>Ga0075120_10003686_pt1 | contig 10417 bp, 9 predicted proteins | sample AntAceMetag02UKL_FD_69792 | JGI IMG/M metagenome (GOLD analysis project Ga0075120, IMG submission 69792) | Saline lake microbial communities from Ace Lake, Antarctica - Antarctic Ace Lake Metagenome 02UKL | ecosystem: Environmental > Aquatic > Non-marine Saline and Alkaline > Saline | place...
CTTCGTCTCTTCAGAAGGCACTACGGCCTCCAGGGCGAACTCAGTCAGCCGGCCGAAGGGCATCATCTCAATGAAGCGGATATCCCAACTCCGCTCCAGCGTCAGGCGGGCCAGATCGGCTACGTCCTCCTCGTTGTGGCCGCGCACGACAACGACATTGATCTTGATGGGCCCCAACCCCGCCGCCTCCGCCGCCTCAATGCCCGCCCACACGTCGTCAAAGCGGTCACGACGGGTGAGGCAGAAGAACTTCTGCCGGTCCAGCGTGTCCAGGCTGATGTTGACTCGTTGCAGCCCTGCTCGGGCCAACGGCTCCGCGATCTCGTTCAGCAGCAGGCCGTTGGTGGTCATGGAGAGATCACGCAGGCCAGGCACGGCAGCGATGGCGCGCACCAGATCCACAACACCGGCACGCACCGTCGGCTCGCCCCCCGTCAGCCGCACTTTGTCTATGCCCAGGCTGGCTGCCGCACGCACGATGGCCAGTATCTCGTCATCCTGCAACAGCTCCGCCGGAGGGCGAAAGCGAATGGTCTCGGGCATGCAGTAAACGCAGCGCAGGTTGCAGGCATCGGTCAGCGAGATGCGAAGGTAGTGAATGCGACGGCCCAGGGAGTCACGCATCGTCAGCTTCCATTGGCTTTAAGGTTTTTGTCAGCGGAACAGCGGAATGATGGAAGGCTATCCTTTCCGCTCCTTCCGATGTTCCGCTGATCCATCTCTACTTCGTACACAGCTTACTCGATGAGATACGTACAGCGATGGTCGCCAGCGACTGCGTGTGCCACCCGACGCGGTGTGAGTTTGAGCAGCTTGCTGACGAGGAGCAAATCCATCTCACACAACTCGCCATGCTCCGCTGCAAGGCCATCGTAAGGGCAGTTGAACACATGCAGCAGGTAGCCGCCTCCATCTTGCCGCTCCCAGCGCGCCAGGTAGCCCTTTGCAGAGAGGAACCGCGCGGCCATTGCCAACCGTTCCTCGACATGTTGCTGCTGATCCGTCGAAAGGCCAGCGGCTGTCTCCGTCGCCAGCCGTTGGAAGAACGCCGTCACTTGCTCTGGTGGCAGGCTGCGCTTCATTTCCATCAACAGCTCATGAGCGAGTTGGTCATAGCTGTGAGGGAAGAAGCTGCTGGCAGCATCAGTCAACACATAGATATGCCTGGGGCGGCCACGAGTTTTGAGCCGCTGCACTCCTTCTATGCGTATCACTCCTCGCCTACGCAAGATGTCCAGATGGTGCCGTACCGAAACCGGAGCGCGGTTCAGCACTTCCGCTAGATCAACTACCGTAGCCTGCCCCCGCTCTTTCAAGATGCCCAAGATGCGCTGCCGAACGGTTTCCACCGTACTTTCCCTTTCCGTATCACTGCGATAGCGTGGCTTCTTTTTGCAGTGTCATTGTAGCATAGCCGGTTGTTGTTGTCAATTTACATCAGGTATTTGATACTAATAGGAGTGCATCGTCTCGGCCGTGCGGCAAGCCAGAGACTCCGCACTCCACAAGGCAACTCAATCGTCGCTAAAGGTGTCGATGCTTTGCTTGCTACGATTCCTGGGCTGACCGCTTTGCCTGGCGTTCTGATACGTCCTCGATCGCTGTCACTGTGGCCCGAGCGCCCACAAGGGCGACAAGTGCAGGCCAGATTATGATCAGCAGGAGGGGCAGAACGATGCTGAGCAGTGTGGCAACGAGCAGCAGCATCAGCAATAACAGAGTGTAGCCAGGACGACTCAGTGGCAGCAGCAGAGCGTTGCGCAAGAGCCACCGCAGTCGTGGCTCTTCCATCTCAAACAACAGGGGGAACAGGTATACCTGCGCAACCAGCCATAGCAGGAAGGCGTAGATCCAAGCAACACCCGCGTATCGCAGAACGTTGTCGAGTTGGAAGTAGAACATGAAGTTGATCAAAACTACGGTCAAGCCCAGCAAGTTGACACCGGCCAGTTGCCAGCTTTTCCCGAACTGCCTCTTGGTTTCTTGCCAGAAGAAACTGAACTCCACCCGCTGTTCGTGGACGATGCGGTGAGCCACATAGTAGAGCCCGGCCGTGGCTGGTGGGCCGGGGACGATCAGCAGCACCGCCAGCCACCACAGAGCGCTCACGCCGGCAAGGAGCATCAGCTCTTCGTACAGATCGCGTATGGCTTGCCAAAAGGTTCTTAGTGCTCTCATCTTTTCGCTTCTTTCGTGTCCCTTACCCCTCGCGTTTTGTGTTCCGTTTTCGTTTCTTTCGTGTTTGCTCTTCGTGGACTTCGCGTTCAGATGTGTATCGGCTGCCCTTCGATGCCGTGGGCGGCCTCCATGATCACTTCCGACAGCGTGGGGTGGGCGTGTACCGTGCGTGCGATTTCCTCTGATGTCGCTTCCAGAGTACGGGCCAATGCCAGTTCTGGCAGCAGTTCCGTCACCTCGGGGCCGATCATATGCACGCCCAGTATCTCACCGCTGACGGTATCGGCGATGATCTTGACGAAGCCCTCTCGTTCGGCCAGTCCCAGTGCCTTGCCATTGGCCCGGAAGGGGAACTTGCTCACCTTGATCTCATGCCCTCGCTCGTTCGCCTGTGTTTCCGTGAGCCCCAGGCTGGCCACTTGAGGATGGCAGTAGGTGCAGCGGGGCATGAAGGCATAGTCCTCGATGGGCAAAGTCCTGTGGCCAGCGATGTGTTCAGCGGCGACGATGCCCTGGGCACTGGCCACGTGCGCCAGCAGCAGTTTGCCCGTCAGGTCGCCGATAGCATAGGCGCCGGGCACATTGGTGCGCATGAAACCGTCCACTGGTACGAAGCCACGCCGATCCACCTTCACGCCGGCGGTGTCCAGGCCCACGTTGTCGCTGTTGGGTTGCACGCCGATGGCCACCAACACTACCTCGGTGATCAGCGTCTCTTCCTGGTCGCTGTCCGCGTTCTTGACCCGAACGGCCACGCCGTCCTCGGTGACGGTCGCCCCTTCGGTGCGCGTGCCAGTGCGCACGGCGATCTTTCGCCTCTTCAGCAAGCTGGTCAGGGTCTTGCTGATCTCCTCATCCTCCAAGGGCAGGATGCGGGGCAGCATCTCCACCAGCGTCACCTTCGCGCCGTAGACGTGGTAGAGATGGGCAAATTCCACGCCGATGGCTCCTGCGCCAACGATGATGATGGACTTTGGACATTCCTCGCGCGCCAGGGCGTGGCGGCTGGTGATGATGCGCTCGCCGTCTATCGCCAACCCAGGGATGGAGCGAGCCCGGGCACCCGTGGCCAAGATGATGTGTCGGGCCTCCAGAACCTTGCCGCTCGGCTCCACAGCCACGTGGCCTGAAGCCAGCAGCCGCCCCTCCCCTTTGACCAGGTCGATCTTGTTCTTCTTGAGCAGGGACTGCACCCCCTTGACCAGCCGTCCCGAGACCTGGCGGCTGCGCCGGATCGCGCCGGCGAAGTCCACTTGCAGGTTGTCGAAGGTGAAGCCGAACTCTTTGCCCCGCTTGAGGAGGCTGAGCACCTCAGCGTTGCGCAGCAGCGATTTGGTGGGAATGCAGCCCCAGTTGAGGCAGGTCCCGCCCACGTGCTCTCGCTCAACAACGGCAGTGCGCAGGCCGAGCTGCGCGGCGCGGATGGCAGCCACGTAGCCGCCTGGCCCAGCGCCGATGACGATGAGGTCGTAAGTGTTGTCTTGTGCTGTCATGTTTACTCTCGCTATGTCAACTCCGACGATCTTGGGTCCCTAACCTTCAACGAGGTCTTCATGCACGATTCTGGCGATCCGCTGGCCGATCATAACTGCGTAGTTGGTTCCTCGATCTTCGGGATAAATCTGCAGCGCGTTGGCCAGATACAGCCCCTGCAGCGGCGTGCGGTGGTCGGGCAGCCGCTGAGAGTAGTTGCGGGTGATTACCGGCTGGCCGGAACTGTCCCGCAGCACAAATGTCTGTTCCACCCAATCTTCGTCGAACTCGGGGTTGATGCGCTGCAGATGCGGCGTGTAGAGCCGCAGCAACTCCTCTCCCTCCATGTGGAAGCGGGGATCGTCCGGACTCAGGTAGTTGGACACATAGATGATGTGGCGGCCTTGGTAGTTCTCCGGCGGCATGTAGTTGGTGTGCTCGACGACGGCCACGAAGGGGAAGCTGCGGTCAGGGATATTCATCCAATAGATGCGGCTGAGGGAGTGCTTGCTGACCAGCAGCAGGACAAGTGCGGCCTGATAGCGCACAGCCCGCAGGTTGTCGGCATAGGGACCGGTGATTTGCGGGGCGATGCGCAGCAACTCATACCCAGGTGCGGTGCAGATAACGGCGTCGAAGGCCATCTTCTGCCTGCCGTGAGCCGCGTCGAATGGCCCCTCGCCGGCCTGCCTGCCGCGCCCGCGGCGCAGGCAGGCCACGAGGCCCGTGACGCGGTTCGGGTCCTTTGCGTCTGTGACCACGTGAGTTACCGGCTGACCGGTTTGCAGGTCGGCGCCGCCCGCTCGCAGCCGCTCCAGCAGGGCGTCGGTGATCACCTGGAAGCTGCCTCGCGGGTAGGCCAGCTTCTCCTGCTGCTGCGCGCCGCGGCGGGAGCTGGCCCGCACCTTGATCTTGCCCCACAGCCAGACCATGGCCACCTCATCGGCCAGATCGCCGAATTTGCCCCGCAGCAACGCCCCCCACACTTTGTCGTAGATCTCCTGGCCCATGTATTTCAGCAACCACTCCTTGGCCGTGATGCGCTCGTAGGGTCGCCAGTCGTTCACCCGCTGCATGTACAGGTACATCAACCCCAGCTTGATGCGGTTCCACAGGCTCAGCGGCGCGAAGCGGAGCAAGTCCATCGGCGTGATGAAGTCCAGTATCTGCCCCTCGTGGTAGAAACCGACCTTGGAAGCAATCCATTCCAGACGGTCGGCGAGGCCCATCTCTTCCATCAGGTTGATGATGTGGGTATCGCTGCCGAAGAGATGGTGGTAGAAACGCTCGATGTAGGTGTCGAACAGGGGGATGGTGGCCGCCTGCCCCCCCCAGTGATCATCCCTCTCCAACACGGTGACGTGGTAGCCTTGTTTTTGCAGTTCGTAGGCTGCTGTCAGGCCGGCGTAGCCGCCACCGATGATGCCGATGCGTTTGCTTGTGTTCATTCTCTCCCACTATTGGTTTGCTCCCGCTGGACGGCCACGTCCAGCGGGAAAGTGGCGGAAGGCTACGTCCGCCACGAGCTGCACTTCATATCTCACTTTTCCAGCATCTCTTCCACGCTGGGCGGGTTAGACAGACCGGCGTAACCGTGCTTTGCCAGGTGTTTCTTGACATCGCTCCGAGCCCGACGATACCTGCGCAGCAGGTGGTCATCGCTTTCCTTGAACTGCATCACTGTCTGCCTGGCGCATAGCCCGCAGCCGCCCATGAATCTGAAGCTGCCGTTGTAACACTTGAGACAGCCGTCTAGTCGGATCATCATCAAGATGAAGGCCAGCCTGTCGGGATGGACCTCGGGCAGTTCAGCTACGCGCTTCACCAACTGCTGCCACTTGCTTTCCCGCAAGTCCTCCAGTCTCGGGATAAGGGACGAGGGGAACAGAATCTCTGCTTTTGGATATACTGTGATCACTTCGTCATCACCTTGTCACATAGTGTGTTCGTTCTCTTGGTAAGACAGCGAGCCTGTCTGCGTGCGTACACGCACAGGCAGGCCGGGCTCTACCCAATCCTCTCCCCCCTCTCGGGTTCAGGCCAACGTCAGGCTCTCTCCGGGCTTCAGGACCTGCCCCTCGATACCAGTCTCGGCTGCCACGCGGGCGAGGAAGGCCTCAGGGTCTTGCTCGATCACCGGGAATGTATTGTAGTGCATGGGCACCACCAAACGGGGCTGAAGCAACTCCACAGCCCGCAGCGCATCGTCCGGCCCCATGGTGTAGTTGTCGCCAATGGGCAGGATGGCCAGGTCAATCCCCTTCTCGCCGATGAGACTCATGTCGTAGGTCAGCCCAGTGTCTCCGGCGAAGTAGACGGTTTGCCCCTCCGTGGTCATGGTGATGAGGAAGCCAGCCGGGTTGCCGCCGTAAGAGCCATCGGGAAAGCTGGAACCGTGATGGGCAATGGTCAATTGCACTCGCCCGAAGGGAAACCCGTAGCCCCCGCCGATGTGCATGCCGTGGGCATTGAGCCCCTGCGCGGCACAGTAGCTGGCGATCTCATGATTGGAGATGACCATGGCTCCGGTGCGTCGGGCGATGTCCACCGTGTCTCCCAGGTGGTCGCCGTGAGCGTGAGAGACTAGGATGTAGTCCGCTTCAACTGCTTCCGGGCCGATGTCAGCCTGCGGATTGCCACTCAGAAAGGGATCAATGAGCAGTTTGGCCCCGCCGCCTTCGATGACGAAGCAAGAATGGCCGTGGTATGTCACTTTGATGGTCACAGGCCCCTCCTTTCTCAACTCCAATACGGTTTGGTTAGGAGAGAACGGTCAGCGTCTCCTGGGTGAAGATCAGCCCCTGGCGATTCCATATTATCCACGGGGCTATCTCGTGGTCGTAGTTCATACGGATGGCGTCGAAGGTGCGCATGTGGAGGAGGCAAACACTGAACTATTGTACACCAGAACAGATGACGTGGCAAGTTCGCTCAGGAATCTGTCACTTCGCCCTGTTTCTGTCGGTAGTCTTCAATGGCCATCTTCAAAGCGCCGGTGGCCAGGAGCGAGCAGTGCTCCTTCAGCGGTGGCAGCCCGCCCAAGGCCTTGACAATTTCCCCATCGGTTAGCTGCTCGGCCTCCTCCAGGGTCTTGCCCTTCACCATCTCCGTGGCAATGGAACTGCTGGCGATGGCTGCACCACAGCCGAAGGTGCGGAACTTGATGTCTGTGATCTGCTTAGAGCCGTTCACGTTGCCGACCTTGATATAAACCTCCATCGTATCGCCACATGTGGGATTGCCCTCATGCCCCACGCCATCGGCGTCTTCGATCACACCCACATTGCGTGGATTCATGAAGTGATCAATCACTATTTCGCTGTACTGTGCCATCCCTGTAGTACTCCCTGAGTCGAGTTTGTCTTGGCGTTGTGGCTCTTCCATTTGCGCGCCAACGGCCCATGCAAGGCATCGTAGGGTACCCCACATTGGCCGTTTTGTCAAAGTCTACCCCATTCTGTGCCGGACGGGTATGATTTGTATCATGCTTATGATAAGAATTGGCGTGTTGACGTAAAACGTGTTGCGTGATGCGTGTTGTCTGATGAAGCTCTCGGATGGGCACTCCTTTTTGTGGTGGGGCACGGGGGATCTCCTGGTTCCTTGCTCCCTTGTTCCCCTGTCCCTCCTCGTGCCGTCGCCACTGCACCGTGATCAGATCCTTCAGCTTCTCGAAGGTTGCCTCGCCCGGTGTGGGCGTTGGCGAAGCAGGCGACTCCGCCCCGCCGATCATAGAATGATTCTCCTGGGACAGCGCACACTCGAAGATCAAGGGTTCCGAAAACGGCGGACATTCATCGCTATGACGCTTGACGGTTGAAACACCGCGTAACGATGAGCGTCAGCCGCCGCGCGGTGGCATGTCCGTCACTGTCGCCACAAGACCAACCTCAATGCGGGTGTGACCGCCGATTCGTGCGCGCGCAGCGCGGTTGGCTGCACGCATTGTCCGCCGCGCCCTCCAACCCCACTGGCCAGGAGGCCGCCGCTGCCCACGAGCCGATGGGCTGAAGCGACGCCCTGACGCCGCTCTCTCGACGCGCTTCGGTTCGGTCGGGGAGTGCGAGCCGCCGGTGGGTGGCGCCTCAGGGGCTGAGCTCATACCAGAAATCCGACACAAAACCTTGGGCATCCGTCTCGAAAACTTGTCTGACGATCTGGGGTTTCCCGTCCGTGCAGCGCCATTCATAGATCGTTCCGTGGCCCGTGGCGGCGGCTGGGATGAAATCAGAGGTTGGGTTTTCCTCGCAGAAATCATTCATTTCTGGAGAGGGCGTTTGGCTGGTATCTACCTTGTAACACGGCAAGTTGGCGCCGACGAAGCAAGCCCAGACTTTGCCATCCATGCAGCGCCAGAACGTCCCTCCAGCGACCCAGTCTGTTGGTGCGTCGTCAGGCATCTCCAACTCTTCCCTCAGAGCTTCGACCATCTCCTCAGGTACCTCAGGACCGGTATACCGCTCGTCCGGCGCGTCAATCGTACCAACCGCTGCGCAGTAAGTAAAGGAATCAGCGAATTGGTCCTGCCCTGTTTCCGCAATTGAACTGACTGGGTATACAATTCTGCTTTCTCCACCTGGATCGTCGCACTCAATACTGCTGTCGTCAAGCCATCTCGGGTTGAATGGCTTTGCTACCGAGGTAGCAATTTCTTGTGTGCTTTGACCATCAAAATCATAGACGGATAGGGTGACTGGTTGTTGGCTTGCTTCAAATTCCTCAACACTTTGCATATCGAACATTACCGGGTAATCACTATGAGCGAGTCTGCCTGTGTTCGCATTCAAATCATACTCCGCTGGGTGAACGTGCAGTTGAGAGACATCGTACGTATCTACTTGCCACGAGTCGGCCATCACCCGGTAGAAGACTAGCGACGCTGGTCCCCAACCTAACGTCCCCCAAAACGTCCTACTATCATCTGACCATTTCTCTAGATCACAAGCCAGTGTATCCTGAAAGTCTGAACCCCCTAGTTGGTCAACCGTGAATTCCTGTACCAAGTCACCCTGAGAGCTTAGAAAGGCTAGTCTACGCGTCCCAGACTCGTCAGGAGAATACGTTACAGCAATGTAGCTTTCATTGGACGCTGCACGAAAATCAAATCCCTTTGCTGAATGGAGGCGTATTCCTTGCCCCTGCCTATCATACCTCCAAAGCTCATCAGACCATTCTTCATCAGAGCTCCCTTCCTCATAACCTATTCTCCTGATGATGTACAAGTTGCCATTGTGATATTCGCTGTTGTGGTAGTGTTCTATGTAAACGTCTTCAAGTGTGATGAATAAGCTTTCTTCTCCTGTATTGCTGTTTCGTATGTAGACATCGGTCTTGCTGGTGTCTTGGGAACTGGGTTGTGTGACAACCTCAAAATCACCTTGTTTGCTTGGTGGAGGCATCGGCGTTGATGTGGGAGGCGGTGATGTTGGTGTGGGTGACAGTACAGGTGTTGATGGTGTAGGTGTCGACGTAGGCGGTTGAGGACTGGGAACGGGAGATGAGCTTTGTACACAACTACTCACTATAACAACGATGGAAGTCATAATCAGGAAAAGCCAGGTAAGTTTTCTCATTCTTCTTTTCTCCTAATTTCTACCACACTTATTGCTGAGGTCAGAAGTGTGCGCCATGCCATCCGCCTCAAGCTCCATGCCCAGGTAGTCTCCCCCAAGTGTGTTGACGCCGCTCACGACCGCACTTTTGCCGCAGAGATCGCGGAGCACACCGAGAAAACCAAGAGGTCTCCGCCTGCTCTGCGGTGAAGAAAGACCAAACACGACTACTGCACGGTAATCAAGTCCTTCAACTTCTCGGAGGTCGCCTCGCCGATGCCCTTGACGCGGGTGATGTCGCTAACGCTGCCGTAGGGGCGGCCCTCGATGATGCGCTGGGCCATGGCCGGGCCGATGCCCGGCAGGGTGTCTAATTCCTCGGCTGTGGCGGTGTTGACGTTCACCTTGCCGGCCGGCCCGCTGGTGGAGCTTGTCGTGGTTTGAAGGAGAGGCACACTGACGGCGGGCGGCGGTGGGGAGTTTTCCTGGAGGCGGGGCACGTGCACCTGCGCGCCGTCGCTGAGCGGCAGAGCCATGTTGATGGCGTCCTCGTCTGCCTCCTCTGTCACGCCGCCCGCAGCGGTAATGGCATCCTTGACGATGCTATCGGCGGACAGCTCGTAGACATCTGGAGCGACCACCGCGCCGCTGACGTAGACACACAACGGCTGCGGCGTGGGAGCAGGAGCAGGTGTTGCGGTAGGCGGTGGCGGCAGGATCTCCAGCGGTGCAGGCTGCGGTCGCCGCACGGCGAACAGGATGCCGCCCAGAGCGATTAGCCAGCCGAGGGAGAGTATGATGTAGCTGCGGTAACGACGCAGAAACGACATGGCGAGGCCAGACTCCGGAGTCTTGGGGCCACAGACTGGCTGCCCAATCCCTGATCACTGGTATCCGATACCTGATTCCCTAGTCGCGGCCCATGGCGAACGCAATGAGCTGGTTAAGAACGGCTGGCAACTCCTCGGCCGCTCGGAGCTTCGTGGTCACGGTGAGGATGCTGTGTGCCTCGAGCAGCAGACGATAGCGCCGGTAGTTGCGCTGCAGGCGACGACCCTGTGGCATGCTCGTGGGCCTCGTGGCGGTGAAGCGTACCCGGCCGCCGCGGTCAATACCGATGGTCCAGACGCCCAGCACATCCTCTCGCCGTCCAAGGATCTCATCGTATGCCGTCACGTCCCAGCCACGGGCCTGCAGGATGTCGACCAGGGGGG
>Ga0075120_10003687_pt1 | contig 10416 bp, 9 predicted proteins | sample AntAceMetag02UKL_FD_69792 | JGI IMG/M metagenome (GOLD analysis project Ga0075120, IMG submission 69792) | Saline lake microbial communities from Ace Lake, Antarctica - Antarctic Ace Lake Metagenome 02UKL | ecosystem: Environmental > Aquatic > Non-marine Saline and Alkaline > Saline | place...
CGTTCTTCATCCGAATAGCAGTAGATGGTTTCCTTTTTATTCCGCACCCGGAATAATGGTGTTTGCAGGATATAAACATGCCCGGTCTTAACCAGGTCGGGATAAAACTGAAGAAAAAATGTAAGTAGCAACAAGCGGATGTGCATTCCGTCAACATCGGCATCGGTAGCCACAACGATGTTGTTGTATCTCAGGTTTTCGAGGTCTTCATCGATATTGAGCGCAGACTGTAAAAGATTAAACTCTTCATTTTGATATACCACTTTTTTGGTCATCCCAAATGAATTTAGTGGCTTTCCTTTTAACGAAAATACAGCCTGGCAGTTTACATCGCGGGATTTAGTTATGGAGCCACTGGCCGAATCGCCTTCGGTTATAAAAAGGGTGGTTTCGAGCCGGCGTTCATGGTTCTGGTTATAGTGTATGCGACAATCGCGAAGTTTTTTGTTGTGCAGGCTTGCTTTTTTTACACTCTCACGGGCCAGCTTTTTAATTCCGGCAATATCTTTTCTTTCTTTTTCTGAGCGCAGGATCTTCTGATGCAAAATTTCAGCTACTTCAGAATTCATGTGCAAATAATTGTCGAGGTTTCGCTTTACCATATCATGAACATAATTCCTGATGGTTTGTCCCTCGGGCTCGATATATTGCGATCCCAGTTTGGTTTTGGTTTGGGATTCGAAAACCGGCTCCTGCACTTTAATACTGAAAGCAGCCACAATGGATGCACGTATGTCGCCGGGGTCAAAATCTTTTTTGTAAAACTCGCGAACAGTTTTTACGATGGCTTCCCTGAATGCTGCCTGATGTGTTCCTCCCTGGGTAGTGTTCTGGCCATTTACAAAAGAGTGATATTCTTCGCCGTATTGATTGGTTAGGTGGGTAAAGGCAAATTCAAAATCATCATCGCGGATGTGAATAATGGGGTAGAGGGCGCTTCCATTGATGTAGCGCTCTAGTAAATCGTGCAGGCCATTTTTCGCGTAATACCGTTCACCATTAAAATAAATGCTCAGGCCATTGTTGAGGAAAACATAATTCCACAATAGTTTTTCGACATATTCGGGGATGAAGTGAAAATTCCCAAAGTATTTTGCGTCTGGCGAAAACGACATGATGGTGCCGTTTTTCTCTTCTGTATCGGCATAAGGGAAATCGTTAACAATTACTCCCCGGCTAAATTCAACAATTTTGGTTTTGCCCTCGCGGACAGCCTGGGCCATAAAATAATTGGAAAGGGCATTGACGGCCTTAGCCCCAACGCCATTCAGGCCAACCGATTTTTTAAATACTTTGGAATCGTATTTAGCACCGGTATTAATTTTGGCAACACAATCGATCAACTTGCCCAGTGGGATTCCCCGGCCAAAATCGCGGACAGTAACCCTTTTATCTTTGATGGTCACATCAATTTTTTTTCCGAAACCCATCACGTATTCATCAATGGAATTGTCGATCACCTCTTTTATCAATACATAAATTCCATCATCTTGTGACGAGCCATCACCAAGTTTTCCGATGTACATTCCGGGCCTGGTCTGTATGTGTTCATTCCAGTCGAGCGACCGGACAAGATCTTCACTATATTCAACAGTCATAATTCTCCTTAAATTGACGACAAAAGTAATGTTTATAGGGCATTCTGCAGCACTTGACGGGACTAAGTTATCAAACATTTTTTGTGGATAAGGTAGGGAAATGGAGTGGTGGAGTATTGGAGTTTTAGGGTGATGGTGAGTTGGATGGTTGGTTGTTGGGTGATTGGTGGTGGATGGTGACCGATGTAAGGTGACCGATGAAGGGTGTGTAAGACAATAAGGGTAATCTTAAAAGAATAAGAAAAATAGCACGGCAAAAGGCAGTTTGAAGTTTATGAAATAGCATATGAATTTCTCAAATGATTAAGCTTCGAGACAAGCTTTTTATTTAGTATCGCCAACTTCGGACGGATAGCAAAGGAATAGAAAAATCTTATCTCGCCCGATCTTAATACGCCTTTTCTGTCCTTTGATAAGACCGTAAACTGCTAGCCAGATAATTTTCAGGTCGAGGGTAAAGGACCAGGTTTCGACATATTTCCGATAAAAACATTGATAAACTGTGGCAGTTTATCAAGACTGGATTTGCGTTTCAAATTTTTCATTATCCCACTCAATTTGCAATTCCTGCTGTGCACCCGGTATTTGACCATGTATTCGGGAAGGTTCCATGCCTTATATTTTATAGCAATTCCGATCCACATGATGTGATCTTCCCCCACATCAAAAATTGCATTGTATCCCCCCACAGGTAAAGCTTCCCGGCGAATAACAATTGTTGACTGAACAAAATAATTCATGAACAACTGGATGGCAGGGATAAGTGTAGGTTTTGCCGGAAATTTCCATTTTTCATTCAACAATTTAGCTTCACTATCAATCATACGCACCCATGAACCCACCATGCCAAAATCCGTATGTTTCCTTAGGAAACTAATTTGCTTTTCAAACTTTTCAGGAAGGGCAATGTCATCTGGGTCGAATTGTGCAATGAAATTCCCGCGTGCTTTTTCGAGGCCACGGTTGCGGCTATAAACGATGCCTTTGTTTTGGCCGTTTGTAAAAACTCAAAATCGGTAAAAGTTTGGGAAAGCACTCTGTTGATTGCTTCAGCAACATAGTTCGCTGAATTGTAAACTGGCATAACAATACTCAACCCTGATGGCTTCATTGGCAATCTTTGCAAAAGTCCTGCAAGATATACAGATTTCGCACAATTTATCGATTAGCTGTTTCTCAAACCTTGGCCTAATACCAAAATGTATTCGATTGACGAAGTTCTTGCCTGCCTGTGGGTGTTGAAATTTTTCGGTTATTTTTCAATCAATCCTACAACAAGAATAAATTTTTCTAATTTTGAAAAAAATATCTCTTTTAAAATGTACAAATACATAAATCCGAAAGGAAAGTTTATAGCTGAGTACACGGAACTTGGTGGGAAGGAGCTGGTTTATGAAGTGCTAAAAATGATACCTGAGGATTATAGAAAAAGGGTGATAGCACTTGAAAAAGCCATATCAGAATTTGACTATCCGGCAATTCAGATGGAGGTGCATACCATAAAAGCCAATTTCAGGCAAATTGTTGAAGTGGACAATGAGTTTATGATTTTTCTACAGAAGTTTGAAGATGATTCAAGGGTTATTTCAGAGAAGGCTGATAAAAATATTGCCATCCAAAATCCCGTTGATTTTTCTGGGTATTTTACAAGGTTTAAGATGGAATCAGATTTGTTGGCCATGGAGATTGATCATTTCGCTGACACTATGGTATGAAAAAATAGACCAGGTATTGGAACGAAATAAACCCATTAATCTAATCTGTTTAAGGCTTCAATAGCTTTGGTATAATTGGTTTTAATCTCAAGGGTTTTCTTGTAGTCGGCCACCGCCATGTTTTTGTTTCCTAACATTTCATAAGTATAGGCCCTATTGTAATAAGCTTCGGCATAGGCTGGTGCATTTTCGATAACACGTGTAAAATAATCAATTGCCTTTTCAAAATCCTGAATATAAACCAGGTTAACATAGCCCAGGTTGTACAAAGTGTTCACATCATCGGGTTGAATCTCCAGTATCATTTGGTAGTTAGAGAGGGCCTTATCAATTTGCCCACTTTCCTGATAATACAAACCAAGATTGTAGTATGGGAGGATATTTTCAGCTTGCAAATTAATGGCTGTATTAAAATATTCAACAGCCAAAGGATTATTCATTGCCGAATAAATTATGCCAAGTTGCTGATAGGCATCAAAAAAATCCTGATCTTGATAAACGGTCATTTTAAATGCATCAATGGCAGCCAGGGTATCGGTTTGCTCAAGTTGGGCCAGCCCTCTGATATAATAAGCTGATGGATTGAAGCTGTCCAATTGCAAAACTTTATTCACAACTTTATATGTGTTTTCGTAGTCCCTGACAATGAGATAGAGTTCAGCCATTTTTTGGGATGCAGGTATGTTTTCGGGATCGATAGCCAGGGCCTTATCCAAAGCCTCCTTACATTGATCAGGCTTTCCCAAAACCAGGTAGGCATCCGAAAGGGTTGTAAAATGTCCGGGATCCAAATCATTGATATCGATGGCAACAAAAATATCCCTGAAAGCACTGTCTATTTCACTGATGGAAAGATAGTGTTTCGCCCTTGCAATGTACAGTTGGTCATCGCTACTGTTGGCACTTATCATCTGATTGATTTCCGCGAGGGGATCTATCACTTGTTTATTTGATGACAATGATTCAGTCTCTTTATTTTCAGTACCGGTATCACCACATGAAACCAGCGTTAGGAAAATAAGTAAGGATGAAAGAAATAATATTGAAATTCTCATGGTTCATATAAAATATCCGGAATTACCTGTTTTGATTGAAATAGAAACTAAATATTTTCAAATTAAGCCGATTAATATCGGGAAAACAATAACCATAACAATGGTGCCCATACGGGCTTGCTTTGCGTCGCAGTTTTCAAGTTGCATGTTGCAACCTGTAACCTGTAACGATTCCGAACCGTTTATAAGCAACAAAATTATCGTTAACATGTTAGCAATAATGGTCTTCGTAAGAGCCTATTTTAGTTTTTTTGCGACAATTCCGGATACATTGTTATAAAAAGGATTATGCTTTGTTGGCAAGTGCTTCCCTGATCTTTAGCTCAAGTTCTTCGGCCAATTCAGGATTGTCATTAAGCAGGCTTTTCACAGCTTCCCTGCCCTGGCCAAGTTTTGTATCGCCATAACTAAACCAAGAGCCGCTTTTCTTAACAATATCAAAATCAACGCCGAGGTCGATAATTTCTCCAACTTTTGAAATTCCTAAGCCATAGATAAGATCGAATTCAGCACTTCTGAATGGCGGGGCAACTTTATTCTTCACAACTTTAACACGCACTCGGTTACCACTGATGCTCTCCGAATCCTTAATCTGGCCAATCCTACGAATATCGAGGCGGACAGTGGAATAAAATTTAAGGGCATTTCCACCTGTGGTTGTTTCAGGGTTGCCAAACATCACACCAATTTTCTCGCGCAACTGGTTGATGAAAACACAAATCGCCCCTGTTTTGCTGATGGTTGATGTAAGTTTCCTCAAAGCCTGCGACATCAACCTGGCCTGGAGGCCCATTTTTGAATCGCCCATCTCACCTTCAATTTCACTTTTTGGCGTTAATGCAGCCACCGAGTCAATAACGATAATATCAATGGCACCAGAGCGGATAAGGTTTTCTGTAATCTCAAGTGCCTGCTCCCCATTATCAGGTTGGGACACGAAAAGGTTTTGGGTATCAATACCAAGTTTCTGTGCGTAAAACCTATCAAAGGCATGCTCTGCATCAATAAAGGCTGCTATTCCACCAGCTTTTTGTGCTTCGGCAATGGCATGTAAAGCCAAGGTAGTTTTACCTGAAGATTCCGGCCCGTAAATTTCAACTACCCTTCCCCTTGGCAAACCACCTACACCCAGGGCAATGTCCAGGCCAATGGAACCGGTTGATACAGCAGGGATATTTTCAACTACCGAATCGCCCAGTTTCATAATAGTTCCTTTACCAAAATTCTTTTCAATATTTCCCAGGGTCCTTTCCAGGGCCTGCATTTTTTCTGCTTTAATTTTTTCAGCTTGATTTTGAGTTTCCTTGGCCATTTTTTATAAGGTTTTAATGTTTTTATTTCGCTTCGCAGTCATTGGCTATGCGGGCGTCAATTGTGCTTCGCATGTCATTTGCTTTGCTGTCATTTAGCTACGCTGTCATTTGATTATACCATTATTATAAGACAAATAATTAATGACTACAAATGACCATCAATGACTATTAAATGACAACAAAATATCAATATTGACAAACCTTTGCAAATATAACTTCAATTCTATTAGCTCCGTTACTTTTTTGATTCCATCGCCTGAAGAATTTGTGCTGTATGGTCTTTGGTTTTTACTTTTGTAAACACTTGTTCAATTTCCCCTTTTTCATCAATCACATAGGTAGTGCGCAACAATCCCTCATATTCTCGTCCGTACAACTTTTTCAACCCCCATGCACCGTAAGCTTTTATTACTTCCTTATTTTCATCAGCAAGCAGGGTAAAAGGTAAATAATACTTTTCGACAAACTTCTTCTGCTTCTGCTGAGTATCCGGGCTTACGCCAATAATCTCAAATCCTTTGCCCATCAAGTCTTCATAATTATCCCTAAGGTTACACGATTCGGCGGTACATCCCGGTGTATCGGCTTTGGGATAAAAATAAATAATAATCTTTTTTCCTGCAAAATCTGCCAGGCTAACTTGCTTTCCATCCTGATCTGCTACTTTAAAATCAGGGGCTTTGTCTCCAATATTCAAATATGACATATTCTCTTTTTATTGTTCTATGCAAAAGTAATCCATGAAAAGTTATTGATTTTCAATTTAAGAAATATTAAGACTATCCTTTTTCTTTAGGATGAGCTGCCGCTGATAAAACTTACAAATTTCAGTAAGATGGCAGTCCCCACACTTTGGCTTGCGAGCCTGGCATACATATCTGCCATGCAAAATCAACCAGTGATGCGCCCTCGAAATATATTTTTCAGGAATGTGCTTCACAAGTTGCTTTTCTGTCTCAAGAGGAGTTTTTGAGTTTGTGGTAAGGCCAATGCGATCAGAAACCCTGAAAACATGCGTATCAACAGCCATGGCAGGTTTTGAGAAATAAACTGAGGCAATCACGTTGGCAGTCTTTCGTCCTACTCCGGGTAACTTTTGAAGCTCATCAATTTCCGAAGGAACAATACCATCAAATTCTGCAAGTAATGTTGTCGCCATTCCAACCAAGTGTTTAGCCTTATTGTTGGGATAGGAACAGCTTTTGATCAAATCAAATACTTCTTCAATTTTTGCCTTTGCAAGGGTTTCAGTATTTGGAAAAGACTTAAAAAAAGGAGGTGTGATTATATTCACCCGCTTATCCGTACACTGAGCTGACAAAATTACCGCAACCAACAATTCGTAAGGATCGGTGTATTCCAATTCGGTATCTGCCTCAGGCTGATTTTCGGCAAAATATTCAATAAAATATTTGTAACGTTCCTTTTTGTTCATCGAAGACTATATTTGGCAAAAATAAAAAATGCCACCCCTTGTTTTGGGTGGCAATTATTTTTTTCACCTCCTTTAGGCGATTAATTCATTAGTAAACTGATGTTACCTAAACTTACTGTCCTGGTAACTGATAATGCTTTTGAATAATTCAAAACATTTTTGATCACAAATTCGCTTGGCCCAACCTTCAGTTTGTACAAATAATTCTTCAATTTCAAAATTGATTTGTATTCCCTTGATAGCCTGCCATCAGCATTTATTATCTTGTGATAATTGTAAGCATTTGGCATTTCGGACTCAGTGCAGGCAAATAGGATCAGATCATTGAGGGTATTGAAATGTTGCATAGGCTGTGTGTATGTTAGCTACTGAATTTTCAGAAAAACTAACGCACGCTAAGCTGCAATTATTTCACCCTGATAAAAATAATGGGAAGAGCCTACTTGGTAAGGATTACATTTTTTTCCTTGATGAGTTTCCTCAGGTTGATCAGTGCATAACGCATACGGCCAAGTGCTGTATTGATGCTCACATCAGTTTGTTCAGCAATATCTTTAAAGCTCATTTCGGAATAGTGACGCATAAACAATACCTCTTTCTGTTCAGGGGGCAAAAGCTCAATCAATTTCCTGACATCGTCATGAATCTGATCAGTAATCATCTGCTCCTCAATTGAAGGATCGGTAAATTTTATGGTATCAAAAATATCAAAATCATCGTTGTCATTCTCAACAACTGGTATTCTCTTCGATTTCCGGAAATAGTCGATAATCAGGTTATGGGCAATACGCATCACCCACTGGATAAACTTACCTTCTTCTTTGTAAGCTCCTGATCTGACGGTATTGATGACTTTAATGAAGGTGTCCTGAAAAATATCATCAGCCAACTGCTTATCTTTTACAACCATAAGGATGTATGCAAAGACACGGTTTTGATGGCGTTGGATTAACTTCTCAAGGCTGATGTGATTACCCTTCAAATAACTACTGACTAACTCTTTGTCCGATGGCATTTGAGTTTTCATTTGAGTCTCCTTTCTTATGTTCGTTTACTTAAGAGTAGAGTTTTATTCGATAATCAGTCCTCCTATTATTGGGTTGGAAAAAATTGTGATTTTCAGTAGTTTATTCTTGTTCGTAGATGCAAAACTACACATATTTTATTACTCACCAAATTTTATTTTACTTTTGCTTCCTTTCTGCACAACTTTACAAAACCTTGCAAATAACATGCCAATAACTTACAATTACTAACACAATGCCTGAAGATCAACTAGAAGCCTTAGACCCCAGACAGTTTATATTAATAAAAGGAGCGCGGGTACATAATTTAAAAAATATTGATGTTGCCATCGAACGCGACAAACTTGTCATCATAACAGGCTTGTCAGGTTCTGGCAAATCTTCATTGGCTTTTGATACTATATTTGCAGATGGACAAAGGCGATATGTTGAAAGTCTCAGTTCGTACGCCCGTCAATTTTTGGGTAGGATGCAAAAGCCCGAAGTTGATTACATCAAAGGAATTTCGCCGGCTATAGCCATCGAACAAAAGGTAAATACCCGAAACCCCAGGAGTACAGTTGGCACCAGCACCGAAATTTACGATTACCTGAAACTGCTCTTTGCCAGGATAGGAACTACTTATTCTCCCATTTCAGGGAAACAGGTTAAAAGAAACACCGTTACGGATGTTGTCGATTTCATCAAATCCCTTGATGGAAACCCAAGAATATTAATCACAAGTCCGTTAAAAATTATATCAAAACGTAAATTAACTGACCAACTCACCATATTATTACAGCAGGGCTTTACGCGGATTTACTATAAGGGTGAGGTGATTAAAATCGAAAATATCCTGGATGCCAAAAAATCCATAAAGGAAGCTTTGGATATAAAAATCGTCATCGACCGTATCGTAGTAAATTTTGAGGACACCGATCTGCAGTCAAGGTTATCCGATTCAGTGCAAACTGCATTTTATGAAGGCAATGGTAGATGTTTCATTGAAGTAATTGATGGGGCAAAAACCAAAACGCACGAATTTTCCAATCGTTTTGAATTGGACGGTATCACCTTTGAAGAACCTTCTCAAAACTTTTTTAGCTATAACAACCCTTACGGTGCTTGCAAAAGATGCGAGGGCTTTGGGAGTATTATTGGTATCGACGAAGATCTCGTTATTCCTGACAAAAGCCTATCGGTTTACCAGGGGGCTATTGCCCCCTGGAAAGGTGAAAAAATGGGCCAGTGGAAAGAATTAATGGTGATGAATGCCTACAAATTTGACTTTCCGGTTCATAAACCATACTCAGAATTATCTAAAAAACAGCAGGAATTACTGTGGAATGGTAACAAACATTTCGAAGGTATTAATGAATTTTTCAGGCAGGTAGAGGAACAGACCTACAAAATACAATACCGGGTGATGCTTTCGAGATATCGGGGCAAAACACTATGCCCCGAATGTAGTGGTACACGCCTTAGGGGCGACGCCAATTATGTGAAGATTACCGGGAAGAGCATCAGTGAGCTTGTTTTGAAGCCACTTGAGGAATTGAAAGTATTTTTCAGTCAGCTCGAACTTAACCATTACGAAACACAAGTTTCAAAAAGAATTCTCATCGAGATCAATAACCGATTGGACTTTTTGTGCGATGTAGGCTTGGGCTACCTCACACTCAACCGGCTCTCGTCATCGCTTTCGGGAGGTGAATCGCAGCGCATCAACCTGGCCACATCCCTTGGGAGCAGCCTGGTAGGTTCACTGTATATTTTGGATGAACCCAGCATCGGGTTGCACCCAAGAGATACCTTTCGTTTGCTTAAAGTATTGAAAAGACTTAATGGCCAGGGGAACACGGTAATTGTGGTTGAACACGATGAAGATATCATCAGGTCGGCGGATCAAATTATTGATATTGGCCCATTGGCGGGCATTCATGGTGGTGAAGTAGTTGCCAGCGGCACTCTGGAAGAAATCTTGAAAAATAAAATAAGCTATACTGCAAAATACCTCAATGGTGAAATGGAAATCACATTGCCTGAACAACGGAGGCAATGGACTGATTATATCGAAATCATGGGAGCCAGGGAGAACAACCTCAAGAATGTTTCGGTAAAATTCCCCTTGAATATTTTTACTGTGGTCACTGGTGTCAGTGGGTCTGGTAAATCATCAATGATCCGGGGAATCCTTTACCCATCGCTAAAAAGGCATCTCGGTGGGTATACTGAAAAATCGGGAAAATATGACAAACTACGGGGTGATATCAAACGGATAGAATCAGTTGAGTTT
>Ga0075120_10003691_pt1 | contig 10411 bp, 8 predicted proteins | sample AntAceMetag02UKL_FD_69792 | JGI IMG/M metagenome (GOLD analysis project Ga0075120, IMG submission 69792) | Saline lake microbial communities from Ace Lake, Antarctica - Antarctic Ace Lake Metagenome 02UKL | ecosystem: Environmental > Aquatic > Non-marine Saline and Alkaline > Saline | place...
AGTTTTGTCGATTCGCGCCCTAAAGCTGACTCCCGGCCGTTGGAACGCCTTCTGGAAACGCGTTTCGCAATACGGATACACATCCCAAGCGGTATAAACATCATATTGTACGAGCACCCTTCGTCAGAGCTGACTCCAATCGGACCTTCTCCTCGCGAAGCTGCACCCGACGAGTCTCGCGCTTACCATCGTCATCCGTAAGACGCCGCACATGTATTAGCGCCCGGTCGATATCGTCGTCAAGCGATCTCAACTGCCGGATGATCGCCAGACCAATCGCCTCATGGGTGACATCTTTCAAAGCCGTAGCCTTGTTCCAGCAGACCCCCTTTCGGACGTTGCCGCACCGATATCCGCCCTCGATACGACCGTCCACATACATCTTCTCCCCGCAGACGCCGCAGGTGAACACGCGCGAAAGTGGACCTCGGGAATTACGAGGGATGCCCGTAGTCGGATTATTCTGCCCGCTGGCCCGGCGGTCGCCTCTGATTCGGCCGTCAATCACCGCATTCGCTCGATACCAGAGAGCGTCGGAAACGACCCGCAGATGCGGCATCTCGCGGACCAGCATGTCCTCAGTGTTCTTCTTGGAGCGGCGCTTGCCTGTCCGGAACACCTTGGTGGAGACGGTTTTTCGGTAGGTCTGCACACCACGATGGTCCTGTCGGCGAATGAAAGTATTCAGATTTTTGTCCGTCCACACCTTATTGAAGGCGTTCCCCGCCTTGGGGAAACCGATCTCCGTCAACCATTTGCATATTTGCCACGATGGCTCTTTCCCTGCGACTCGGACGTAGATTTCTTCCATCACGGCACGCCATTTGGGATCGACCGAATCGAAGAAAGGCCCGCGTTCCGGCTCCCGTTTGGTGGCAGGATGTGTTGAGCGGCGTCGGTAACCCGGTCTGAGTATTCCGACGGCAGCGTCAATTTCCCAGAGGTAATCGAGGGCTCGCTTGATTCGCCTCGACGTGAATTTGTTGGAGCGCCCATGATGCCTCATGGCCTCATGCAGTCGGTCTTCCCATTGATCCTCGTCGGCCGTGTCGATGAAATCGTTGATGCAGATGATCCTGACGCCGTGATCCACCGCCGTCTCGACCAATTCGACGCAAACGGTCTCGTGGCGATATGGGCGACTGGCGTCCTCGGCGACGATGACATCCAATTGTCGATCGCGGATGCCCTGCCAAACCTGATTGATCCCCGGCCGGTCGACCAATTCGCCGGACACGCCGTCATCGGAGATCACGCTGATCTCGGCGTCGGTAATGCCAAGTTCTGCGAGGAAACGTTTGCAATAGGCGACCTGCGCATCGATCGACTTTGGGTTCTGTTCCTCCGTACTATATCGCGCGTAGATCAGAATCCGCAAAGGCCGGCCGTTGGGTCGCTGGAAACCGAAGCGGACCCAGTCCGTCGTCGGTCGGGATGAGCTGTTCGCTGCGCCTGGGTTTGCTTGACTCCGTCTCTTTGCCATCGTCGCGATCTCCGTATCTCCCAAGAACTAATTGTCACAAGGTTTCCTGGGCCGCTAAGCTTTCCTCATCCTCAGTCTGAGCCTGCGCCCGAAGGCACTCAAAGCTTCTCCACACGTCTACCACCTGGAGCATAGCAGTGAGGCTACGGGCGTTCCCAGGGAAAGTCTTGCGAAAGACTTTCCCTCCCAGATGCAGAAGGGGTGGGAGTTGGTGCCAAACGGCAAGCCGGCGCCCAGAGTTGCAGTCGCGGGCGTGTGTGGCTACGGGATGATGGGGACGAGGCGGGGAACGGATAGGGACCGTCGAGAGCGGCGATTGCCGACCGAACGTAATCGTAAGTTATCGGACTGTACGATTGCGGCACCACCCTTGACTCTTCTGCTCATCACCAGAATCCGCTTCTTGCCAAGCTTTTCTTTCAAGGCTTGGTTTTCAGTCCGGGGGTACTCGATCGTCTCCTGCTGCTCCCGATTGACCCAGCCAGCCAACATCATGAACAAGAGTTGCCACGGTTGGCGAATGTAGTTCAAGGATCACCGGTACTAGAGTCGAGGGGTGAGAACTCTAGCATCGGATGGCCGCCGGCCACTGTCAACTGGCAGAAACAAGTCTGCAAGGCCCGTGTGGAAGCTCCGTGCTGGCTAGCACTTGTGGTTCGGCTGAGTATTTTGACCCTGTGCAGTCGAACCGAACCCGATCCGAAGTGGCCGGTTTTACCCGATCCATGACAGCTAGAATCGAGGAAGTGGGACTCCAGCATCGGATGGTCATCGGCCGCTGTCAACCGGCCGAAACAAGCCCGAAAGGCACGTTCGTAAGCTCAGTGCTGGCTGGCACTTGCTGTCCGGCTGAGTATTTTGACCGCATGCGATCAGATGGTCCTGGAAGTCGATTGCCTTGCAAGGCGCCGTCATCTTTCGGTCATCCGTGCCCGGCATGCGGGCTAGGAATCGGATACTCGATGCTCACGCCACTGGTCTGCGCAAAGATCGTTCTTCGCGTTTTTTTCATCCCAATTGTCTGGCATCCAATCGCTGCTCGCGACGCATTGAGTCTCTCCGAAGTTCTTTTGGCCTGTGACTTCAGTGCAGATGTGTTCACGGCGAAAGTCGCCGGATCGCCTCACCGAGTCTCGGCAACCCGTTTAGGTGGGATCAGGCAGGCATTACCCCCCCATGAGCGCCGCCGCATCTCTCCGGACCACCACACCCATTGATGGCGACAGAATGTTGCATGGGTGGTAACGCATGGCTATACTAGCTCCGATGATTAGATCTTCCATGAAAGTGGTTCGTCAAGCAACGCAGAAGCTGCGCTTCTACGCGAAGCTTCTTTTCCGTTCGCATGCAAAAGATACATCGATGATAACGCAGCAAGTGGCTGAGCATGTCATGGAGTCGGTGGACCATGCCGCGAGGTGGCTCGAAAACGATTTTTCAATTCATCCTCGAAGCGAGTTGCGTCAATCGCCCAAGCTGCCGCAAATGATCAACGAGGTGGCTCTGTGCCATGTCGACAGGTTTTGCACGGGCATGGAGGATCTTGTCAAAGACGACATACAGCTCAAGAGCCGTATGACCCATGATCTCGGTGATTTCTTGAGCGGCGTTCTATGCCTGCCTCCCGGCTTACTTGTCCGGCTCAATAGGATTATCCGCGGCAGCGCGTTCGTCGATGCTTCCGATGGAGAGGAACAGTTACTCGAAGGATTTTGTTGGCCGGTCTTCTTGTCTGTGGAGAAGCAATCGCCCCAATTGTCGTTTACGCCGTTCTCCACCTACGTCTTGCTTGCCTTTGCACGTGTGATTGAGGCGATTTCACTGGCCAACTTCGGGCAACCAGTCCCGGAGGAACTGATAAGAGAGATCAAATCGCTCTTGCAGTATCCGCTAAAATGCGCCGAGTTGGTTATGAGGCCGCAAAACGTTGAAGGGCGTCTGCCCTGCCTGCCCTCGGCGGGCGACATGCTTGTTATCCGGGCAATTGTGGACACCTGGCCTCTCAATAACGTCAAACGTCTTTTACTGAGTTATCCCCCGGAAGCATATTGCTCCAAATCGTTTTGGATGGGCTGGCGAAGAAGGAGATACACATACTTTTCCGCCGATCACTATAAGTTCGATTCCTTCATTCGATACATTTCTCCTTTAGCGCTAATACAATCTCGCATCAGGTTGTCGCTTCGCGATGAGGCGATCGATTCGCTGATGACGACTTTATCACGCCTGCTCTCCCTTTTCCAGCGAGTCGACTTTCTCACCGAGGCGATGGAAAGCCCCAAGCCCGACAATTCCGCAGCGCGGATTCTGTCGTTGTTTTCAAAGACATCCTCGTGGTGCGACAGCCAACGGCTTGCCTGGTCATATGTCCAAAAGGCGAATGCCGAATCGTTGCCTGCCGTTTCCAAGCTGCTGAAAAGCGACGACACGGAAGACGTCCTGTTCGGCCTGGAGATATTTACCGATCTACTGGGATATAGACATCTTCGCAAAACGGCCGATAATGAATCGATTGCCGTGGATTTGCACAACCGCTACGGCGATGCTTTTGCGAAAGTTCTTGCAGACGCCGTGTGGGTATTGGGGCGGCCCATGCCACAAGAACATCCTCTTTGCTCGGAATGGCAGGCGGCAAGAAGATTGACGGACAAGTTTCTTGATCGCTGCCTATTGGGCGAAAACGCCTTGCTGTTGCTGGGTCGCACGTTGCTTCATATTCTCTTCGATCATGAGCCGAGCAACGTACGAGCAAGCCATTCGTTTCCTTCCTTGGCCGATTACGCGGCCGACTGTCCGCAACTGGAAACCGTCCTGCGAAAATGGCGGTGCGCGGTCGAATCTTACATCGACGGCAACGAGCAGTTGCATAGCCTTGAATCGGAATTCACGAACTTGGAAGACCAAGGGGGCAACGTCGCCAAAGACGTCCGCCTGCTGTTCCAACTCGAACAGGTGAAACGGGCCTATTTGCAGAATGTCTAATGCGGCCAGGGCCGCAATCAACAATCATGAGTTATCAGAAACGTACCGAGAGGATGCATCAATGTTGGACGTTAATTGCCAAAGCATCAAACCCGATGCCGAAGACGGGTTCGCTTCCAATAGAGCCACCCGCGAAATTGCGGCCTTAAACGCCGAGGATTTAGGCGTCTACGGCAAAATCGGCGATCAGGGCTTCATCCGGGCGGAGCCGCAAGTCTGCCGGGAACGGATGGACGCCTCGATCACAAAGATGAAGGAGCTGTTTGTCGGCAAGGACGACATCATCGACTTGTGCGCGGCCAGCTTGCTGGCGCGAACCCCCATGATCCTGTTGGGACCACCGGGAACCGCAAAGTCGGCGGTGGTCCGCGTTTTTTGCACGCTTCTGGGACTGCGGCCCAAACACTGGGATATCAGCGAATTCGAGAACAATCTCAAAGACTCGCTGAACGAACTAGAGAACGATGAGAAATCGCTGAACGATCAGGACCTGGCGAACATACGGGTCGGCGACCGCCCACTCTTCGAATACCTAGTAACCCGTTTCACCACGCCCGAAGAGATCCTCGGGACTGCTAACATAGACGCATTATTGAAGCTGTCAGTCTATTATCGGGAAACGGATGGAATGCTGCCCAGCTCGCAGATTGCTTTCCTCGACGAGATATTCAAAGCTAACAGCAGTATCCTGAATTCGCTCTTGTCGATCGTGAACGAGCGTTTGTTCTACAATGCCGGCCGGCCGTTTGCAGTCAACTTGCTGACCGTATTCGGTGCCAGCAATGAAATTCCCGATTCGGACGAACTGGCCGCGCTATTCGACCGCTTTCCAATCCGGGTAATCAGCGACAACGTCGCCGACGAGCAAGTGGAGGAGATGGTCACAAAGTCGGTTAATGACGCTGACGCGAGGATGAAGGGTGCCGATCTCCAGAGCCTCTCGGAGACGGCCTGCCTAAACGATTTTCGTCTCTTGGGGCGCTTATTGCCGATCGTTTATCCCTGGAACCCGGGAGGTGAGTTCGAGACGCACTTCGTGCAGTTGTTTAAGTCCCTGAGGATGGAATTCGGCATCAGCGACCGTACGGCGAATCGTCTTGTCATGGTTGCTCGCGCCATGTCCTTCATCAATGGACAATACACGCTGGGGTCGAAGTCACTGCGTGTTTTCAAGTACTGTTTCACGGAAATGGACTACGCGAAGATATTGGAAGACATAGTCGAAACAACCATCAAGGGGCTTTGAGTTTTTTGTATGCGGAAGTTGTAGAGACCAAGTCGGGTTTTTCCCCGACGGAGTATGCCGGTCTGATATGGAACCTCGTTAGACTGTTATCATCATGAGTATCTTAAGAAGCGACCCTATTAATAGGCGGATTCTCGACTCACTAGCGGGGCTCCGCCCCTTGTTGGAAAACGAAAAACGCTGGGAAATGTTTCTTCCAGAGGTGTTTAAAGATATTGCCGTCTTGCTGATGCGTCCGGACACGCCGTTTTCTAACGACCCGCAAGAAGCTCGGTATAATGAATCGCTCAAGCGATTGTCGTCTGGTCGGGACTTTCGTCGCTGTTCGCGTCTACTACATCAGTCTCCGCGGGAACTCCACCGAGCGGTTATCGCCAGTATCTTTCGTTTGATAATGGGGGAGGTCTGGACCCGCGTTAGAATCCATGGCGAAACGATCACCGAAGCGATCGAACGCTCTAGTTTTGAGCTTGGGCCGGAAGATTTCATCAAGATCCAGGCCGATTCCCGCCTCTTGAACGGATCGATGCTGTTGAACTATCCCCTGCTGGACCTCTGCATGAGGCCTTGGTCGGAGATCTCGGAACACCACCTGGAAACGAAGCGGATTCCATACAAGAAATCGGGGCAGGACGACACCCAGGTTCCCAACGGCGATCACATTTCGAACATTTCACTCCGGCCGCGACTCGATGATCCTTGGCCGAGCATTATTCCGACCGAATGGGCCGTAATGAAGGCGGATCGCCGCAGAGGCGTCGATCTGATATTGAACCGCCATCCGTTGGTATTTCTGAAGGAACAGCCGCGAACCCTGCGTCCTCGAAATCGCGCATTGGTGATGTTCTTCATCGATTCGCATGACGATGCGGTCTCTGATTCGGACAGCCCATTCCTGCTGGAAAAAGGCCAGACAACGTCAACCGATCTCTCGAAGTCGCTGGCCTATCGGATGATTGTCGACGCGGCCCGCCAAATTCCACGCTCGGAAATGTCGCTGGACGTGGCGTTGTTTGTTTTTTCCTCTCGACAACGCGTTGAGACTCATAATGCGGCGTTTTTCGATGTCGAAGCCTTCGACGAGCACTATCTTGCCTCCGCCGATAATGAAGACAAAGCGGGTGAGTTGCTGGCTTTTGATTCATTGGTTTCCGATTATTTCCTCATGCAACATCGGCCCGCCCGCCGCATACAGACTTCGCAACACAACGCCTGGGCCGAAGCGGCCACGGCGAACCCGTTCGCCTTCCTGCGGGTTGCGGGTCAAGCGGTCACTCGCTACGACTCCACCTACCTGGTAGTGCTTTCCAACGGGACAAAATGGGACCGTCTTTCCTCGCTTCTCTCTCATGAATCTCCGCGTTTGCAAGCGCGTCTACCCGGCTCGCCCGTTGTACTCATGGTCCGCGACCCTCGCAACGATGAGGTTTTCTCGCTGTCGCATGCCTCATTTAGCAGTTGGAATACGATGCGTTCGCAATGGGATGGAGCCCTTAATCCGGGAAATGAATATGACTTGCGCAACTGCTTTCTCGACATGATAATCGGTCCGGTTGAAGACAACTTTGCCCTTGAAGATGCCTATCACTCAATTCCTTCCCTGCAATCCAAGAACGAGCTGGCAAATGGCTGATCGCAACCAATATCACATACTGCTTGACCAGATTCTCATTTGCACCAGTTCCAGCTATATACAAGCCGCAACCGACTACGACTTTGAGAAATACGCACGGGATACGCTACACGATTCCGATCTAGCCGATCATCTCAAAAAAGCCGGTCGGAAAGAAGACGCAGTCTCCGCGACACGTGATCGTATTGACGAGCTTTTTGACGGAGGGAGAGCAGCCCCTGCTTCCCAGCCCAAGCCGACAATTAGACCAGAAACACTCGCTCCATTGTCCGTCCAACAGGCAGGCCCTCCGGAAGCAAGCAACGGCCCGCATAGCAGATGCTTTCAATTCGACACGGCTCGCGGACTTGCCGATTTTTGCGACGCCATGCTACGTTCCGGACTGGGGATCGGCCACGATGACATCCGGGTGTCCCGCGATCCGTTGGGCCTTCGGGTAACAACCAGTGATCCATTTCCCGACGACTCCTGGAGCCATGTTGTTTCGTCGCGATCTGGCCACTTTGTTTCTTCGCTCAATGGCACGTTGCACGATCTCAACCACTTTGCAAGGATGATCAATCTGCCTGCTTCCTCTTTGGTCCCGGAGAAATCCCGTGCGCTGATGCTCTCCATTTCCGCCGATAGCGTCGAAGATCTGCGTGAACCGATAGTTCGGACTTTTGAAAACACCCCGTCCCATCGGCGTTTAGAATGCAAATACTTCAGCGATTCCTTGATGCAACTTGACGGACGTATAATGCTGTTCGTTTTGGTCGAAATGGAACAGCCGCTCTCAAAAGCGGAACTGCAACGCTGGATCACCACTCTCCCCGAGGCCACCGACGTTTACTATCCGCTCGCCGGTGGCCAACAATCACAGGTCATGTTTCTGAAGCTGGGTTATATAGATCCAGGCTCCATATTACCCCGCCTCTACCGGTCGCCCGACGATGTGGCGTACACCATTGTCAGCCCGCAAACATCCTCCGTATGCTGGACGACCCTTTCGGTAGCGCAGAATCAGTCAGCACTCGCCGTTTCCTGCTCCCCGGCCCAAATCGACCTTGCCGAACTGGAACCTCAGTTTCCTGACGCCGCCGGAAGCCTCGAGCCGTGGGAAGTCGAGCTTCAGGTTTACCCTTCGACGTTACCCCAATCTCTGGCTGGCCGTGGGCATCGGGTCAAGCAGCTAGTCCACTCTCGAGAACGGCTGGCCGATCTTGAGGACCAATTTGAACGGGGTGAACAATGGGTCTCGGAGCAATGCCGTGTGGCGATGGAGTTTTCCGCTTCCGCGGAAGACACCGAAAACCGTCTACCGGAAAGCCTTCGCCGGTTCCTGGACCGACCGTACGTTCGGCTCGAGGACTACGACCTAAGCTGCTACGAATGGAACAAGCGGCAGAGATATCTCGTCATTAGCCGCTCGCCTCTCGACCTGGCTGAAGCCCTGTCTTCCGGCGCCAGCAATTTATATATCCAAGATATCCATTGGCTTGGATGGGGCGTAAATGTCTTTATCGAACAGGGGAAGCGCTTCCGGCCCCGCATCGATAGCGCCGCAATAGCCGAACAGTTTCGCGAGACGCTGGAAATACAATCCGATGGCCGACAGATTCACTCCTGGCTGATCCGGACGATCGGAAGTACTGCCATCCCCATGGGAATCCCCAGTGATTCCGTCAAGCCGTTGAACAATTCCATGCAGATCGTGAACGAATGCTCCTTCCCGGTCGACTCGGCCCGTTCCGTGAAATATTCACAGTCGGCCAAGAAAGCCTTCACGGAACAACTCGAAAACAGCGAACCGCTCTTGAACGATTTCTACCGCAAGTGCGCGGAGGAAATAGACGCCCTTCTCGAAGAACTGGGCGGCAAAGTCGCCGACATCGTGCAAAGGATCATACAGCTTCAAGAAGATGCCGACAGATCGCGACAAGACGTGGAGAACATGGAAGAACTGTTCCAGAACTATCCTCGCAACTGGGAAGAGTTCGTTCGAACAATTCTCGGATTCCATCTCTCTATTTCGGAACAACGTCTCGGCTTGTTTCGCACGTTGCAATTGTCGCATGAGGAATACCAGAAGAAACACGCTGACGCAATCGACACCTTCCAAAGCTCCGCAACAATCCTCGATGAAATCAGAAGCAAAGTCGCCAAGAACGAGCGGAAGTTGGAACGAGACATCAAGTCGTGCGAAAAGACATGGAAAACGGCGGATGAAGATCTAGCAGCGATCCAACACAAGATCAAGTCGACTTGGAAGACCGTGCGGCACAGGCTGGGCAAGTTGGAGCCCAAGACCAGAAGCCTCCAAAACGAACAGAAACGCCTGGCGGAAACAACGCGGACGCTCAAGAGCCTGGAATCAGAAGTCGACGCCATGGTTGCCGGCTGCATCGAGAAGGTTGCCGAAACGGACAAAAGGATTACCCGGCTGAAGAAAGAGAAAAAATCGCTGGAAATCAGAATCCCGCAGTGCAAGGCAATAATCGAGGAAACCAAGAGCGAGCTGAACAGTCAAGTCAGACAACTCCGGGGCATGCTGATTGCGATCGAAGAGAAAAGCGGCAAATTGAATGCCACAGCCCCTTTTCGAAAGGCGGCCGAACTACTCCTGGAAACCATGCGGGAAAAGAGGCCAATGGACCTCCGCTCAAGATTCCAAGCAATAAGATGCTTTGCGAAAATCCTAAAGACCATGCCGGAAGAGCTATTGGACCAATTGAGCGCTGAATAGAATCCTGGAGAAGTTCAAGATGAACTCGACGAACAAAGAACCGACAATGACAATCGAGAATACACTCGGCAACATGTCCAAATCCGCCTTGGAGCACGTCGAACAATGCCATGGCAGTCTGGACGGCCATGCGGCAACTCTCAAGCAATCCCAGAAGACTCGGGAACAGAAGTTGAAACCGATTGCCGGAAAGATAACATCAATTGGCAAAAGCATTAGGAAACTGCTGAGATAACCCGTCAACACCAACGACGTACGGCATCGCAAATGTTTACAAATCTGAAACAATACATCGAACTGATGATGCTCGTAGTATGGAACTGCAAGCCCTGCATTGTGGTA
>Ga0075120_10003693_pt1 | contig 10409 bp, 8 predicted proteins | sample AntAceMetag02UKL_FD_69792 | JGI IMG/M metagenome (GOLD analysis project Ga0075120, IMG submission 69792) | Saline lake microbial communities from Ace Lake, Antarctica - Antarctic Ace Lake Metagenome 02UKL | ecosystem: Environmental > Aquatic > Non-marine Saline and Alkaline > Saline | place...
GCTTCGTTGGTACTCATGCGGTCTCCTTTGCTGCGGTTACGCCACCCATGAGCATTCCCACTTTCTCTCGATCCAGTTCATCTGGAGAACAGACCTCCATAAATCGCCCTTCGTACATGATGGCAACACGATCGGCATGTGCCAGCACTTCGTCTAAATCAGCTGATACCAGGAGAATGGCTCGGCCCTTCTCTCTCATATCCACCAGGGTTTGGCGGATGTAGTGAGCAGAGCCAATGTCCAATCCGCGCGTTGGTTGCGCGGCCACGATGATGGCCGGATCTTTCGCCAATTCTCGTCCGACAATGAGTTTCTGCTGGTTTCCTCCTGACAGGCTCTTGGCAGGAGCGCCGGGGCCTGAAGCACGGATTTCGAATCGATCCATCAGTTCTCTAACATGCTTGTTAATCTTTCCCCATCGCAAGACAGAGAGGAAGCCTCGGAATTCTTTCCATCGATGAACACCGAGGATGGCATTCTCAGCGAGCGTGAATGGCAGTACGAGGCCCAATTCCCAGCGATCTTCAGGGATGTGTGCGACACCGAGCTCGTAGATCTTGCGTGGATCGATGCCCAGGATGTTGGTTCCCTTGATCGTGGCCTTCCCAGATGTGGGTACGCGAAGGCCAGTCAGTGACTCGACGAGTTCTGTCTGGCCGTTACCTTCGACGCCTGCAATTCCGAAGATCTCTCCACCATAGATATCAAACGAAATGTCATCTACTGCAATATCGCCCGTATTGCCGCGCACTGTCAGATGTTCGACATGAAGGATGCTATCCTTTGAGCGATCGACTGCCTTCAGGACTCTTCGAACAGGCAACTCTGTATCGCTAAGCTCGACGGCTTCGATCTCTGCGGCTTGGCCGACCATTAGTTGCGCGAGACGTTCGGTTGTTGCATCAGCTGTCTTGACGTCGCCAACCATCTCTCCTTGACGTAAGACAACGATGCGATCAGTGATGTCCTGAACTTCCTTGAGCTTGTGTGTGATCAGGATGATTGACTTGCCTGCATCTCGAAGCTGCCTAAGCAGGACAAACAGCTCGTCGACTTCAAGTGGTGTGAGTACAGACGTTGGCTCGTCCAAAATGAGCAAATCCACATTACGCGACAGAACCTTCAGGACCTCGACGCGTTGCTGCTCGCCCACTGCCAGTTTCTCAACAGGTACATCTAGCGGTATCTGGAGTCCGCTTTCCTCCATAAGAGCTTCGAGATTCTCGATGGTTTTCGCGAGTTGAAGTCGCGAGAACGGACGCTCGAATCCAAGCGCGACATTTTCTGCCGCAGTGAATGTTCCGACGAGCGCGAAGTGCTGATGCACCATGCCAATTCCGAAGTCGAGAGCCTCACGGGGGCTAGTGAAGTGAACGGCACCTTTGGGAGAAATAACGCGCCCTCGCGTTGGCGGGAGCAGGCCTGAGAGAATCTTGGTCAGGGTCGTCTTTCCAGCACCGTTTTCGCCAAGTAGCCCGATGATCTCATGGGGATGGATTTCCAGGGACGCCTCTTTGAGTGCGACAGTTCCATCCGAGTAAACCTTGGTGATCTTCTCTGCTCGAAGGAAAAAGTCATTCTCAGCTGGTGTTCTTGCATCAGTCATTCGTGCCCCCAACCCAGTCTATGATTTGTCTTCGCGAATAGAGGTAGAAACCAGGGAGAGAGAAGCTTCCTCTCTCCCTGGTGTGTTACTTGGTTCTCATTCTTAGTACAGATCTCGAATTGCTTCGATCTCGGCATCGCTGTTCGCTGTAGGAACGACGATTGAACCGTCAAGAATGCCTGCTTCGAGTTCTGCAACCGCCGTCCAGATCCACGTAGAAACCGTGGCACGGTTGGCGGTCCAATTGGCAACGATGTAGTTGCGCGCGCTCTGCGTGTCTTCAACAGCACCAGCGCCAACTCCGAATTCAATGAATTCGATGAGGAGGTCGAGGTTGCTGATTCCCATTCCACCTTCGGCCAAGCCAAGGCTGGTGACGCCGGCCACAAATGTGTCAGTGACAACGGCTTCAACAGCAGCGTAGACAGCGAAGTCAACGCGCTTCATGCAGCTGGCGAGGGCGTGGAATCCCTGTCCGAACCAGTCTTGGTCAGCGTCAACGCCGAAGTAATGCGGAGCGCCGTAGACGGTACCAGCGTTGTCATGGAATTCAACGACGGCTTCGTGATCGCCTGTGCCCAGAGGGCCTGCGACGTTGAAGATGCCGACAGCACCTTGTGCGAGCATGGCTTCAGAAGCGGCTTTTCCGAGGGCGATGTCATCGAACGTGCCGGTATAGGAATAGAGCAGGGCGACATCAGCGGCATTGCCTGTGAGTTCCGTGTATCGTGCGAGGCCCCAATTCTGTCCGAATCGGTATCCGGCTTCGAAGTGATAGAGCACGGGGATCGGAATTCCAAGAACGATGCCTGTTGCGGCGAATCCGGCATCAGCAGCGACCATTCCAGCGAGCGCGCCAATTAGGGCAGCACCTTCGCTTTCGCGAAACACGAAATTCATGATGTTGGGACCGACAATCCAGCCTACATCAATGATGGCGAACTTCTGTTCTGGGTATTCGGCAGCAACGGTGCCTAGCGCATCACCGAGAAGGAAGCCGACTCCCAGAATCAGGTCGTAGTCGCCTGTTCGGGCGAGGTTGCGGAAGTTCGGGAGATAGTCGGCTGCAGAGGCGCTCTGAACCTCGGTGATTTCCAATCCATATTCAGTTGCGGCACGATCTGCGCCTGCAAACCCCATATCATTGAACGAGAGGTCGCCTCGTCCGCCGACGTCAAGAACGATGGCGATTTTCCCGTCAGCTAGGCCAAGTAGTGAAATTCCCAACAACAACACAAGCGTTAGAGCAAAAATCTTCTTCAATGAAACCTCCTTGAAGCGCTAGAACCAATATCTCACCGTGATCCGGTGCCGGCATTAGTAACGATCATTCTAGTACAAGGGCAGATGCATGGCAAATCCGGCATGGAGACATTCCACAGAGCTAAAGGCCATGAAATCTCCTCTACTTGGGATGTTCTTGTTATGAAGGTCGCTTATGTATCTGTCTGACTGCCTTGCTGCTTGGTCGTTTTGCAGCATCTTGCTCCAGAGGGGAGTAGGCACGCCGCCTCCGAGAGCGTACTCTGGTGATATGAGAACGATGATGAGCACAGTACTAGTTGTTGTCTTGTTGTCCTGTATTGGCTATGGAGATGAGCCAGCCGAAACAGGCAGTGCATTTGCTGATGTGTATGGTGCGTTTGCTCCTCTGTCTGTTCTCCACCGATCTTATGCAGACTATCTCTTCTATGGAACTGATGTTGCGATCCCAGAGAGCTTGGATGAGGCATGCGATGAGACGGGCTATTTGTTGGCGACGCTCTATCTTGATCTGATCGTGCAAACGGGACCAGAGATTGTAGGCACCATGCCACGGTTAGCCCGATTGCGAGCGGATTTGGCCCTATTTTGTGAAAGCTATTCGCAAGTTCTGATTACGCTGACGTCGCTGGAGTCTCCAGATCTAGCGGTATTGAAGGAAGCCAGCACGCTTGGAGTCTTCTCTGATATCTATCATCTGCAGGGAGGATTACAGTCTGCGTTCGAAGCCTATCTGGACGGACTGATCGATGAGCAAGGCATCTGGGCTTTTGGTGTTGCCTTCTCGCTTAGAACGCTGTTGACTCAAACGGACTTGGCATCGATTGACACTGGCTTGCGTGCCATCCTATATGGATCTAAAGACGCCGCGCTTCCGCCATCATTCGTGTCTGATGAGATCGCTTCAGCAATTGAACGGCTGGTGACATTTGCAGATAGGCCTCTGGACAAAACAAATCTTGATGAAGTGCGGTATTTGGCGCAGCTGATCTATGATTCTGTTGTTGGACAGCCTTAAAGAATGGGGGGAGGGAAGGCGGGCTGCTGAGTCCGCCTTCCCAGGGTAAGAACCGTTGGCTGTTCTACCGTTCTTGTATTCTTTCTGTCCCCGCTCACTACTACGCGAACAGCCGGTTCTTGAGGTTCATGCGCAAGAAGAGGCACCGCTCGTACGGTGCGGAAGTTGTAAGGAGGTTCGATGCGAGGGCTTTCCCCCATCGAGTGGTTCTCCTTGCTTGCACGCGCCTCGACACTCTTGTCTCAAGCACGAAGAGAATACGGCGCGCCCGGGTTTTTGGCGCTGGAATTCGTACGGATTGAGTGTCGCGCTGGCGACACTCTCTATGAACAAGACGCAGGGCAAGAAGAGACATCTGTCTTTGTTCGTGGCTGAGGCGCCTGACTGGTCAGAGCCAAGGATGGCGAACTTTTTGGGCAGGAAGAGATGCCAGCGCTTAGCTTGTCCGAACAATAGCTACTGCGTTTGATCCTCAAACAGATCAGACCGTTGAGCGGGTGTAAGCCCGTTCGGACCTGCAGCCAATGGCGCAACCAGTCCAGTTCGGTGTGCTGAAAAGATAGCCGACTGGAGAGCACGCCAACCTTGTGCAGGAACAGCTGTTTGCTTAGCCAGCCATTCGCCACCTCAAGAAGAGAGGTCGTTGCGTGCTCTCCCCCCAACAACAAAGACGATTGCACTCTCATGGGGGCAACAAACGGTCGTTGATCCTACTCAGGAGCCCGGCGAGCGATCCGCCAGTAATCCTGCACTGTCTGGATCAGCCGTTCAAAGTCTTTGGAGTCAACGGGCTTGGTCATGTAGCTGGCTGCGCCACTGTCATAGGCCTTGACCATGTCTTCTTCTCTCTCAGAGATGGTTAGCACAATTACGGGTATGCGCCGAAGTCGGTCGTCTTCCTTGATCTTGGCGAGCACTTCTAGGCCGTTGATCTTGGGCATATTAATGTCCATCAAAATAAGATCGGGGCGGGGCGTGTCTTCGAAATCGCCCTTCTGTGCGAGCGCGTCGAGAGCTTCTTCTCCGTCTGCGGCGAAGTATAGCTCGCACTTCAGATCGCTCTTGCGCATAGCGCGTTTGATGATCGTGACATCATTTGGGTTGTCTTCGACAACTAGGACCTTCATCTTCTCAAGGTTTTGCATGGGGTGCCACCTCTCTTGCTCGGGGGATAGTAAAGTAGAAGGTACTGCCTTTGCCAACTTCTGACTCTACCCAGATTTTACCGCCGTGTTCCTCGACGATCCGCTTACAGATCGCCAACCCAGCGCCTGTGCCTTCGTAGTACTCTCTCGGATTCAGTTTTTCGAAGATTCCGAACACGCGTTCTTGGTATCGAGATTCGATCCCGATCCCGTTATCCTCAACGAAGAATGTGGCCGAGTTGTTATTGTTGTGAGCGTCCTTCTTCCACCCAACACGAATCGTGGGAAGAGCCTTGTCGTTGTACTTAATCCCATTAACGATTAGGTTGCTGAAGAGCTCGCCAATTCTGACTCTGCTCCCCTTCACTGGGGGCAAGTCTGCTTCAACTTGAAGATTGACGCCGCGCAGGCGAATCTCCAAATCCTCTTTGATATCTTCGAGCATCCGCTGTGTATTGATGCGCTCGAATGATTTGGTATCCATGTGAATACTGGCAAGTGATAATAGATCATTGATGAGCTGTCGCATGCGCGAAGATGTATTCTTCAATGTGTTGAGATAATCCACACCTTCTTTGTCGAGTTTATCCTGATAGTCTTCCAGTAGGAAGCCGCTAAATGTCTCGACTGTGCGCAGGGGTTCCTTTAAGTCGTGAGAGACCACATGGGAGAACTCTTCCAGCTTCTCGTTGCTGCGTTCAAGGTTGCGTGTCTTTTCTCGCAGGGTTCCTTCAAGTTGCTTTAATTCCGTGATGTCGATGTAGTGCTCGATGCGACCGCCCTTGTAGCGATCGGTTTCGATAGGAATCGACCGATACTCAAGGGTACGCTCGGATCGGCTCAGCGTAGGACGAACACGGCACACAATCGAGTCGATGCGTTCACCTCGCGAGGCAGCTTCATCCATCCTATCGGAGAGACTCTGGGCTTCTTCAAATGCCCCTACATATTTGGCGCGCGCGTTCTTGGCATTGACGCCGATGAGGCGATCCCGATCGATGCCGAAGAAATGGCCGATCGTTGCATTCGCCCAAATGACTTCGTGCTTACTGTCTGTCAGAATGATGCCGGAATCCAAAGTATCGATGGAATCTTCAAGGAGTCGTCGTTGAGGGGCTTCTGTCTCCATAATTTGTCGCTTCAATTCGGCTTCAGCGGACTGATCATGCGCCTCAATAATGGCCAACCTCTCATTGATACGCGTCCCGCGAATCTCCACGGGGAAACACGTCCGATCCTCGGATACAAAGCGGGTCTCGATACTACGAACTTCACCGCGATCGAATAGTCGGATGAGTTCCGTTTTGATCTTCACCGTGTCGTCAGGATGAACATATTCAGCTAGCTGAAGTGATCGACGCGTAGGATGTCCGATCGCAGTCCTCGAGGCTTCGTTTCTCCTGACGATTGTGCCCTCTCGATCTACAAAGTGAAGAATATTGAGGGAGGGCTCGAACATTTCTTCGTCATTTCGATCTTTGAGAGAGCGCGGATGTTGCCACATGGCGCGCTTGGCTTGCCGGCGCTCATTGAACCATCCGATGATGCCGCTGGCAGACATGTAGAAGAGGGGAAACGTGATCAAAGCAATAACAGCTTGGCTCTCAAAGAATAAGAGGAGCAGTAGTCCGGTGATTGAGATGCCTGTACCAACGAGAAGTGTTCGCTTCAGATGGAGGGTTCGGGTTGCAAATAGGAATGGAAAGGAGAAGGCAATAAAGATAACGGGTGTGAGTGCGATGCCCATGCGGTCCATCACAATACTCACAACCAATGCCACAACATAGGAAACGCTGCTAATAATCGTGCGTTCCGTAGAATTCAGTCCGCTAGCCAAGATTCACCTGTCCTTCAAGGTTTGAGAGCAGGCTCGTGTGTGTGTGTGCCTACGTCAACGGTAGGAACGCAGCGCACACAAAGAAAGGACACTGATCACCTGGAAACGGGACGTTGTTCGTGAACGTCTGCTAGATGATGAGATTCGGATTGAGGCCAGCGGCTGCTGGCTCAATGATTTTCTGCAGATAGGGCTCTCTCAAGATCTTTATCTTGCGACTTTCGATAGAGATGATGCCGCGGCTCTCTAGCTCAGACAACGTTCGAATGGCTGTCTTGGAAGAGACACCCGCCATTTCAGCGAGTTCTGCGCGAGAAAGCTCAACACCGCTCTTCCCCAAATGGAGGATTAAGCGAGCCAGACGTTCTTTGCTCGAAGAGTAGGAACGTTCTGCTAGTTTGTTTTGGAATGCCTTTAGTTCTTCAGAAAGACGTTCATAGACACGGAAGATCGTCTTAGGATGTCGCTCGAGGAAGTAGAAGAAATCTCCGCGTTCAAGGAAGCCGACAGTGACAGCATCGAGCGTTTTGGCATATGCATTATGGCTGCCTTTGTCAAACAGAGTTGTTTCTCCGAGGATCTCTCCGGGGCCGGCGATCTTCAGGATCTGGCTCTTGGCTCGCATGCTACGCTTGACCAATTTAACCATGCCATCAAAGATGAGATAGAAGCCGAATGCAGGCGCACCCTCTTGGAAGATGATCTCTCCGCGTCCGTAGTTGATGGTTCGGATGTTCTCGCGAAGCTTGTCCAGTTCTTTGTCTTTGAGATCGGAGAAAATCCGGAAGTCTTTGAGATCAGCCATGCCTACCCCCTCTTGCGATAACATTGCTCGAATCCGACACGTCTGTCCCCCTTGCTGCTGTTCGCTCATCACCCGTTGTTCGGGGTCAGACGTCCAGTATTGTAACCGATATTACAAAGGAAACCAAGAGTTTGACGTTGTTCGTCCGCAGCTTCTATAGGCGATTAGCGTTCGTGTGTGCTTCATCAAACATGCTTCTAGGAAGGGCTTCGGTTAAGAGACGGCTTCTCTGCAAGAGACGGCGCGTGGTCGACTGTAGGTAGAGGCTGCGAATGGCGCTTGAATCTGTTTCCCTGTCCTTCTAAACTTCACATGATAGCCGGAGTGGCGGAACTGGCAGACGCGCAGGATTCAGGATCCTGTGAGGTTCACCCCTCGTGTGGGTTCGAATCCCACCTCCGGTACAGCGATTGTTTCTCTCCTTTCCTTGATTACGGGGATTCACCCATGGAATCTGGCCGCCCAGATTGCGAGGAACACAAATCCCAGTTGGATCATCATGAATCGTGCTGTGACCTTGGACTCAGGCCATTCAAAGGAAGGCAACCAGTGCGTTCGTCCGAGATCAGGCGTTGCCTCGAAATGGTGATGGAAAGGACTCATTCGAAATAAACGCTTGCCTGTAAGGCGTAAAATGCCGACTTGAAGGATGACAGACAGCGACTCAAGCACAAAGATTCCTGCTAGAATCGGAAGCAAGAAAGCGGCGCCGTTGGCCAACGCCAAGGATCCTATGATCCCGCCAAGAGCGAAAGACCCCACGTCTCCCAAGAACAGGCTAGCAGGATAGGTGTTCAGCCACAGAAACCCGGCCAAGGATCCGATCAGAGGGAGAATGAGCACTGCATTTGCTGCCGAAGGGAAGGCGGCAAGAAGGCCCCCTACGATGAGGATCGAGACACCGCCGGCCAATCCATCGAGGCCATCTGTCAGGTTGGCGCTATTCGTTGAGGCGGCGAATAGAACCCACGTGAGGAATAGACCGGCGATCGGTGGCAATACAAGCTGTGAGCCAGAAAATGGGATTTGCTGGGGAATCATGATCTGATCTCTGAAGGCAAGGAAGAGACCGATGGAAAGCAGGCTGCCAAGTAGGATCTTCTGTCCGCCGGTCAGTCCTGTCGAATGCTTCCTTCGGAGGCTGATGACGTCATCAGCGAATCCCAAGCCTCCAAATCCTAGGCCTGCAGACAGGACGAAGCTCCCATAGGGAGGCCATCCCTTCACAATCCCCAAAAATAGTACGATGCAGAACCAACAAAGCAGTACAACGATCCCGCCCATGGTTGGTGTGCCCGCCTTAACCGCATGGGATAGAGGGCCAGCATTGCGGATCTGTTGTCCTAGGGATCGATTCGACATCCAGCGAGAATATCCGTGACATAAGACCGCTGTGATCGGGATAAGAAGAAGACTTAAGAAGAGGACCCAGCTCACTTAACCTCTACCCCTCGGAACTCGCCCTCGCATTCAATCAATTGGCGGCGAACGCTCGCGTGATCCTTGCGCTTGGATTTGAGTGCGGCTTGTACGAGTTTGAAGAGATGGTAGCTGGAGAGGATGCAGTATCCCTGGTCCGTGCATCCTCGCAGCACACCCTCTGAGAATTGTGTCGTCCGTCGTTTGGGATCGAGTTCGCGTGAGCCGCTGACAACGAGGATGCCCTTCATGCGGCCGTCTCCATCTGTTACAGCTTGATCGACAGAGTGCAAGAGATGCCTGTAGGCAGGAAGCTCGACCTTTGCGCCTTCGGCTGCAGCTGTTACGACGAGGGCATCTCCCTCTTGGGAACGAAGCATGAGTATGCCGTCATCGACTTCGACATCAAATCCTATTTCGCGGAATCCGTCTGCAATTGCTGGCAAGAAGGAGAATCGACCTTTGGTATACAGCATGCGCTTATGGCGTGTCGTCTCTTCCCAATTGGCGCGCAACTCGGCCAGTTTCTCGGTGATGGCGCTCTGGCGTTCTGCGAGCCGTGTTAGTTCATCTGTCAGCGCATCCTCACCGTGCAGCGGATATCCGGGAAGCCAATCTGGGCTCGCGGCGAATGCGGGCCGATCAGTCATTCGATTCGTTATTTCATGAAGCACAGACGCTTCGTGCGACGGGGCCACGCCCTCTGTTGGCGGTACGAGAATGAGCCGTCCCTCGTCGAATGGAATCTCTAGAGCGATGACGTCTCCTACCTTGTTCCTCGCCAAGACCTGGGTGAATCGATCGATGGGTGTGGAGAGAAGATCTTGATATACGGCATCGTAGACGAAGAACTCTTGGAAACGTTCGATGTACTCGGAAAACGGGCTCACTGAATCCTCGACAACAATGTCCCGGCCTCGGCGAGGGACGAACCGCCCATTGGATGGGAAAACGAGCTGATGATGTCGATCAATCAGGGAGATGCTAGGCAGCCAGCTATAGCGGTCGAGGTGTTCGGCGGGGGCGGACCCAGCGTCTATTTCTAGGGGCTCACCGCGAGTTCTCAGTCGGCAAACGACGATGCCGCCAGCACGTTTAAGCAGATCTTCGGTTTCTGCGCGACGTTTGCTCATCCAAGCCGTTAACGTCTTACTGAAACCGCGATCTCGGTGCGCATCAACGCTGCGTACACCGTCGGGACTCAGCGCGACTTCATGTATCCATCGGTCCGAGATCACCAACGGGTCGATAAAGATGATGTCATAAGCGGAAAACGAGAATCTTCCAAAGAAGCCTTCTCGCTGAATGGCCGGGTG
>Ga0075120_10003697_pt1 | contig 10401 bp, 9 predicted proteins | sample AntAceMetag02UKL_FD_69792 | JGI IMG/M metagenome (GOLD analysis project Ga0075120, IMG submission 69792) | Saline lake microbial communities from Ace Lake, Antarctica - Antarctic Ace Lake Metagenome 02UKL | ecosystem: Environmental > Aquatic > Non-marine Saline and Alkaline > Saline | place...
TGATTAATGAATTGAATTAATATTATTTAAAACATGAAATTTCAAAATATAACCTATTCAATTCCCTGGAATCTTTTTTTGATCACCCTGGGAAGTCTTATCGCCGGCTTTGGCCTGAAAGCCATTGTGATTCCCAATGGGATGATTACGGGCGGGTTTTCCGGTGCAGGAATTTTAGCCTTTTATTATACCAAAATTTTTACACCAGGCATCTGGTATTTTATTTTAAATATCCCGGTCTTTATCTTTGGATGGATCTTTGTCAGCAGGCGATTTTTATTATACAGCCTTTATGGCGCCATCGTCCTGACCCTTGCCATTGATTTGATCCGCTTTGAAATCCCGGTCAAGGATCTGATGCTGGCAGCCATGGCCGGGGGAGCCATCATTGGTGCAGGCGCCGGCATTATCTTTCGTTCCCTGGGTTCTGCCGGTGGTAATGATATTATCGCGATCATTTTAAATCAAAAATTTGGTATTCGAATCGGGACATACAATTTCAGTTTTAATTTTGTATTATTTTTTTTCAGTTTTGGATTTTTGGATACAGATTTGATTTTATATTCCATGGCCATGAGTTATATCATCTCCCAGGTGATTGAATATTTCATTGCTCTGCTTAACCAGAGAAAATTAATTTTTATCATCTCAAATAATCCCAGGCCGATCACCGATGAAATCATGAGAAAACTTAACAGGGGGGCAACCTTTTTAAAAGGAGAAGGAGCATACTCTGGCATGGAAAAAGATATCATCATGACAGTTGCCAATACGTACCAGATCAAAAGAATCGAGGAAATTGCATTTACCATTGATCCCGACGCCTTCTTGATTACTGAAAATACATTTAACGTACTTGGAAAAGGTTTTTCCAAAAGGAAAGTCTATTAACTCGTGCCTGACCAAAACCTGAAAATTTAATACCCTTTTTATTCATAAATAGTGTGCAGTTTCGGATCAAAGGCCTCTCTTATGCCTTCACCGATAAATGTGACCGTCATAAGGGTTATGACAAGGGCGGCTACAACAGAAGAAACAATCCACCAGGCCTCCATATTCTGCCAGCCCTGGGACAATAATTCCCCCCAGGAAGGTGTCGGGGCAGGCAGCCCAAACCCTAAGTAATCAAGTGAAGTTAAAGAGACAATTCCCCCTGAAATGGCAAAGGGAGCATAGGTCACAATCACTGAAATGGTATTGGGGATAATGTGTTTAAAGATGATCCGTGCATGGGAAGCGCCAAGGGTCCGCATTGCCAGGACATATTCCCTTTCCTTTTCCTTATAGGTCATGGTCCGCATGACCCAGGTAATGCCGATCCACCCGAAAAAAGCCATGATTAAAATTAGTATCAAAAAATTAGGTATCACAATGGAGGCAATGATAATAATCACATATAAAAACGGAACATTACTCCAGATTTCAATAATCCGCTGAAAAATTAAATCAAATTTGCCCCCAAAATACCCCATGGAACAGCCAATGGTAATACCAATGGTATAATTCAAGAGCAAAAGAACAAAGGAAAAAATAATGGCTGTCCTAAAGCCGTATACAAGACGTGCAAAAATATCCCTGCCCACATTGTCAGTACCTAAAAAATGATTTTCTTTAAAGGAAGGGGGAAACGGCGGATAAGAATTAAACTTTAAATCATTCTCATAAGGGTTGTAGGGCACAGGGGGCATGACCACAAAATTTAAAGAGTTTTTAAATTTTGTTTTAAGGTCCCGGTAATTGGTTTCATATTCATAGCCAAGCCCAAACGTAGAGCCCGGGATCATTTGTGTATAGGTTGGAAAATAAAGATTGCCATTATAATAGACCATTATCGCCCGGGAATTGATAAAGACCTCAGCAAAAAATGACACAAAAATCATGATAAGTAAAATAACAAATGACCAGAATCCCCTTTTTATGGATCGAAACCGTTTCATTTTTTTTAAAGTGCCGGGATTCATAAGGATCATTTAAACCTCACCCGGGGGTCGACAAAGGCAACGCAAAGGTCTGACAAAATATTACCCACCATGAACAACAAAGAAGAAATAACAAGGATACCCATTACCACAGGGTAATCCCGGTCCAGGATGGATTCATATCCCAAAAGTCCCATGCCATTGATATTGAATACTTTTTCAATCAAAAATGATCCCATTAAAATAATGGAAATATTATTTCCAAAACTGGTTGCTATGGGGATCAGGCTGTTTTGCATGGCATGATTCAGTACGGCTTTTTTAAAGGGAAGGCCCTTGGCAATGGCAGTCCTGACATAATCGGAAGACAAATTATCCATCAGGGTATTTTTCATCAAAAGCGTCATCACGGTAAACGAACCGACAACATAGGAAAATAATGGCAAAATGGTATGCCAGGCAATGTCCCTGGCTTTTTCAAACAAGCTCATCTCTTCAAAGAATTCAGATACAAGGCCTCCTAAGGGAAACACATCATAATTGGATGAAAACAATACCAGCATAAGTACGCCTGCCACCCATCCTGGAATGGCATACCCCATGAAAATAATAATGGAGGTGATATTATCAAACCCTGTTTTATGCCGGACGGCCTTTGCCAGACCAAGTGGAATGCAGACCCCGTAAATCATGATCAGGCTCAGGATACCAAAATAAAGGGAAATGGGAATTCTCTCTTTTATCATATCCCAGACGGGATCATAATAGCGTGTGGATTTGCCAAGATCCCCTTGCAACACTTTTGACAGCCAGAGAAAATAGCTGGTCAATACGGGTTTATCAAACCCGTAATATTCTTTTAATTTTTGAATTTGTTCTTCAGAAAGGGGTTGCCCGCCGCTGGGACCGGACGATGTGGATGATCCACCCTGCCCTGTCTGCATGGCCCTTGTATCGGAAATAATTCTTTCAATGGGGCCACCGGGCACAAAACGAGTGATGGTAAAAACCATAATGGTGATACCGATGAATGTCGGTATCACCAGAAGCAATCGTCTTATGAAATATGCGGTCATGACATAATTTTAAAAACAGATTCAAGTGCCTTATCAAGATTTTCAGGCTTTGTACCGCCGGCCTGGGCCATATCAGGACGGCCACCACCACCGCCGCCAACTATTTTAGCTGCTTCTTTTACAATATCCCCTGCCTTAAATTTTTTTGTCAAATCATCCGTCACAATAGAAATCAATAAAGCTTTTCCATTGGATTCGGCGCCCAGAAGAATGACCCCAGAGCCTATTTTTGTCTTGAATTTATCAGCAAGATCTCTTAACTGGGAAGGGTTTTCAATCTCCACCCGTTTTGAAATCACTTTGACTCCTTTTATTTCTCTTACAACATCATCAATGTTTTCCACAGACTTTGATGCCATTTTTGCTTTTAAAGATTCAAGTTCTTTTTCAAGATTTTTCTTATCCTTTAATAAGGCCTCAACCTTTGATACCACATCCTCTTTAGCCCCTTTTAACAAACCTGCAGCTGATTCAATAAGGCTTTGTTCCCTGTGAATATAATCAAGCGCTATTTGACCCGTTGCCGCCTCAATTCTTCGGATGCCCGATGCAATCCCTCCTTCTGACAGGATTTTAAATAATCCGATATCACCTGATTTATTTGTATGGGTTCCTCCGCAAAGCTCCTGGGAGAATGACCCCTGGGATACAACCCTTACCACATCTCCGTATTTTTCTTCAAAAAGTGCTGTGGCCCCTGCTTTTACAGCCTCATCAATATTCATCTCTATTGTTTCAATTGGATGATTTTCACGAATCCTTAAATTGACCTGATTTTCTATGACCTTGAGTTCTTCCGCAGAAACAAAAGAAAAGTGGGTGAAATCAAATCTTAATCTTGTGTCCGTCACAAGAGAGCCGGATTGTTTTACATGATCTCCTAAAACATTTCTTAAAGCTGAATGCAGAATATGGGTGGCGGAATGGTTTAAGGCTGTGTTCTGCCTTTTTGCAGCATTCACATTAAGAATAAACAAATCTCCTTTTTTTGCCTTGCCTTTTTCCACCAGACCTTTATGGATAACAATTCCCGTGGGGTCTTTTACCGTTTCCATAATGTTGATGACACAACTTTTATTTTCAAAAATTCCTGTGTCGCCGGCCTGACCTCCGGATTCTGCATAAAATACAGTGTCAGCAGTAACGATTTCTATGGCATCACCTTGTTGAGCTGTTGCAATTTCTTTATCGTCCCTGACAATGATGAGGACCTGGGATCTTGTTTCAATATTGTCATAGCCTTCAAAAACTGTTTTCACCCCTTTTGAGGTCAAGACTTTATAGGCTTCGCCAACGCCTGTGAATTTTTTAGTAGACTTTGACCTTGCTTTTTGTTCTGCCATATTCCTTTCAAACCCTTCCAGGTCAAGATCAATATCCATCTCTTTGACATGATCGATAATGATGTCCACGGGGAATCCAAAGGTATCATAGAGTTTAAAAATCACATCCCCGGGAATCATGGCACTCTTTTGTGCCTTTATTTCATCTATGGTGACTTCTAAGAGTTTCATACCCGTACCCAGAGTTTCAAGAAACTTTTCCTCTTCATTTTTCACTACGTTCAAAATAAATGCAGAAGAGTCTTTAAGCTCGGGATAGGCTTCATCCATAATCTTGAAAACCGTCTGTACCGTCTCATGCAAAAAAGGTTTGACAAGCCCGATACTTCTTCCATACCGGATGGCCCGTCTCATGATTCGGCGAAGCACATACCCGCGACCTTCATTGGAAGGCATAACCCCATCACATATCAAAAAAGCCGTTGCCCTGGAATGATCAGCAATGACTTTCATTGCCACTTCAACCTGGTTTGATTCATGACGTTTTTTATTGGAAAGCTCACCCACTTTTTCCATAATCGGCACAAAAAGATCTGTGTCATAATTTGTAGGGACCCCTTGAAGAACTGAAATCACCCGTTCAAGTCCCAGACCCGTATCGATACTTGGCTTTGGCAGTGGTGTCATATTGCCCTGCTCATCTTTTTCAAACTGCATAAAGACAAGGTTCCATAATTCCAGCCACCGGTCACAGTCACAACCCACTGCACAATCTTTTCTGTCACAACCAAATTCTTGACCGCGATCAATATGAATTTCACTACAGGGTCCGCAGGGCCCTGTATCTCCCATGGACCAGAAATTGTCTTCCTCTCCCAGCCTTACGATTTTTTCCTCTGGTACGCCAACCTGATCCCGCCAGATATTATAAGCTTCATCATCTTCATGGAAAACAGATACCCAGAGTTTTTCCTTGTCAAACCCATAGCCGTTTGTGAGAAGATCCCAGCCAAAGGCAATGGCTTTTGCCTTAAAATAGTCACCAAAAGAAAAATTGCCCAGCATTTCAAAAAAAGTGTGATGCCTTGCCGTATAACCGACATTTTCAAGGTCATTATGTTTTCCACCGGCCCTGACACATTTCTGTGCAGTTACGGCAGTTGAATATTCCCTTTTCTCATCTCCTGTGAACACACGTTTGAATTGCACCATACCGGCATTTACAAACAAAAGGGTTGGATCATCCTGGGGTACAAGGGAAGAAGATCTTACCTGCTGGTGATTATGTTTTTTAAAATACTCCATAAAAATTTTTCTGGCTTCATTGCCTGTCATGTCACAACTCCTAATTTGTACTGGACTGAAAACCGCTTATTTTTCCAATTACTTCTTTGGGCTCAAATACTAATTCAATATACCACTATGCTTTTGCTTCTTTTTTTTTATCATTGCGGCCAGGCTTTTCAATGCCCAATTGTTCTCGAACTTTAATCTCAATTTTTTCAAATATGTCTGGATTGTCAGTTAAAAAGATCTTTACATTCTCTCTACCCTGACCGATTCTTTCGCCTTCAAAAGAATACCAGGATCCGCTTTTATCTACAATCTCAAGGTCAACACCCATGTCAAGCAGATCCCCCGTTCTTGAGATACCTTCTCCATACATGAGATCAAACTCAATATCTTTGAATGGTGGTGCCAATTTGTTCTTCACAACCTTGACCTTGGTCCGGTTTCCGATGATTTCCTGGCCTTCTTTTATGGGAGCAGCCCTTCTGATTTCAAGACGCATGGAAGCATAAAATTTCAAGGCATTACCACCCGTGGTGGTTTCAGGATTCCCATAGACCACACCGATTTTCATCCGGATCTGGTTAATAAAAATAATGATGGTATTGGTTTTGCCGATGGTGCCTGCAAGCTTTCTTAAGGCCTGGGACATGAGTCGTGCCTGAAGTCCCATGTGGGAATCCCCCATGTCTCCTTCAATTTCAGCCCGGGGAACAAGGGCTGCCACAGAGTCCACAACCATGATATCAATGCCGCCGCTTCTGACCAGCATGTCTGCAATTTCAAGGGCCTGCTCTCCTGTATCGGGCTGGGACACTAAAAGTTCATCACAATCCACTCCAAGCCGTTTGGCATAGGCTACATCCAGGGCATGTTCTGCATCAATAAAGGCCGCGATCCCGCCATCCTTTTGCGCTTCGGCAACGGCATGAAGCGCCAGAGTTGTCTTTCCCGAAGATTCAGGACCATATATCTCAATCACCCTGCCCCTTGGATATCCGCCAACCCCCAGAGCCTTATCCAGTGCAAGGGAGCCTGATCGTATAACGGGAACAGCTTCAATTGCCCTGCCGCCCAGTTTCATGATAGATCCTTTGCCAAATTGGCGTTCAATCTGGCTCATTGCTGTTTTTACAGCCTTATCCTTTTCTAAATTTTTATCCATCTCTTTTCTCCTAAAATATGCCTGATAAATATAGAATTCTTAAAACAGCTGCAGATAAAATACCTGCCATAATATCATCCAGGACTATCCCTGCTCCTCCTGAAAAATTATTTTCAAAATATTTCACAGGCCCAGGTTTCACAATATCAAAAAACCTGAATATAAAAAACCCGGCCACAATCGTATAGATATTAATGGGAACCCACGACATGGTTACAACATATCCTGCAATTTCATCAATAACAATACAACCTGGATCTTTCTTTCCCAGGATCTTTTCAGCCTGATCGGAAAAATAAATAGCCACAAGGATTAAGCCTGTAATATAAATCCCGATAAAAGATGTGGGAATAATTAAAAAAACAAGTGCAAAAGGAATTGCTGCAATAGTTCCAAAGGTACCTGGTGCAAAGGGTGTTTTACCTGAATAGCATCCTGTGGCTATAAATATTATAAATTTCTGATTTAAGGTCATTTTGAAGTTTTATATTCTGCATCAGTCCCTGTCAAGAAGATTGGGTCAAGAGGATTGGGTCAAGTGACTTTGTATCAGATAAAATTTGGGTGTAAACATCTTTTAATGGAATCTTTTTTTCCTTTGCCACTTTTTTTGCAATATCATATTCCGGAACAAACCGGATACTATTGTCAGGATTAGTGATCTTTTTTACCTGTATTTTTCCATATAAAGTTTCAACAAAGGCTTTTTCCCTTAAAAGAAAAGACCGCTCGCATTCATAATGCCTCACACCAATAGATGTGGTCTGGGCAAGTATAATTTGAACAATATTATCCAGATCCTGTTTTCGACATATCACCTCCAGCTGAATCCCTGGTCTGTTTTTTTTCATTTGAATCGGGATATAACAGACATCAAGCACCTGGTTTTCAAACAGGGTTTCCATTAAAAATCCCAGAACCTCAGGGGTTGTGTCATCCACGTTTGTTTTGACAACATGAATGGCTTCCTTTTGAAAACCTGTTTTATTTTTATTTTCATCCTTCAGGGGTTCTCCCAGAATAATGCGCAGCAGATTGGGAAGGCCTGACCCCGTTTCCCTTTTGCCTGAACCATAACCGACCTGTTTTATGATTATTTCTGGCATGTGCCCGAAAGATGAGGCAAGTGTAGCAATAATGGCAGCCCCTGTCGGGGTAACAATCTCTGTTGTTGCATCAGATGATCTAACAGGAATATCTTTTAAAATGGCCATGGTTGCCGGAACGGGAACGGGTATCTGTCCATGGGCACAGGTCACAAAGCCAGACCCTAGAGGAATAGACGAGGCATATACCTTTTCAATGCCAAGATATTCCACACAGAGAAAAGAGCCGATAATATCAACAATGGAGTCTATTCCGCCGATTTCATGAAAATGAATTATTTCAATATCTTTACCATGAATATGGGACTCGGCCAGGGCGATTTTCCGGAAAGCTGAAAGACTGTTTTCTTTCACCTTTTCAGGCAGAGGACTGTTCGTAATCAATGCCTTTATTTCACTATAATTCCGTGATGTCCTGCCCTCATCAATGACATCTACAACCAGGTCTATTGCTTTTAAATGGTGCTTGTATACAATGCGTGTCTTTAATTGAAAGCCATTTAAAACATGACCTAATTTTTCTTTTAACCAGTCAAGTGGTACACCAAGATCAATCAGCGCGCCAAGGGTCATATCCCCGCTGATACCGGAAAACATATCAACATAGGCAATCATCCTTAAATTTCTCCTGCCGTATGAACCTTTAAAATCTCAAGTACCAACCTTGCTGCAGCTTCCATATCCTTGATGGCAACAGATTCATTTAAGGTGTGAACATCCGTCATGCCCGTTCCAAGAACCCCTGCAACAATGCCTTTGCCAAAAAATACATTTGCATCTGCACCACCGCCAATGGTCTTGCTTGCCAAAGAAATACCAAGGTTTTTGGCGGCTTTTTTGGCAAGTTTAATGGTCCTGTGATCTTCAGAAATATTTGTACTGGTAAAATCATTCTCAACAATGGCCTCTATCCTGGGAAGGTCTGAACCATTATTGAATTTTTTTGCGGCAGTGTAAAATGCAGATACAATATTGTCTGTAACTGCTTTTAATTTTTCAACATCATGGCTTCGGGCTTCCCCATGGATTTCAACAAAATCAGGGATAATATTGGTGGCCACTCCGCCTTTAATGGTGCCAAGATTACAGGTTGTCTCTTCATCAATCCTGCCTAATTTAAGCCCTGAAATTGCTTTAGATGCCACTAAAATAGCATTAATTCCATTTTCCGGTTCTGCGCCGGCATGGGCGGCTTTTCCAAAAATCTTTATGATGATCTTGTTTGCACCTGGAGCTTTTGTGACAATACCTTCTGTATCCGTTGAATCAAGGATATACCCGAATTTTGAATCCATTAAGGAATAATCAAAATGCTTTGCCCCTAAAAGACCGATTTCTTCACAAATAGTAAAAATAATCTCAACGGGCGGGTAATCTATCTTGTTTTCAAGGATCACAGCCATGACTTCAAGAATGATAGCAAGGGCTGATTTGTCATCTGCACCCAGGATGGTTGTTCCATCACTTCTAAAAATACCATCCTCAAACTGAACCTTTATACCCTTTCCTGGTCCGACAGTATCCATGTGACCACATAAAAATACAGGTTCTGCATCAATATTTCCCTTAAACTTAGCTACAAGGTTGGAGCAATTACCGCCCACCTTCACTTTTGCCGTATCATAACAGACCGTTGCACCCATTTTTGTTAATATTTTTTCAAGTTCCATTGCAACATCTTTTTCCTGGCAGGAAAGAGAATCAATCTCAACAAGGGCTTTAAATCTTTGGCCCAGTCTCTGTGAATTTATCATTTATCATTCCTTCAGTTAATCGAGTATTATAAAAGCAAACTGGCAAATCAAAAGAATAATATATACTAAATTTTTATTATTAATTCCATGATTAATTACGAAATTGCGCGGATCACTGGTGGGCTTTCTGTTTGATACAGGTTTCCCAGATCTCTGTTTGGGAAGAAAATGGGCAAGTTAAAATAGGGACGTTAAAACCCACAGAGCTTTTATCTGTTTTGAATGATTCTGAAGAATTAAAATTAATCGCCGAAGAAGTAGAAAACACAATCAAAACAATCATTGGGGAAGCAAAATAACTCGCCAAATTATATTTTTGATATGGGCCTAGAAATTATATGAAAATTTGTTGAAAAATCTTCCAAATTTTCTTTGTCTTTTAAAACAAAAACAGTAAAATTGCTTGACAAACAAGGGTCTTCAGGTGTACTGTTTTTTTCTATTCCGATGCGGAAGTGCGCGGCTCACTGGTGGGGCCCTCGGACTTCAAATCCGATGTGGGGCGTTAATACCGTCCCGGGTGGGTTCGATTCCCATGCACTTCCGCCATTTATATTAATAAAATCAATCACTTACAACAAATATTCTCTCAAAATACATTGTCAAAACATTGTCAGATTTTCTATGATTGAATTTTCTATATGAATAAAAATTCCATCAACAACAAAATGTTGTACCGGATTTTGATTTAGAAAAACTGATTTTTTTGATAATATTCCACACCACATCAGTATGTCTAAAACCCGATTTTTTTCATTCCTCTCTATCTCCAATTATAAGGTAATGGACTCTTGATGAATTTGATTCT
>Ga0075120_10003699_pt1 | contig 10399 bp, 9 predicted proteins | sample AntAceMetag02UKL_FD_69792 | JGI IMG/M metagenome (GOLD analysis project Ga0075120, IMG submission 69792) | Saline lake microbial communities from Ace Lake, Antarctica - Antarctic Ace Lake Metagenome 02UKL | ecosystem: Environmental > Aquatic > Non-marine Saline and Alkaline > Saline | place...
CCGATCAAGCCGGTATTCACAGAACAGGCACCCGAGGATGAGCTCACGCTGACCCAGGTTCGCAACGTGATCTGGGGCCAATTCCCAGCCATCCACTCCCTGCCAACCAAGAAGTCGCGCGACGACTTCATGCAAGGCTTGCACAAGCAGGCTGTCGAACAACTAGTACCCGAGCATCTCTCTGACGAAGAGACAGCAGACCGCACCAAGGCTATCCGCAAGACCGTAGAGAAGTTGCTCAAGGAGTACATGCGCAAGGAAATCCTGGAGCGTGGCATTCGTTTGGACGGACGCCGCCCCGAGGAAATCCGCCCCATCAGCTGTGTTGTCGGTGTTCTTCCCCGTACGCACGGATCGTCGCTGTTCACAAGAGGCGAAACCCAGAGTTTGGGTGTCATCACGCTGGGTGCCACGCGCCATGACGAACAGATCATCGACCAGATGATGGTTGACGGCCGCAAGCGCTTCATGCTCCATTACAACTTCCCTCCGTACTGCGTGGGTGAGGTTGGACGCATCGGTTCACCGTCCCGACGCTCTGTTGGACACGGATACTTGGCCGAGACCTCACTTAAGGCTGTCATGCCTTCTGAAGAGGACTTCCCATATGTCGTTCGCATGGTGTCCGAGATCCTCGAATCCAACGGATCTTCGTCCATGGCCACTGTATGTAGTGCATCGCTATCCATGATGGATGCTGGCATACCGATCAAACGGCCCATCGCGGGGATTGCCATGGGGCTTATTGAGGATCCTGTCACGCAGCAGCGCGTTATCTTGACAGATATTCAAGGGGCCGAGGATCACAACGGCGACATGGACTTCAAGGTCGTCGGAACACGAGAGGGCGTCACTGGATTCCAGCTGGACGTCAAGGTTGGCGGCATCAACAGCGAAACCATGACGCTGGCGCTAGCCCAGGCCAAGCGTGCGCGCATGGCCATTCTCGATGAGATGGATCGCGCTATCGCCGAACCTCGCGAAGAGCTTTCTCCCTACGCGCCCAAGTTGTCCACAATCCAGATTCCCACTGAGAAGATCGGTGCGGTCATTGGCCCTGGTGGCAAGATGATCCGCCAGATCATCGAAGAGACTGGTGCGGAGATTGACATCGCCGATGACGGGTCTGTCAAGATTGCTGGCCCGAACTCTGAAGCCGTTTATGCAGCGCAGGAATGGATCAAAGACCTCACCACGGAACTCGAAGTAGGGACTGTGATGAAGGTTAAGGTTACACGTATCGTCGATTTCGGCGCATTCGTAGCCCTTAAGAATGGATCCGAAGGTCTCGTACACGTTTCCAACTTAGCTTCTGGCTTCGTTGATAACGTGAAGGACATCGTTAGCCCTGGCGACGAAATTACCATTGAGGTCATCGGCGTCGACAAGATGGGCCGCCCCGATCTGAAGAAGATCGATGGCGACGGTGATGCCAAGACATCCTCCAACAATCATGGTGCAGAGAGTGAAGAAGCTCCGGCTAAGAAGCCAGCACCAACTGTCGAGGTTCATAGCGGCGACATCATCGATGGGACAGTGACCAACACAACAGACTACGGTGCATTCGTGGAAATCGCCCCTGATGTCACGGGCCTCGTACACATCTCGGCACTGTCTGACGAATATGTCCGACGGGTCACAGACGTAGTCAAGCCTGGCGATCCGATCAAGGTTGAGGTGCTAAATATCGACGAGCGCGGTCGGTACAAACTACAGCGCATCGTTCCTGACTCGGAGAAGAAGCAGCCAGTCGAGACTGTAGATGAGCCAGCAGCGGAAAGTAGCGAGGACGTGCAAGAACAGGCAGCACCCGTTCAGGCACAGCCAACGCCACAACCCGAAACCGTGGTTCAACCTGAGCCGGTCCAACAGCCCGAGCCGGTCCAACAGCCCGAGCCGGTCCAACAGCCCAAGCAGGCACAACCGGAACCGGCTCAGCCGAAAGCGGAAGAGCCCACTCAGCCTGCTGAAGAACCCGTCGAGCAGCCGACTCCCCAAGAAGAGCCTGCTGAATTCGAAGACCGTTGGTAGATGGCGGACATCCCACTTCATGACCGTTCGCAAGCTATACACCAACGCATTTGAATCGACCTTAGATAACGGACTGCGGATCCTCGTAGAGGAGGTTCCGCAGTCCCGTTCTGTTTCTACCGGTGTTTGGGTACGCGCAGGCAGTCGAGAAGATCCTGCCACGCAATCTGGATTGGCTCACTTCATCGAACATCTCGCGTTCAAGGGCTCGCCCACGCGCGATGCACAACAGATCTCACATGAGATTGACGCTGTCGGTGGCCATCTCAACGCTGCAACAGCTAAGGAGTCGACGTTCTACTACGCAGACGTTCCCGCAGATGGATTGGCAGCAGCCTTGTCCATTCTTGCCGATCTGGCCCTGCATCCGAAATTCGATCCAGCCGACATCGATCTCGAACGCAACGTCGTTCTGGAAGAAATTCGCGGGCATGAGGACGATCCAGAGCAAACAGCTTACGATCTCTTCAGCCAAGGCGTGTGGAATCGCCAGCATCCGTTTGCGCGTTCCGTTGTAGGGACACGCCCCGCCATTGAATCCGTAGGCCCGGAAGACGTTCTCGCCTTTCATTCGACTTTGTATCAGCCCAACAACATGGTTGTCGCTATATGCGGGGGTATCAACGCCAAGCAAGCCATTCGAATCGCCGAGGACCTATTCAGTACGAAACTGCAGACACAAATGGCTGTGCCAACAAGAACGCCTCCCGTTTTCCAGCCTGGTACCACCCATCACGATCGACCAACAGGCATGTTCCATGTCTACATAGGAACCGATGCTCCTGCTGCTGCACACGATGATCGCATCCCTCTCGAAGTCGCCAACTCGATCCTTGGAGATGGAACGAGTTCCCGGTTATTCCACACAATTAGAGAGACAAGAGGATTGGCCTATGCCGTCTCCAGTTACATCAACAGCTTCTCCGACGGCGGCATGTGGATGACCTATGCAGGGATTTCCCCCAAGAATGCCGACACAGTAATCGCATTGATCCGCTCGGAATTCAATCGAATGTTGTCCGAGCCCATTCCCAGCGACGAACTAAACCTGGCCAAAGCCAAGTTGCGCGGGCACCTCATCCTTGGAATGGAATCCAATGGACACCGAGCTTCACGATTGGCCAATGCTGTTTTGCAGCGCCGCGACATCCGATCGCCCGATGATTTGCTGGTTCGACTCGATGCTGTCACCTGCGAAAGTGCTCACGAGGCACTGTCCACCTACTTACAACCAGAGCAGCTCAACATCACCACTGTGGGGCCCTCTGCCTGAGCCCATTGCCCTTAATAATTCTGACGAGTACCATGAGACATCATGGCTACTGCAATTTATCCAGGAAGCTTCGACCCGATCACAAACGGGCATATTGACATTGTTCGACGGGCACACAAACTGTTCTCTAAACTTTACATCGCCATCGTCGCCAACCCCAACAAGAATGCGCTATTCACAGCCAACGAACGCGTAGAGATCACACAAGCAGCGCTTGCCGAAGTCGGCATCCATGGGTTGGAGGTTATTAGTTACCAGGGCCTTCTTATCGATTGCGCGAAGGTGCATGGTGCCGCTGCCATCGTTCGAGGGCTTCGTGCCAATTCGGACTTCGAGTATGAGTTTCAAATGGCACTCACCAATCGAGATCTGGCATCGGAATTCGAATCCGTATTCTTCATGACAGCCAAGCGCTACAGCTTCCTCTCATCATCCGTCGTGAAAGAAGTCTGTCTATATGGCGGAGATGTATCGACATTCGTGCCCGCATCCGTTGAATTCGCTCTCAAGGAGAAATTTCGCGCATAACTCCTATCTGGCCCCGCTGGAGCAAGCCAATACCGATCGTTGTTATGAATTCTGGGCAGAGAATTCGGCGGCATGCTCTAACTGCATTGCTGCATGTCCGTTTTCCAAGATCGACTACCCAACGCCCCAAAGCGGGCTGCAACAGATTTGAACAATCCTCAATCAGGCGATTGCCCAGCCTGTAGCGCCTCGTATTGGTCAATAATCTCGAACATCCTTGATTCAGGGGCCGTCTGGAGAACGTGATCCATGGCGAAGGATTCGGCTTGGGGATAGTCTGATTGTCGAATACGCTCCGCAGCCTGATTGAGATCGAAGTCCGTATGCCGAAACTGGATTTCGTCGTCGATGAGCAGCCAATCCGCGCCTGTTCTCCCTACGCACATCCCAACGCTTCCCGTATTGACTACACGGACGTCGGCAATCGTTCGATCAAACTGCATGTGTGTATGTGCACATACCATCAGAGACACGTTCAAACGCTCGAAAACTGACAACAGTTTAGCCTCAGGAGTCAAACGCGAAAAGACAAACGTTTCATTGTGCGGCGTTGCGTGACAGAACAAGATTTTGCCCCATGGTTCCGATTCGATCTCAACGGTGGCTGGCCATATCAAGAGTGACGCTTTCTGCTCGCGAGTTAATTTGCTTGCTTCCCATCGCGCTGCATCATCGTCCTTTGCGGCCATTCCGCCCGGCTCTTGCCCAGACAAGAACCTCACTACATCAGAATCATGATTGCCCCGCAAGAAATGGACGGGTACCCTCGATTCTTGGAGCACAGCCACCGTCTCGGTGGGCAACGGGCCAGCAATCGTGTCTCCGCACACAACAATGCCATCGACGCTTTCCGTACAAATCTCGTCCATCACCGCTTCAAGCGCGGGCAGGTTTCCATGAACATCACCGATTGCTGCAATCCGCATGACAGTGCCACCTCGTCCCTATTTCTCTAGATGCCCTATGGTTCCCCTTGCCCCGACCCAGCCTGCCAATTCATACCAATGATCCACATTCCAGAAGCGATTTGCTGCCCCGCTTGTGGACGGTGCAATAAACAACTGCGTGGCACCGATCCTCTCAGCCTGGAGCCCGTAGGAGACTCGCTTCTGACCAAGAAATACCTGGGCAGCTTTCTTGCCATTGAAGGCGAGTATCCCTGGAGCATATTTCTTGATCTTGCTGCGAACGTCTTGCGGGCTAGATTGCGCAAAATCAATTTCGTTGTCACTGCCCGACTGCTCCTTGACGACATCCGTAAGGCCAATCCCGAAGCTCAACAGCTGCCGATACTCCTCTGGCTTCAACCTCCTATCGGTCAAGCCAATCTCATGCAGCACGTGCCAGAATTTGTTTCCAGGGCCTGCGTAATAATGCCCTCGGCTCGCTGAAACCCTGCTGGCCGCGGTACCGCAAACAACAACCTTGAGTCCTGTGGCGAGAAGATCAGTGAGCATCAACGACTCCCTCCATTGCATGCATGCCGAAACGCCTGGCTAGAAGGTGATCACCTGGTAGCCTTGATCCATATATCGAGCCAGGCTCGGATGGCCATTCATATCATTGCCGAGAGTAAGTCCCTGTGCCTTGACGCCCTCCAAAGCCCCTGTCTTAGCCGCGCAAGCTTCGCAGACACAGTCGATGAGTCCTTGATCGCGAACCGCCACATACAGCTTGCCAAATGGTTCACATTCGCCGTTGAGGTCATTGGCCAGCTTTGTCGCCGAGCCTTCGATAACGACTTTCACGTCGTATCCCCGCTTCTTCATGTCCGCAGCATTAAGCAACACGTGCACAAAGCACATCAGGTCTCCATTGAATGCAACCAATACCACCCGCTTATCCATGCGATATCCTCCTGTGCTCATCATAGATCGACAGGGTATCAAGTTTCGCCCCGCACGCCCCCAGATACCACACCACCATCGAGAACTCCGACGACTTTCCTTGTTGGACACATCCTTCCACAGAGATTGAATCGCAACGATTGCCCGGGAGAATGGGTGTAGGCTCAAGCGGATGCTAGGCTCGGATTGAACACTTTGAGGCGCCACGACTACTCACCTACCATGAAGCCATAGAACGAGGAGACCAAGTGACTGATAGAAAGCGACTGTGGAGTGACCGATTCGAGGGCATGCTCGGCTTCTCGCTCGTTTGGTTGGGGCAATTCGTCTCCCTGATCGGCTCGCAAATGACGCGCTTCGGATTGACTATCTGGGCGTGGCAAGTGACGGGTCGAGCTACAGCCCTTGCCCTCGTCGGCTTGTTCTCACTCGTACCTATGCTGATCTTCAGTCCCATTGCTGGAGCTGTCGTTGACCGTTGGAGTCGCAAGAAACTGATGATCCTTGGCGATCTTGTCGCCGGCGTTTCCACTATCTTCCTTCTTATCCTGTTCCTAATCGGGGAGATGGAGCTATGGCATATCTACCTGGTTGCCGTAGTCAGCGGGACCGGTGAAGCGTTCCAACGACCTGCCTACATGGCCGCTATCTCAACCATGATCCCCAAGAAACACTATGGCCGCGCTCAAGGCATGATCGGCATGGTCGCCTCTGCAACCAGCATTATTGCACCGATGGCTGCAGGTGCATTACTCGGCTTCATTGGCATCAATGGCATCATGTTCATCGATGTGGGCACATTCCTGTTCGCCATCTCGATGTTGCTTCTCGTTCGTATTCCTCAACCTGTAGAAACCAGTGAGGGGAAGAAGGCACGAGGGAGCATGTGGCGCGAGTCTGCGTTCGGCTTCCGTTTCCTCCTTGATCGACGGCCCCTGCTAATCATGTTGATGTCCTTCGCCACTCTCAATCTTGTCCTCACTTTCGCCTTCTCGATTATGGCTCCCATGATCCTCGCTCGAACCGGAACCAATGAGGTGATGCTAGCAACCGTTATGACGTTCTTCGGCATTGGTGGTGTGGCGGGCGGTGCTGTGATGTCAATCTTCGGCACGCCAATGAAACGGGTTCGTGGGCTGTACCTGAGCATCCTCGGATCGATGCTCTTGGGGCCAACGCTTCTCGGAATTGGCAGCAGCCTCCCGTTGTGGGCAGCTGGCGCGTTCTTCGTCGTCTTCTTTGCCCAATTCGCTAGCGGAACAAGCGGAGTCATTTGGCAAACGAAGGTTCCTCACGACGTTCAAGGGCGTGTCTTTGCCTATCGAGGAATGATCGCCTCGATCGCATCTCCCATTGGGATGATCCTCGCTGGAACACTGGCGGACTACGTTTTCGAGCCCATGATGCAGGTTGGCAACTGGGGAGCCAATGCCTTCGGCCAGCTCGTCGGAACTGGACCTGGCGCAGGCATGGGGTTGATGATGGTGTTAGCTGGAGGCGTGGGCGTAATCTTGGGTCTAAGCGGATTCATCATCCCCTCCATTCGCAATCTTGAGACACTCATTCCCGATTGCGAACTAGAATCCGAGCCAGAAGACATTGCAACAGAGTCCAAATAGCTGAAGCCTGGATGTTTCACAGGGTTGTACGCAGGCTCCTTTGAATCTGCTCAGTATGTTGGCCGTTCACGCCAGCTTTGTCCGCGAAGCTAGCCCACTCGCGCATGACTTCAAGAACTCGATCAATCGGGTCATTTGCCTTTGGCTTCTTCATGCCAGCCAGGCCAGCCAAGGAGATCAAATCGTCGCGCCCGATTTTGTCCCGTTTGCCATTGATGCTCATCTGATGCCGACTCGTCCATGCGCCCGTTGGATTGAATGCATAGGCAATGTCAAACGCGGGGGACAGACGCCATTCGCCTTGACGATTCATCAAGAAGGCGATGTTCTTGACGTGATCGTCTTGATTGCGCCCCGCCACATTGAAGATGGCTCGCAGCACTTGCTGCTCCAGGTCCACACGTGGCAGCCCCATCCGCTTCATCACTTGGAGTGCCTGCTCGTAGGAGGTGCTGCCTGATTGGTTGTAGTCAACGTGAGCCATGGCGCACAACGATTGGAGATGGAGCTTGCCGCCTTTGTCAGTTCGATCAAATCGCTTAGTCATGAAGTGGCTGCGTCCATTCTCATGGTGGAGTCGGCACGGCATCATGCTGATCCCGGACTCAATAGCCATCAGATGATAGGCATACTCGATCTTCCCGTATCCCATCGGATCTGCAAGCTCTTTGTCCCGATTATTAGCAATCCCATCAAACTTGAGCAGCCAGTGCTCGAAACCTGCGGCAGCATCGATCTGGCCGGAGCGGAATTCGTTTGTGTTGGGATTCCAGGCAAGAATTGCCTTGGCGCGTGCACCTCCTGCAGATGTTCCGACACGGAGCATGTCCTCCATTGCGCTGCGATCATCCTCACCCGTGAGAGCCCCTCGGAGTCCGGCACGTTCATGAAGAACCTGATTAACCAGTCCAACAAGGTTCTCAAGATCGATTGCGCTGGTACTGGTTGACGGACCTAATACAGCAGGCTCAAATTCGAGTGCGCCCATCCCCCGATGTCCAACATAGCAAAGACGTTCCACGGGGTGAAAACTGCTTGCTGCTCGTCCTTGTGAGGCAAGCCATGCATCAATCAGCGTGTTGCCGAATCTGTCAGGAAGTGAGTCCGCAAGTAAGCCAGGCAAACCTCTGAACGTGTTTCGTGGAAGGGCGGAAAATTCATAGGGAAACTCAGCAAGCGGCATCATCAATGAAGAGACTTGGATGCCGCTCGACAGAAACTCGGGCGCGTACTGGAAGACGGCTACTTCTCGATCGTCCAACCAGGTGACTGCGCCGATCGTTCGTCCCCAAAGGATAACGCGGGCGTCGTTATTCATGCTTGTCCCCTTCATCTCGCCACACCCACGTTGAATCCTCACGCTTCGATTGACTGGACCGCGCGCGCTTGCGCTCACTGCCACTTGCACCCATTCGCTCAACAGGTCTCACCGTTGGATCGGGTAACAATCCCTCCAGGTTCTGCTGAACGCCAAGCGCCATCAGAACGCGGATGAATGTGTCGAGGGTGATTCCCTTGCCGTTTTCTAGCCGGCCGATCGTAGGCAACGAAACCCCGGCTTCATCAGCAAGCTGCGCCTGCGTGATATTGCGAGCCAGCCGTATGCGCCTCACTTGCGCACAGAGGACAGCTTCAATCTGTTCACTCGATGCGAGAGCAAGATCCCTTTTATTAATCATCTTTCCCTTCTTAAGTTCCTTTACAGGCTTTAATACGTAGTATATTAAGTAGTGCCTTATAAATCAAACAAGCCACTCCGTTCCCTCTCCTATCTATCGACCTATATCATCCAAGTAGCCTGGCAGACATTAATAACTAACTCGCTACCTATTTAGCGAGACTGAAAGGAACAACACGGTTTGCGCGGTCCGCAAGTCCGCTCTTCTTCAGGACTAGATGTACTTCCTTCCCACATCGAAGCGGGAGCAACTTGACACGAGTCTGTTTCTTTCTATAATAACTGACCAGTCAGTTAGTAATAGGGAGGCTCCATGGTTCCCAGACCCAATGTAGAAGCACAACGACAAGGCGAGATCCTCGAAGCAGCACTTCGGTGCTTTTCGCGCGATGGATATAGTCAAACGTCAATGGACGCGATCGCTGCTGAGGCTGGATTGAGCAAGGCGTTGATCTATTACTACTACAAGAGCAAAGATGCTGTCTTCATGGCAAGCTTTGATTTCTGGATGACTCAGATGACCAGCTCATTCGCAGCACTGTCCAATGAAGGCAGTGCAGCGGATCGGCTGCGCAGCATGGGACAGATGACAGTCAATCTTGGGGATTCCCCTACGGAGTTGTTTGGCCTGCTTCTCGATTACTGGTCGATGGCACAACGCAACGACACGCTACTGCTGCGGTTTCGTCAAGACCTTCAGGCCATGCGGAGTGCAATGGCAACGGTCCTTGAGGATGGCGTCCAGCAAGGCGAGTTTGCACCGATGGACACAGAGCTTACTGCCGTCGCCCTCTTTGCGGCGCTCGACGGATTGTGGGCACATTGGGTTCTCGATCCCGATGCGTTCGACTTGCCTGCCTCGATGCAAACGACGATTGATCTGTTCCTGAGAGGACTTCAAAAGGAGTCACAATGAATCGCATCGTACGTCATCTAATCCATTGGTCACTTCACCGAAGGGTTCCCATGCTCATCGGACTGGTCGCAGTCACAGTGCTACTGGGAGTCTTGGCAGCACAGATTGAGATCAAGACAAATTTTAAGGACCTCCTCGGGGAGGATCTGCCGGTGATGGTTGAGTACGACAAGCTGCTTGACAACTACCCTGATTCCTCGGCCGTGTTTATCGTCCTTGAAGGTGAGTCAGCAGACGATCTTGTTCTGGCTGGTAATCACCTGGCGGCTGTCCTCGAAGCAGACGACGAGTGGATTCGCGACGTTCGTTGGCAAGAAGACATGGACTTCTACCGATCTTATGGTCTCCTGCTCTGGGAACGGGATGATTTGCTCGATCTTCGAGACGACCTGGTCGCCCATCCAGACCTTCTCAAGAATGGACTCGCCGGCTACTCGATAACCAACGTCTTCCGTGGCATGAATGCCAGCTTCGACGACTATGACAACGTGTCGAGCGTTAAGCAAG
>Ga0075120_10003700_pt1 | contig 10396 bp, 11 predicted proteins | sample AntAceMetag02UKL_FD_69792 | JGI IMG/M metagenome (GOLD analysis project Ga0075120, IMG submission 69792) | Saline lake microbial communities from Ace Lake, Antarctica - Antarctic Ace Lake Metagenome 02UKL | ecosystem: Environmental > Aquatic > Non-marine Saline and Alkaline > Saline | place...
AGTACGACTTCCGCATCATCGACGACCACATCGCTTCGATCGTCGCGGCCAACCCGAACGCGCGTATCTTCCCGCGCGTCAAGTTGAATCCGCCCGTCTGGTGGCTCAAGCAGCATCCCGACCACGTCTCGAAGCACGCCGACGGGACCTCGGGCGGGCAGGTGTCGCTGGCCTCGCCGCTCTGGGAGCAGGCCTACGAACGAATGCTGCGCGATTTCATTCGGCACGTCGAGGCGGGGCCACATGCCGGCAACATCATCGGCTATCACCCGGCCGGCGGCAGTGCCAGCGAATGGTTCTGGTGGAAGAAGAGCGGTAAGCTCATCGACTACAGCCCGGTGGCTAGGGCACGTTTTCAGGAGTGGCTGCGGACGGAGTACGGCGGCGACGTGGCCCGACTGCGGCAGGCCTGGCGGATGCCGGAGGTTACCTTCGAGACGGCCGAGCCGCCGGACGAGAAGATGCGCACCACCTCGGAGTTGCTATTCTTCCGCGACCCGCTGGCGGCCCGGCGGGTCTCCGACTTCCGACGGTTCTTAAGCGCGATGGTCTCGCGTAACATCGTGCGTAGCTGCCGCATCGTCAAGGAGGAGACCAAGGGCCGCAAACTGGCCGGCGTGTTCTATGGCTACTCGATATATACAACCGGTATTCTGCCGAACGAAGGCTTCCAAGGGCTGGCCGAGGTGCTGGCTTCACCACACGTCGACTTCCTTGCCTCGCCCACCTCTTATGACGCCCGCCGCGGCGGCGACCCGGGCTATTTTGTCTCCTCCTATACGGCCAGCTACCGCTTGCACGGCAAGTTGTATTGGGACGAGGTCGACACGCGTACGCACCTCTACCCACAATTCGTCGGATATCGCACAAACGATTTGGCCGAGACACTGGCTGCCCATCAGCGGGCGGTCGGCTGGTCGTTGACCAAGGGGACCGGGCTGTGGTGGTTCCTGCTGGCGGGCAACGCCACCTTCCACCAGGACGCCGTTATGGACGACATCGCCGCGCTCGACGGCGCCGTCAAGCGTTCTTTGGCCGCCGACCGGACGCCGGTCGCCCAGGTTGCCGTGTTTGCCGACGAGCGCAGCATGCATTCGGTGAACAACACGAACAGAACCCTGCACCGGGCCTTGCTGCACGATACGCGAGACGAGTTGGCCCGGATGGGCGCGCCGTCGGACATCTATCTGTTGGACGACATCGCCGATCCGCGGCTGCCTGACTACAAGCTGTACGTCTTCCTCAACGCCTTCCACATCGACCAGGCCCGCCGCGATGCAATCTCCGCCAGGGTGCGGCAAAGAGGTCGGGTGGCAGCCTGGGTATACGCGCCCGGCTTCATTACCGACGCCGGGTTCAGCGAAGCGGCCATGAAGGAGCTTACCGGGATTACCCTGCGCCACGTTGCCAAGAAGCAGCAAGTCAGCCTGACGGTTACCAATAAGGATCATCCGCTGACGCGCGCACTGGTGGGCGTGCCGGAGCGTTCGGTCGACGTGGGCCCGCTCTTCTTCGCCGAAGATCCCGACGCACTCGTGCTCGGCACGGTGGCCGGCAAGCCGGGGCTGGTCGTGAAGGAGTTCGATAACTGGCGCTCAGTCTACAGCTCGCTGCCCCTTAAGCGCGAGGTGTTGCTGGGCCTTTGCCGTTACGCGGGCGTCCACGTCTATTGCGAATCGTTCGACACATGCAGCGCGAACAAGTCGTACATCATGCTGCACACCAGCACGCCCGGCCACAAGGTCCTGCATCTACCGCGCCGCTCGACAGTCAGCGACGCCGTAACCCAGAAGCCAATCGCAAAAGACACCGACAAAGTCGAGTTCGACCTGCCCGCCGGCGTCACGAAGCTGCTGCGGCTCCAGTAGCATGCTTGCCAATAAGTCTCCCCTCTCCCTTTGGGAGAGGGGCCGGGGGTGAGGGCTAGAAGTGCTTCGTCGATGAAGGTGAAGCTATCCTTTTCACGTGTCCCCAATACCCAGCAAGAACAAACAGCGGAGCAACAATGACAATATCCCCGCGCAAAGAACCACTGGTTCGGCATCGAGCCGACACCGAATCGCTCGACTGTCCCTTCGGTCACGTCCAACGGATCGTGACGGGTGGCCAGGGCGGCATCGCCAATGTTCACGTCGTCAAGGTCACCAAGGGCCTGACCCACGTCCATACGGGCTACGACGAAGTGTACTACCTGCTATCCGGTGAAGGCACGATCACCTTGGGCGACAAGTCGCACGCCTTGGCACCGGGCTCCGTCGCAGTCATACCCGCCGGCCTCCCCCACTCCCTCGAAGCCCAGCCCGGCCAAGAACTAGAGTTCATCATCTTCGGGACCCCGCCCGTTCCGTTAGACGACGAACGGGCGAAGCCGCGAAAGGTGTAGCGAGCGCTGGTAACGATGCGGCCTGATGTGATAGACTGCCGGCTTGAGCAAGCACGCTGTTGTGCACACTCTCAACCCAACCAATCACACATCCATTAGGAGCAAACATGCAGATAACAACGACTCCAAGCATCGAAGGCAAGACGATCAGGAAATATTGCGGCGTTATCGCGGGTGAAGCTATCTTGGGTGCGAACATGTTTAAGGATCTCTTCGCTGGGATCAGAGATCTCGTCGGTGGAAGGTCTGCCACCTACGAGCGGGAGCTTCAGAACGCTCGGGATATTGCCCTTCAGGAACTCGAGCAGCGGGCGCAGGAGTTGGGCGCCAACGCCGTTGTCGGCGTCGACCTCGATTACGAGGTGCTCGGTCAAGCAAACGGCATGCTGATGGTTTCCGCCAGTGGAACGGCCGTCGTCGTCGAATAGTATCGGAGAGAATCTGCCGACGCTTCTGCGTCGCTGGAAGTGCCAATGCGGTCTAGACCGCCGCGTGACCGGGCGTGCGTTACGACGCAAAGCATCGTAGCGAGGTTGCCAAACGGGCAGAAACGGTTGACACGGCGGGAGAATACGCGCAAACGAAGAGCGCATCTCAGAACAACCGGCAGAGCCTTCTCTCGGTGACGAGGTCTTATGCGTTATACGGATCGACAAAGACATGGCGGTTTTACACTGGTCGAACTATTGGTCGTGATCACGATCATCGGCATCCTCATCGCCTTGCTGCTGCCGGCGGTGCAGTCGGCCCGGGAGGCAGCCCGGCGGGCACAGTGCTCGAACAACCTCAAACAGATCGGCCTGGCCACGCACAATTATCTTAACGCGGCCAGGAAACTACCGCCCGGCGGGATGAATCCGCACCGGCAGACCTGGTATCACGCCCTGCTCCCCTATTTCGAGCAGAACGCCCTCTACAGCCAGTGGGACTCGAGGGAGCGCTACCACATCGGCGACAACCGGATTGTGCCCACCAGCCCAATGAGCACTGTCCGCTGTCCCAGCGATTCCGACGTTTCCTTCAACCCCGACAGTTCGAACCCCTGGAACACCTACTTCCGCGGCAACTACGCCTGCAACGCCGGAAACGTCGGCGTTTCAGGCACCAATTCCTGGGAACTGACCGTGCTCCCCTCCAGGGCGCTGGGCTCGGAGACCATTGAAAACGGGGGACAGCCCTTTATCATCTCCATCGAGAATTCCAATTTCCGTTACGTCGGCATCGCCGAAGTCACCGACGGGCTGAGCAAGACCCTGGCCTTCGGCGAATGCCTCCAGGGGCGGTTCGGCACGTCGAACACCGGATTGCAGAACGTGCATGGGCTACGCGGTGCCGTCTATCACGCCGCGTTTTGTTGGTTTACGACCTGGTTGACGCCGAACTCGACGAGCCCGGACATCAACCCCGACAGCGACGGATGTTGCGTCCCCACCAAACCCGGGCCCTGTCTTTCGGCGACCCGGGTGGGCGGGCCGGCAACGCTGACCGCCCGCGGCATGCATCCGGGAGGCGTCCAGGTCTGCCTGCTCGACGGATCGTGCCGCTTCAGTTGCAATAGCCGAGGTGGGATTCGAACCCACACGAGGGATTACCCTCACGGGATTTTAAGTCCCGAAATGCTACCCACCTGTCGATATGGCAATGTCATTGCCTCGTGATTGCGAACACATCGCAAGTGTCGCTACAGTAAGGTCTTGCGCTTCACGCCCTCGCTAATTGCGGTGCCCGTGCAACGTCTTTGCCATGGCACCGAAGTTGGTAAAAGTGTTACACCATTGTTACACGGCGCTGTTCTCGATTGCTCGGCATTCTGCTATTCTCGTTGAAGCGACATATCGACTTCAATACGGAGAGTTGTAATGGCCAGCCTACACAAAGACAGCCGCACGGGCAATTGGCTTGTCATGTTTCGGTGGACGGGGAAGCAATATCGGAAGTCATGCGAAACGGCCAGCCAGACAGAGGCGAAAGAGATTGAAGCTCGGGTTGAGAGTACGATTCGTCTGTTAAAGCATGGTCGCATCGAGATCCCAGAAGGGGCTGACCCAGGTGTTTGGATTCTGTCTGACGGAAAGCTGAAGGTAAAACCGGCAGCCGTAAGAAGAGACAGCATCACACTAGAGGAAGTCTGCGGTGCCTACTCCCCGGATCAATTGGACAAAGCTGAAACAACCCTGAATGGGGAAAGCAAACACATCAATCATCTTAAACGTATTCTCGGGGACGACGCAGAGTTTGCCTCACTGACCCTCGAAACAATGCAAGGCTATGTAAGCAAGCGAGGAAAAGAAGGCAATCGATACGGAGGAAAGGTGTCGGGCACAACGATCAAGAAGGAACTCACGACATTCATGCAAATCTGGGATTGGGCTCGGCAGCGGGGGCATGTGGATCGACTTTGCCCGATCAAAGATCCGCATCGACCTAGGAAATGGGCAGTTAAGCTCCCGAAGCCCGAGGAAACAGAGCGGTTTATGACGTGGCAGGAAATCGAGCGGCGGATTGCCCGAGGCGGCCTCTCCGATAAGCAGCAAAAGGAACTGTGGAAATACGTGTTCCTGGACGAGACACAGGTCAAGAAGTTACTGGAGCACGTCCAGAAGCACGCTACCCACACTTTTATCCACCCGATGTTTGCCTTGACCGCATACACTGGACTGCGGCGCAGCGAAATGTGTCGGTCGATGATTGATGATTTCAATTTCGATGACGGCCTAGTTATCATTCGTGAACGGAAACGCCGAAAGGACCGGGCGGCAACGACCCGTGATGTGCCAATGCACCTGGAACTGAAAAAGGTGATGCAGGCTTGGTTCAAGGACCATCCTGGGGGACAATTCGCCATCGCCCCTCCGTTGAAGATGCCCCACAGAAAAGTAAAGAGCCAATTCGAGACGCTATCGCCCGAGGAGGCTCATCATCACTTCAAGAAAACTCTTGCGGGCAGCAAATGGGAAGTCATCCGAGGCTTTCATGTCCTGCGGCATTCGTTTGGAGCGATCTGCACGAGGGCGGGGATACCGATGAACGTCATTGCCAAATGGATGGGGCATACGACCGACGAGATGATGCGACTCTACCAGCATCTGTTCCCACAGGACGAGCAGAAGTGGATGGAGAAGTTGCCGTTCTGATTACTTTTTCCGAGGCTTAAACGCCCCTCCACCAACCAGCCGCCGAAACTCTTGACCCGGAATCCGCCACTTGCCGGATTCCGGGTCTTTTTCACATTCGATCCGGCCATCGTTGCACCATCGCTCCTGGATCGTGTATTGGCTCTTGCCCATGGCCTCGGCCAGTTCGGTGGTCGTGTACCATTCCTTCTCGACACGTTGAGACAGCACGACCTGATGAATGTCGCTGACCTTCTCTTCCAGAGCCGCAAGCCGCTGGCCGAGCACAAGGATACTTTGCAGGAGCACATCAACATGCAGGTCGGGAGCCTCGACAGCCCGAGACTCGGGCGAGAAATTTGTTGGTTTCATCGGACAACATCCACGAAAAAAGGCGCTCGTTCCGCACCGGTAGCGGTGCGGACGAACGCCCTAGTACGTGCTGGATGGTGCCCAGTACAGGTTGGTGGCGCTCTGTCAAATCGAGGCGTGTGTACCTCCAATCATTGTATCCGAACTCTTGGTCTTGGCAAGCCCAACCATCAGTCTTCCGCTTCTCGGGTCCATAACGACCTCCAGGCTCTCATCCGATCCCTCGGTTGTGATCCCGATGGAAGCCGTTGAGACTCCTCACCCCCGATCCACCGACCGTCCGACCTTCAGCCAAGCCATCGGACAAATCTGTCCGATGGGTCGAACTCGTCTCTTAGACAAGTTGATCGGACTCCTGAAGCCGCTTTACAACCACGACGAAAAGTGCTAAAATAATAGAAGCGATACAAACACTTGTACTCTGGAGCGTCTCCTACCGACGCTGGGCAACTTACCAGCAAATACTTGGACGCTCGGCCCACATCTACCGCTGACAGCATACGCTCCTAGCCGCCACTAGCTGGTTGGTCAGGGCGTTGGCAACGGTGGTATGGGCCGAGCGTCCTTTTTTTGTTGGATGTAGCCCAATGACCTCCAGACCTTCGCCCGATCCTCGGGCAAAATCGGCTCCGCATCTGCGGCTGGCCGACCTTCCGGAAGAAACCCACGGTCACCAGCCCGACCATCGGACAAAATTATCCGATGGTCTGGTTAAGCTGCTGCTCCCCGGTCCCGGCACCGCTGGGTTTGATCTAGTCTCGCCCAGATGCCTCCAGCTTTGGCTGGCACTTCTCCACCATGCATCCCGCCATGGCAGTTGGTCCTGCCCGGACCAACTGCCTGACGACGAACGCCACGCCGAGTTGCGTTGTATTCGAGCAAGCGGGCTCTCGGCCACCTGGACTGTCGAGGGCGTAGCCGACGTGTGTGGCGTGGACGCTCGAACGATCCACCGTCTTATGACCGAGCTTCGAGACCTTGGCTGGTTGCGGTTGAGCCGCAAGAGAGACGGTGATGGCCATTACTCTGGCATTGAGTACGTGCTGACGCCCCCGCCCGCCAAGCTGACCATCACAGCGGCACATCGATATCGACAGCAATTCGAGAAGCGGCAGATCAAGCTCGATGAAGCCAAAGCTCGCCTGGACAAAGCTGCTGGCACTCGTAGCCCGGAGGACAATAAATGATCCGGGCTACCAACAATACAAGACCGAAGATCTACAGCGATCTCCTTCCCCCGCTCACCCCCGTCGCCTACGAGTCGTTGAGACAGTCCATCGCCGAGATCGGCGTCCAAGATCCGGTGATCGAAGACGACAAAGGGGGCCTGATCGACGGTCGCCATCGGCAACGGGCGTGCGATGAGTTGGGCACTACCTGCCCGAGGATTGTCAGGCATTTTGCGAACGAAGCCGAGAAATACGAACTGGCTCTGCGGCTCAACTGCCAACGCCGCCACCTCAATCGCAAGCAAAAGCGTTCTCTAATCGAGGCGTACCTGCTGGCCGACCCGGCTATCGCCGACAACACCCTTGCCGAGGTGGTTGGTGGGATTTCCAAGAACACCGTGGCCGACGTTCGGGCGCAACTCGAACGTACTTGTCAAATTGACAAGTTGGCGAAAACGAGGGGCAAGGACGGAAAGTTGCGCCCTCGGAAGTACGCCCGCATCGTCGCCAATACCACCAAGGAAGTGGAGGCCGCCCGGAAGGCCATCAAGGAACTGCCGCCGTCTTTCGACGGCAAGATCATTGACGCCACAACAGCAGCACGCCAACAAGGACAAAGGGAAGAACATAACGGTGACGACAATCCACCTGACCACGAAGCCGACTGGGACCAGACGCCAGAGGACATCTGCAAAAGAATTATAGCCCTGTTCGACTGGTCGAAGGGAGAGCTTGTCCTGGAGCCCTTCTGCGGCGACGGCAACTTCTACCGCAACCTTCCCCAGCACGTCCGCAAGGACTGGTGTGAGATTCGCAGGGGTCGGGACTTTTTCGACTACGCTGGACCCCGGCCCAGGACCATCCTCAGCAACCCGCCGTTTCGAGACGTAGCCAACGGCAACAACTTGGTGGTGCCCTGCCTGGAAGGCTGCCTCCAACTCGCCACGCATCGAGTGATCTACTTTGTAAGTCATAAAGTGTTCAACGCCTTGACTCCCGTTCGACTGGCACAGTATGCGGAGTGGGGCTGGAGCATCACGCACCTGTCGATCTGGGATGTGCGGAAGTGGTACGGTCGCTACTACCTTCTCGTCTGGGAGAGAAACACACCCAGCATCATTCAATACTTTCCTTCCGATTCGACCTCGTGATCGGGGAGTGGTTGTCGGAAGAGAAGCAATAGGCCGCAGAATAATTTTCACAACCATACTCTTTTACTGCTGAGAAATACAAGTCCACGCATACATACATTTGGAGGTAACCATGCAAACAGAAACACTCTACACAATTGGCGAAGTCGCCAGACAACTTGATGTGCCCCAGCACCGGATCACCTATTTGATCCAACGTGGCCGAGCAAGCGAAACATTTCGACTTGCCGGAAGAAGAGTCTTTACCAAGCAAGACGTTGACCACATCGCCACGCAACTCAACCACACTAATTCAGCCGGGCGACCGCCCCGGAGAAAGGAGAAACAGTAGTGACACATAAAGAATTTTGGACGATGCGAGAGATTGGCAGATTGTTCGGGATCACATCCCACAAAGTCGGAAAGACATTGAAGAAGATGGGCCTGCGGACACAACACGGTAAACCAAGTCAGAAGGCTTTTGATGAGGGTTATGTTCAACGGCGTTGGGGCATCGAGCGCCAAGAAGTCTACAACTGGGCGTGGAACAGGAGCAAGGTTGTCGCCCTGCTCAAAGAAGCAGGATTCAAGAGGATCGAAGATGACGCACGAGCTTGATGCATACACCGCCCGCCGAAGTGCCCCGCTGGTAGAAGTTCTTGATCTCGATGGCAAGGTGATTGCCTGGGCCGTGGACGCCGCCACGGCCCAGGCCCTTGTTGCCTTGCTCAATTTGGCTCACGCAAGCGGGCTGATCGACTTGAACCATGAGGATGCTGAATAAATTTTATTACCGAAAAGGTAAGCCCCAGTCAGCGGCACGCTGACTGGGGCATGAAACAAACGTATGACCACTTGCACAAATATAATAGTAGCCTCGACAACGAAAATCCCAACATTCCAGACCTGGACCAGCGTTCCGGATAGTCTGGCGTCGAAAGGTCAGTGGCTCAAACGAAGTAGAAGACTGAAGCCGGGCGAGGAACCGGTTGCTCGTTGGATCAAAACATCGCCACAAGATCCGACCAACCCATTCTTCGCCCTGGCCGGTGGCGACAACACCTACTATGCCGACGACGACTTTGCCTTGGTGATCGACACCGAAGTCCCCCTTTTCCACATCAGCCAGACCGAACCAGGCCGATTTCAACCTCGAACCCTGGCATACATGGCCTACGAAGACATTGTTTTCGAGTCGGCCAGGAGGGACAGCTACATTGTCTGGGATTTCGAGAAGGAGAGTTGGCAAACAAGAAATGCCTATGAGAACGCCTACGAGTATTGGCAACGAGGCCTCCTTTCGACCGACATCATACGCCGCCATCTCAACCAGAGGGAAATCATCGGCATCAAGGGCGGCCCCAAGACCCGTGTTGTCGCCCTCGACCACGACTTTCATGGTCGGGATCGAGAAGTGTTTTTGGAGCAGGCCGAGCTTCTGCTCGGCCGGCTCAATGGAAATGGTTGGCATTATCAGGTCGCCAGGGATGACATCGAAGGCATGCACTACCTCTTGGTTTTCAACGGCCCGCTTGACCTCATCAATGTGCGTGGCACCCTGCGCCGAGCCCTCCAGAATCTCGACCAGCAACATCCCGCACTGGCTAAGCGAGCCAAAGCAGCGGGCATGAAGACCCTGGCCGACCTGGAGATCTACCCGCACCCCGACCAAGGACTTCGGCTCCCGTTATGCCGAGGTCGCCAGATGCTCCTCGACCGGCCCCTGCCGCTGGTCACCTATCGAAAGCGAACCGTCCAGGATGTCGTCGCCTACATCGATTGGCTGAACGATCCGAAACGGCACTACATGTCGAAACAAGAACTTCTTGATCTTCTCTACATGAACTTGGCCCCGTCCAAGACCAGTGGCCCCAGAAAAGCTTTAAGAACGAAAATAGAAGAGCCTCAAAGGTCGTCCGTCCTTCCGGACAACCCGACCGAACTGGGTAGCCTGAAAAATTGCTGTCGTCAGAAGATCACTGGCTACCTCAATGGTACTTTCAATCCACCCAACAGCCTAAACAAGGTCATCGCCGTCTCAGCCCGCATAATGCTCTTCCAGGGCGTGCGCCAAGGCGATGCCGTCGATGTTCTTCGCCAATACATCCGTGGGGAGCGTTTTCGCATCGTGGGAATCAAGCGGCGAGTTGGCAATTGGCCGTAAGTGCGTTGTTTTCAAGGACTTGCCAAAGCCCAGACTTGTAATAGGCTCGCAGCAGAATCATGTCT
>Ga0075120_10003702_pt1 | contig 10389 bp, 9 predicted proteins | sample AntAceMetag02UKL_FD_69792 | JGI IMG/M metagenome (GOLD analysis project Ga0075120, IMG submission 69792) | Saline lake microbial communities from Ace Lake, Antarctica - Antarctic Ace Lake Metagenome 02UKL | ecosystem: Environmental > Aquatic > Non-marine Saline and Alkaline > Saline | place...
ACAAGATTTGACACCAATCACTAACAAATCCTAAATGCATTTGATTACTCCTTTCATTTTTATTAAGTTCAACGGACGCGAGATAAGCTGTACCCCCGACTTTGGGAATATGTTTCTGTATCGCGGTAGGAATGCCGGTTGCCCGGCACCCCCCGCACAGATCCGTACGTGAACGATTAATTCATACGGCTCCTACCTTGGGTTGGTGACGCAAAGTCGTTGGTTCGGGTATGGGTGCTTCACTCTTGATGTGGGTAACCACGTCCTCACCAGCCGTTTGAACCTTTCCCACGTTAGATTACGAGCCTTTTGGCTTCTACGCCTTAGTGCGTGAAACCACCCCCTCATAACCTCTGATCGAAAGGCATCTGTTGACTGTTTATTGCCGGGCACGGCATAGTAGTTCAGGTGGCCTTGTACGACGGAACGCAGCCACTTCCCCAGCTCGGGGACTGGCTCATGCCGTCGACGCAGGATTTCCTTCTTCACTTCCTTCACCTTTGCCCGCAGACGTTTGGCGATTGTCTTCCGCCGTATTGTGAACCGCTTGTCTTTTCTGGTTTTCGCACAGATATGCGTGAACCCCAGGAAATCAAAGGTTTCCGGCTTGCCCTCTCCTCGCTTGGACCGGTTTGCGGCTGCAAATCGTCCAAATTCAATGAGACGGGTTTTCTCCGGGTGTGGTTCCAGCCCAAATTTTGCCATACGCCCTTGCAATTCGTGCAGAAAACGTTCAGCTTCCTTCCGGTACTGGAACCCCATTACCCAGTCATCTGCGTAGCGCACGATGATAACATCCCCCTGAGCACTTTTCCGCCAATTATTTAACCATAGGTCCAAGACATAATGCAGGTAGATATTTGACAATACAGGAGAAATAACCGACCCCTGTGGCGTTCCTACCTCAGTCTCTGACCATTTTCCATCCTCCGACACTCCTGCCCTAAGCCACTTTCGGATCAGGCGGAGTAGTCGTGGATCTGCGATGCGATGCTCCACAAATTTCACCAGCCATCCATGATCGATGGTATCGTAAAAGCTGCGAATATCTGCATCAAGTACCCAATTTACCTTCCGTTGAGTGATTCCCACCCACAGTGCGTCCAGCGCATTGTGCTGGTTGCGTCCTGGGCGAAAACCGTAGCTGAACCCCAGAAAGTCCTCTTCGAAAATCTGGTTCAACACCCGAACCACTGCATGTTGGACTATTTTGTCCTCAAGTGCCGTGATGCCGATCGGCCGTTGTCGACCATCCGACTTGGGTATCCAGGTTCGCTTCGAGGGCTTTGCGCGGTATCTGCCACTTTGAACCCGCTCGTGGAGATCCGGTAAGTGGGTCTCCAGTTCCTCACCATATTGTCGCCATGTCACGTTATCTACCCCAGGAGCTACATCGCGCTTCAGCGCGTTGAAGCTGTCCCTAAGAAGATCCACCGTGATATGATGCATCAAGCTGGTGAAACGGAGGTTTTTATCCCTTCTTGCTGCTTCACGTATTCTGTCGAGTCTGTTCAATGCTTCCCCCTGCCTCCGCGTGCAGGTCGCAGTCAGCTTTTCAGAATTTCCCTTGGTCATCGGCCTTCCCTCCAGCACCTCCGCTATTGCTTACCCAATATTGTTCAGCGCCTTCTTCGGTACTATTACGATGTCTGACTTCTCATTAGCGTACATGTCAGGATTATGGCCACGGGCCTTCCCTGACCGATCCGCCCGGCTGTTGCCACTGACGGCTACCAATGAGATCTCCCGGTTCTCGAACATAGAGCGTCCACGCATGCACAGGTTCTTAGACTCCGCGGGGCCGGTGGGCGACTCGCTGCATAACGCCGAACACCATATTGCCTTACCTTTCGGACCAATAGGTCGGCACCCCGGAAGGGTGATTTCGGAGCTCAATAGCTGGCCTACGCTTTCCCCTGTCAACGCTTCACGCGCAGCCTCGCGGCCACCCGCGCATGACTCGGGGCCATGATGGAGCAGCTCCTCCTTTCATGTAGGGCTCTTTCATCCCCTACTCTATGCCGGTTTTATCCCGGCGCTTTCAGCCCGATCCCCATTCACCGCCCACAGATAAACTAGAAACTTATTATTTTAGGGGCGTCCCGGAAGTCCCGACCGATGATAATTTGGGAAAGTTCGAGTTCTTAACCCGATGGCCGCACCATTCCCCAACGGCTGCCGGCTGGTTTTTTTTTGTTTTTGTGCAGAACTACGGCAAGCCGTCTGTCTTCAATAGAGCTTTTTTTGCTGCCAAAAAAACGATGTTCACCATCTTTCGCTGAGCGAAAGAACATGCTGTGATGCGACGATGACATTTCCTTTAGCTCTGGCCTATCCTTCAGTGACTCCTCATATTCATACAGCTTTTGAAGCTCTTTCTTTGCTATTTCTTGCATAGCTCTTTGGAATAGATATATTTGAGTCATTTTCGAAGAATAAATCTCAAATATTTTTAGAAACTCCATGCTGTGATTCCCTCGATCTATTTCGCATAACGTCTTGATAACCTGCCACGGGTAGCCAGCAATAAGCTTGATTACTGCTGGAATCTTGGCAAAACCAATGAACTTCGATTCGCCTCAGTGGTAGTGGTCAGCGTTTATTAAATTGTTATGTGATTTATAAGTCCGCAACTGTTTTGTAGCATAGCCAATAAAGGTTTTCATTGTTGGCTATTGATTCCACCCCTCTTCGCTCTATTGTTTTTGAGAAAACGTGGATAACTCTTTGAAGCATTTTGAAAATTTGTTCTTCATTAAAATTGTTTTTTTCTCCTCTGAACGGTGGAATTAGCCCTAAATTATCTGCCTTCGCCCATGCCTCACATCCACTAGAGAAACCTTTGGAAGCAACAACAAGCCCAAAATATGTTGAGAAAATGGAATGTTTATTGAGCACCTTTAATACGTCTCCCCATTCTTGAACTGCGGAGGGTGGAACATTACTATCAAAGTCCTTACAGCTTATAAGTAACTTGGTATTTTCGGGGAAAACCATTGTTAATACATCGATTTCTTTTTTTGGATTACCTGTAAAACTTACAATAGTTTTTTCAGTCTTAACGATGTAATTATGTTCAATGGATATCCTGTCTTCGTTCAAAAAAACTGAACATGTTTCAAATATCTTTTTTTCAAAATCGTTTTTGAAGTTCATTTAGTAAATTATTGCACCAGGTCCATTGGGAGTAATACCCGTTAAAATATCCATTCCAGGCTTTAACTTGTCAGCTCGAACGTATTTGATTTGACCATCTTCAGTCTTAACGTGGAATAATGTGTCCTCTGAAACCTCAACAGCAACACCATTTCCTAAAGTAATTTGTAAAATTTGTGATTTCTTTTTTCTATGATGTAGAGTCGAGATTTTGGCTTTTATGTTTTCTTGTTTTTGAATATCAAAAGAATAAACAGAATAGTCCAAGTCAGAAATGTCTATGGAGATGCCGAATTCATCGTCAATTAATACTCTTTCTGGTTGTTTTTTTAATTCTTCAACAAGGTCGCTAATTTTATGAATATTGTTGTCCTTGTCGTAGATGGTCACGCTATGTTCAGGGACAGCCATTTCCTTATAACTCCGTTCAGAAAAATCATCAGATGAACACCAATCTCATCGCACATAACGTCGAACTGTGCGGCGCGGCTTTTTGCGTCCGCACCAGTGATTGGTTGGGCATTTTAATATTTAGGCTACCTGCCAAGCTACCTTGCTTCTATTAATAATACGGATTTAGAGACCTCATTGACGGCATTTGGAAGATTCGTAAAAGGGCCTAATATCACGTCAGGATTTTCAGGAGATTTAATAGCCTTTGCACTTGCTATTAGTGCCGAAATATAATGACTTTTTACAGCATAGTTAACCCCTTCCGGTAGGTCACCAGTAAAACGAAACACTCTGACGGCGTCAAGTTTACTTGTTGCTACACCAACTGCCTCGCCGTTCATGTTCATCAGCGGGCTACCGCTGTTTCCTGCTTGTAACTGCACGGTAGTCTGGTAAAGACGTGGATCATCTTGAAGGCCTGAGCGCGAACTAATGATACCACTTGTGACTTTAGCATTAGATCCAAGAATTTCTGTGTGAGGAAAACCGACCGTAAAAACAGTTTGGCCAACCTCAGCATCTTTCTTTGCAAGTGGTATGGACTGTGGGAGAGGTATATTTGAAAGCGGCAACAAAAGAGCGAGATCATTTATAGGATCAGCAGCAACTACGGATAGTTTTAAGGTGCTGCCATCATTAAAATGCCCAACTATATCTGTTGCACCATCAATTACATGCTGATTTGTCACAATAAAGCCAGGCTCAACAACCCAACCAGTTCCAGCGGATACAGTGTCTGGTAATCTTACTTCCCCCTGTTGACCTATGCGATTTAAAATTGTTGGGTCATTGACCAAAATTGCATCGCCAACACAGACAACCGACTGCCAGCAATTTCTTACCCAATCAACTTTTTGATTCTCTTCACAAAGCAGATTAATTACTGCATTAGCGCCTAATTGTGCTGCGCGAATTCTCACTCCCTGACGTGCTTTTTCGACAGCCGGAGCCCCAGATGCGTATAGGTTACGTTTGCATGCCAATCCCTCAACACTCCCAAGAACCTTGTAGCTATCTTTAGGAATTTGCCCGCCTTCAAGAAAAACAATATTTGAAACTCTTTCTCTCTCTTGAGACGTGAGCGAGGAAATTGGCGGATTTGAAGCACACCCAATCATCACGATTAAAATTGGCAAAACAATAAAGCTGATTAGCTTCTTGGTCATGATTTTTTTATCTCCTTTGCTGATGCCCAACGTTAAGAGTAACCTGCCGCCCACCAAACTTGCCGCGTCAGCGCCACCAAACTTCTTGCGGTCAGGTTGACTCGCTGGTTAGGGTTCCAGGTTCATATTTTTTATTTGGAAAACCATATATACTGCAGTCCGTATATTCTCCCACGTAACCTATTGTATAGAATATGAGTTGATAGAAGAGAACACACATTGCACTACAATCGTTTAAGTAATTTTGTATTTCTGAAAGGTCTATTGAATCTGAATGAGCCGAGCTATTTCTCATGTTGTCCCAAGACTTAACAAGCCGTTCCTCGACGATTCCAGATTGTCGCAAACAATATAGCCTGTCTTTTGCTCTGGGCATTTTCATAGAACCAAGCACTCCTTGCAACCTTGATTTTAGATTCTCATCTATTCCACCTTTATTAATCTCATCATTGGCTTTCTTGATTCTTTTCATAAATTCATCATTGGGAAGACCAATTTCGTGAAAACATAGCTTCAAGAGACCTTCTATTGAGACAGCCAATGTTAGTGCATGCGCTTCAATGGATGCCTTACCAGACTCGATAACTTTATGAATTAGTACAAATAATGGGTGCCAGTCATCATCTTGGCAAGAAAAGGAATGCTTTAAATATAATTCGAACAATTTCCACACACGACCATCTCTATCAACGGGATTAAAATGTAATGGTGGCTGAACTCGGGATTTCTGTAATGATTGAGGAACAGTTCGAAAGATATTTTCTTGGACGTTGTTTTTTTGTATTAACAGAATATCCCAGGGGCTTATGTTAACCAAAACGAATTGTAGGGCTTCGTGTATTCTTTGGGCGGTAACTTTTGTTAATTCTTCACTTTGTGAGAAAAGGTAAACAATTAACCTGTCGTCTTCGGACAATATTTCAAATTCAACATTATCAATATTAAATTGAGCAACATTATAGTTGCTGCTTGTCCCTCTATCCTCAGATCCAATGATATGTTTTGATTGTGTAATAGTGTTGCAAGGTATTTTATGCTTACCTTTGTAAAATAATTTTAAAGTTGTCCCTTTGTATTCATAACTTTCTTCTCTGTGGCGATATAGTATTGTAAAATTACCGGTTACCAAAAAACTATCATAATCAATGCCACCGTTTACATCGGGCATTATTGAGTTTGCTGTCCAAGTATTCCCAGCATAATCTAATGCTTTAAGGGAGTAGTAGTTTTTTCTTTCGATTAATTTCCCTGGTGTTAAGCGGTTTATTTTTCCGAACACCTCTTTAATATCCAACTTTCCTTCACAAAAGAATTTTACAGAAAATGCACTTTCCTCTTTTTGAAATATTGTACCTGAGCCTTTATAAATAATAGGATTCTCAATATCACCTTCTTGAGTAAGAACAATAAGGAAACAATCGATTTCAAACTTTAAGTTTGCCAATGCGTCTAAATAATCTATTTCCATAGTTAATAAAAACCCTAACGAAAAGCTCACCAGACACCAAAAGCGCCAGGCTTTTGGTGTCTGGTGCAGCGCTTGGTTTGGCCTTTTTAATATTTACAATTAATTTTAGGTAGGTATATCTGAACCCTTTATCTCACTTAGCCATAATCGTGGCCTCACAATCCCATGTTTTAAATAGGCGTCTACTACCTCTTTGGCTTTCCTTTCCCCTTCTGGACTTAAATTGATAAGATTTTTTAGTATCAGTTTTATTGCATGATCTGGGTAATCGTAGCTATATGTATTAAGCATTTTTATCCATATTTTTTGCGCCTCCATTGGTTGGCGCTCGCTAATCTTTGCTAAACCTTCGAGTAAGTGTCTAGAGTTATAATCTTCTTCAGCGTATGGTGCTATTTGCAGCAACCAACTTTCTGTAGACGAATTTATTTCATCTATAAAAGTAGTCCAATGGCAAAGTTGAGATGCCAATTTCCGGCCTTCTTTGGATTCCAAGTTAATAATATCCACCATTTTAGGCCATAGCTTGAATACTTTTTCCCGCAATTTTTCATCAGGTTTGTCTCGTAATGTCCAAACAAACCAGACAAGCTGACGAAGCTCAACATAATCTTTTCGCTTTAAAAGTATTGAAATGAGGCTTTCAGGATCGCTAAAATCTTCATCATCGTTAATATATGAAATTAAAATGTTTTGTATTACCTTTTCTTTAACCCGTTCATCTAAGTTTCCATCATCAAGAGCTTTCAGGTAATCCCCGTTTCTCTTCAGATACCCATAAACATTCTGATATACAGTATTAACATAAGAGTAACCTTGCATTGCACAAAGCCACTTCTGGTAATCAGATTGATCAAATATATTTAAAAAATTAGATGTAACCCATTCGCGGGACATAAAAAGAAAATTCGGCAGGTAGTTTGCCACCAGAGTTGAAAACTCATACTCGCCTCTTTCACTCCGCTTCAATTCAGAATCAAAAACACTCTCATATTGACTCCATGCAAGCGAGTGGTCACCAGTTTCGTTTTTTACAAGACGACATGTACGCAAAGTAAGGTTAATTAGTGCTTCAATACAACGCCCTCGAGGACTGTTAATTGCTATAAAAACGGCGTCACTATCGGGCTTAAAGCTCTCACCGTCTTGCCTTTCAAGTAAAACAAGGAGGATTTGTTTCGCCATTGGCAAAAGACTCTTATCGAAAGCATGCTCATCTGATTTAGTCCCTTCTTCAATCAGCCGGCCAATTACACTTACCACCCAGTGCCTATTTGCAACAAAATGTTTCCGTTCCTTAGCGTTTTCCTCGGACCAAAAGAGTTCACTTTTAATAAGTTCTGAACAAAAAACAAGCAAGCACGGCCAGGCGTCAGTCCAAAGGATTTCTTCCATCTTCTCTCTCCACAGTTCCTGATAAGTATCTAATATCTGATGTATAAAAGATAGATCGCTATCCAAAAATTTCATCAAATCTTGATAGAAGTCATTTGCTTTGGCTCTAACTACATCTTTAAAGCATTTTACTAAGCCCTCCAATCCGGGTTCGCTGAATTGACCAGGATCTTCATAGTTGTTAACGGTCTCAATAAGCTCATCTACATTTAAGCTGAGCAAATATTCAAGCGGGATTGGAGACTTGTGATCAACCCAGCCTACAGACATGTAGCTTGAGAAATCTGGATGCTTAGGTTCTATTCCTGCGGTGTTAATATACTTTTTATAAAGTTTATTGTGTTGTTCATCAAAATCTTTGATGGCTGATAACCATATTAAACGCTTATAGGCTGTCGGTTCCACCTTAAGGCTTCCGCCATCATCAAGTACTTCAATATCTTCTATTATGTTTATAATTTTAGTTTTCTGATCAGAAATCAATTCACTGTAACGATTGTTAAGAAAATGCCATAGCTCATGCCGGAAGTTATCTTGAAAATATTCAGATATTATAATTGAATTAGCGATTTTTTTGAGGACACCAAATCTCTGATCTACTGTAAAGATCGATAGGCGATGTAATGTTTGGTACTCCGAAGTAAACAAGGACAGGAGGTAAACAGAGGCTGCCTCGGAATCGCAATCAACAAATCCCAATAGGCTATCTCGAAATGTTTCTACTAATATGTCATCTGCATCGTGAATTCCACGATTCTGCTCATGTTCTCCAATTGCCGGTCGCCATATTGAAGACCATTTATCATTATCGAGTTCATTAAGGATTGAAATTAGGAAATTTTGGAATAGTTCTACGGCCTTCAAACCTAATTTGAGCCCACACAATCTGGCAACCTTTTTTGCAATTTTCTTTCCGTGATAAGATTTATATCTAAGCACTGGTTTTTTCTTATCGTGGAAGCCAGTCTTTTTGTCTATAAAATTGACTTTAAAAAGGATTTCCAAGAGCCGTAAGGAAATCTGATTGCAGTGCTCGTCTGATTTTTCAAGTAGCTCTGATAGCCATTTTTCCCCAATCTGCTCTGCTACCAGACCGCTCTCATAAGGATCATCTAACCAGTAATCTATTAGATCAATATCCTCCAATATAATTAAATTGGGCGGAATATTGCTTATCACTTTAGAAAGTTGCCACCATGTTCTATAATTACTAATAGCATTCTCCCGAGCATAAACGGTTATGTCTCTTATTAACTTAATGAATTTATCAGCATATTCTTTATTTTCTGAATTATTTAATTCCTCACTTGTTGATACTAAATACTCAGTAACCGGCCACGGTGGAATGTTGAAATATCCTTCTTCTCTTGCTGGCACAGGAGCAGGGTTATTATTGGGATTAAAATACCCTCTTTCATTCAATGCATCAAACCAATGGACCCCCTTTGCCTTTCTGAAAAATATTGGTTGCAACTCGCTCTTTCTTTCCAAGCGGTCTAAAACATCAATTTGCCGTGGGTTTAAGCTATTCACCTAACACCTCCTCGATATAATCGATATCATCTATCAAAGAAGGATCCCTCACTTCCAATTGCAAAGCCCAATTTTCTATTAAACCTTCCAGTTGCTTATGCTCTCTCCTATCTAGTAGAAACCCGATGAGATGTACGCCAAAACTAGATCTGTAATATTGGCCCAACCATTCATGCAAATTTTGTTGATCAGCATAAAATCCTTGAAGCATAAAGCGCCTTTTATTTGCTTCATCACTAACCCGACCTCTTCTAAGTATATGTTCAAGTATCTCAGACTCTTCGAGGCCATATCCAACAAAAAGAACTGTATGACGCTCAAACATTTCGCCAAGGAAATCTTGCACATAGGTGCTATCATAAAGTTCTAAGTATTGCTTAGTAGTTACTATCATGTTCATTGGATCTTTCAAACATCCATGTAAATGAGTAACTGTACAAGGCTCCCTCAACCTTCCAGCAAGAAAATCTTCGGGCCGGTACATCCTCCAAACTGTTCCCGGCTTCGTGTCTGTCTTTGATTTATTAACCGGATTAATTAAAAGATCATAATTTGTAGTTACATATGCACAACCAATAGCATTAATATGAGAATAAATACTTGATTTTTTATCATCATGTCTGAGAAGGTTTTTGTAATTTATGGAATATTCAGCATCAAAAGCTATTTGTGTTGCCACAGAGAGTTTCTTCTTTGCCTCAACTCCTTTAAGACTCTGGATATCTCCAAATGTTATCACCTCCGATTTTGCTAATTCTTTTAGAACAGCGTCGGCAAGACCGTCCCAAGACGGGCAGCCAAGCAGTCGAGAAACCCCAGCTCCTACGAAAAGAATTAGCTTTCCATCGAGAGCAGCTTGTTCTATCTCTTCGGGGATAGTTGGTATCTCATATAATTTAGCCATTCGTATTGTCCTGTTTTGATTGCGCGCGGGTTTTGACATTTACCGGCAAAAAATTTATTTTTTAGCAGTGCCGAACGTTGGAGCTGTGGGGCCGGGAAACGATTACGCAAAGAAAGGCTTGATGGTACAAAAATGACATCAGCTGACTGCGTTGAAAAACGCTACGGTTTTTCCCGGGCCCTCACCAGCGATTCGTTGTGTGCCGGGTACGGCACGTATTCTTAAGGGTGAGTATATATCATGTTGTCGATATATTACAAGTCCCAGACCCAGCCGGATGGAGGCGAAGGGTGTAGCGGTAGGCAACCGGGTGT
>Ga0075120_10003715_pt1 | contig 10365 bp, 10 predicted proteins | sample AntAceMetag02UKL_FD_69792 | JGI IMG/M metagenome (GOLD analysis project Ga0075120, IMG submission 69792) | Saline lake microbial communities from Ace Lake, Antarctica - Antarctic Ace Lake Metagenome 02UKL | ecosystem: Environmental > Aquatic > Non-marine Saline and Alkaline > Saline | place...
ATCCATACCTCTACAAAAATTTAAACCAGAAGAAAAAGTGCTGATTGTATGGCAAACAAGGAATCCTATAAATTTTCTAAAGGGTCTTAATTTAAAAGAATCTTCAGGGGTTGTGCAAAAGGATATCCCATTCAGGTATTCTAAAAAGTTTACATATGATATCTCTTTTCAGGTTTATACATATGATGGTTTATAAAATGCAACAAAGGTATCAATGACTATAAAATTGCCACTACCCCTGTCTGTTTTTATAATCGCAAAAGATGAAGAAGCTCGTATCTTATCAGCTATTAACTCTGTGATTCAATTTGTTGATGAGGTGATTGTTGTTGAATTTGGAAGCAGTGACAGAACTGTTGAAATTGCAAAAGCAGCAGGAGCCAGTGTCGTTCACAACAAGTGGGCAGGATATGGTCAGCAGAAAATTTTTGGTGAATCTTTGTGCAGAAACAAATGGATTTTAAATATCGATGCTGATGAAGAAGTTACCGAAGAGCTTGCAATAGAAATTCAAATGATGTTTGAGACAGGTCATGTTGAAACAAAGTGTGGCTATAGGATTAAGATTGCCAATACCTTCTGGTTTGAAGAAAAACCCAAAAAACTTGCATATTGTTCAAACCAAACAAGGCTTTATAACAAAGAAACAGCAGGATTCAGAAACAGCAGTGTCCATGATTGTGTGATAATAGATGGCGTAAAAGATAAAACCATTGCGGAAAGAAAATTTGTCGGACAACTCAAACACAAGATTTCCCACAGGTCTTTTTCGTCAATTTTTCAATGGACTGAAAAAATTAATAAGTATTCTTCAATGCAGGCTGAGGATGCAGTCAAAAACGGTAAAAAAACGCCTGTAATTAAAGTCGCATTTGGAATGGTTTTTTCATTTTTTCAAGCATATTTTTTCCAGAGATTTTTTATTTATGGTTTGTATGGGATAGTTTTCAGCAGCATATATGCATATGCACGAATGATGAAATACAGTAAAATTCTTGAATTGAATGATAGAAAAAAGAGTGATTTATTGTATTGAAAAGGTAGCACTTATGGCAGGTGTTATCTGTAATTTTTTTTTGGATGATACTAATTGAAGACTTATAAAATAACCGCAATTTTAGATGGCAGGCCAGGGCACGAAAAACAGACACAAGGAATAATAAACGCTCTTGAGAAGTATGTTCCTGTTGAAATCACATATTTAAAAATAAAGGTTTCTCTCTTTTCAGATATTATTAATTGGTTAAAGACATTTGCCGGGTTTTGTTGGAAGAGCGGCAAAACCGATGATGTCGATTTTGTTATTGGTACAGGTACCCATACCCATCCCCATGTTATAAAAATCGGCAATGCTGGTGGAGCTAAAAAGATTATTTGTATGTCCCCGGCTTCTTTTTTGATAAAGATGTTTGATCTTTGTTTTGTCCCAAATCATGATAGATTTAAACTTAGTAAAAATATTTTTTTAACTATAGGACCTCCCAATATTTCAGAAAATAAAAATATTCGTAAAAATGACAAAGGGCTGGTTCTTATCGGGGGGCGTGATGATAAAAGTCATGTGTGGGATTCGGATAAAATCCTTGGATATATTGAGAAAATAGTATCGTCAGAGTCCGAAAACATAAACTGGACTATTTCATCATCACCCAGAACGCCGGTAGAGATGGAAAATAAAATAAGCCGGTTCACTGCAGGCATGGATAAAGTTTCTTTTTTTTGTTTTTCCGATACAAAAAAAGGATGGGTGGAAAAGCAATATGATGCATCCTCTATAGTATGGGTTACGGCAGACAGTATGTCCATGATTTACGAAGCATTAACAGCCGGTTGCACGACATATATTATCCCCATGGAGTGGAAACAAAAGGGGAATAAGTTTTCTTTTAGCGAACAAGACCTCTATAAGAATAAACTTGCAATTTCCTATAATAAGTGGATCCAAAACAGAGGATATAACGAATGCGGCAAAAGCATAAACGAGTCAGATAAATGTGCAAGGGAGATTTTGAGACGATGGTGTCCCGAAAGCTTACAATAGTTCAGCTTTTGCCTGAAATGGACAATGGTGGGGTGGAGATGGTAACCCTTGATTTCGGATCTTTCCTGGCCGCAAAAGGACACAGGTCCATTGTTATTTCAAAGGGGGGACGTCTTGTTCCCGAGCTTATCAAAAATGGAAGTGAGCATATTCCCTGTGACTATATCGGGGAGAAAAGCCCAAGATGCTTAAAATATATCCCATGGTTTAGAAAATTTATGCTGAAAGAAAAAGTTGATGTTCTTCATTTAAGATCTCGCCTTCCTGCATGGATTGGATATCTTGCATGGAAAAGTATTCCCGTGAATAAAAGGCCGCTGTTGATTGCAACCTTTCACGGCTTTTATTCAATTAATGCATATAGTGCGATTATGACAAAAGCCCAGAAGGTAATAGCCATTTCCAATGTCATTGCAGATCATATTAAAAAAGAATATCACACTCCGGAAAACCGCATTAAAATCATATATGAAGGAATAGATGAAAATAAATTTGATTCTGATGCAATTGACAACAAAAGGCTTGATGCCATTCAAAATAAATGGGGTCTTGATAAGTCAGGTCCTTTGGTGATTCTTTTGCCGGCACGTATCACAAGGCTTAAAGGCCATGATATTTTTGTAGAGAGTCTCAGCTTGATAAGATCATTAAACTGGGTTGCAGTTTGTGCCGGCAGCAGTGATTTGAAATCTTCATATTTAGACGATCTTAAGGCAATGGTTTTAAAAAAAGGACTGAAAAATCGTATATTATTCCCCGGCAATTGTGAAGATATGCCAGCTGCAATAAAATTGTCCGATATTGTTGTATCATCTTCTTGTGAACCGGAATCTTTTGGGCGGGTTTCAGTTGAAGCCCAATCAATGAACAAACCTGTTATTGCCACAGCCCACGGTGGTTCAGTTGAAACAATAAGCCATAACAAGACCGGGATTCTTGTTAAGCCTGGGAGTGCAGAAGATATGTCATATGCAATCAAGAAAGTTATTGAGAACAAAGAATTATACGCGGCTTTAAGTTCACAAGGCAGATTTCGGGTAATGGCGATGTTCACAAAAAAAGTAATGTGCGAGAAGACTCTGGCGTTATATCTGGATAATCTCAAACAGGTAGCTTGACGGTTCAGCTTATTTCTTAGTTTATATTTCTTGCAAAAACCCGAAGGTTTGGTTTGAACATTGGATGGAAAAATAATATTTTAAGTTGGTATTCATCAAAAAGATTTTTTATCAATTTTTTGTTAAAAAAACCGATATGTTCCGGAGGCTGAACTTCCTTCCACTCAATGAAATTTTTGGGGACTCTAAAATGTCCGGCATCTGGTGTGGTTAAATATAACATACCGTCTTTTTTTAGTAATTTTTTGATGGATTCCATAAAACTGTGGACATCTGTTAAATGCTCTATTACCTCACAGCATAAAATCAAGTCAAACCTATAACCTTGTTCGGCAAGTTCTGTCGAAGTCATATTGTAATAATTATTATCAGGAAATAACCCTTTGGCATGATTTATTGCATCCGGGCTTAAATCAATCCCTGTTGCATTTAGGCCATAGCTTTTTGCAGCTTCAACACCAAAACCGATATTGCATCCAATATCAAGAAAGTCTTTACCTTTCATAAATTTTGTTAAAAGCCAAAGCTTTCTTTTAAAACGCTTTATTTTCCAATTAACATTTTTTAGATTTCTCTCATTCCCATCATAAATATTATACACCTTTTTCATTTGTTCTTCAGTGGGGTATGGGGTCATATAATAAAAACCACACGATTTGCATTTGACAATTGTACAATTTTTTTTTGTCCCGATTACATCATATTGTTTTTTTTTACAATAATAGCAATACATGGAAATTAAATTATCCTTTGTAAATTGTTAATGGGAAGTTAGATTCTTCGTCGAAACGCAAACAATGATAAGCGATGCCAATGCAAGATACCATCCGGTATAGATACTGAACCCTGCGAAGGATATAACAAAATACAATATAGGCCAACTTATAAAACCAATATGGTGTGATGTGATATTCTTAAATGTTGATTGTAATACAACAATGGACAGCCATAATGAACATATAAATCCGGTTATACCCGTGCATGATAAGATTTGAAGCATGTTATTATGGGCATGATAAATATTTTCTTTAAGATGCCATTGTATGCCGTTAGGGTCAATATATGGTTTTATATCTGATTTTTGTATGAGCTCTGTAATGGCACTCATATATGATGATATGCCTGCACCAAACAAAGGATTGTCATAAAACAATAAAAATGAAGTTTTCCATATAAAAATTCTTTCATAGACAGAAGCGAGGTTTCTGAAATTATTTGTCGTATAAAGGTAATAAGAAATGCCTGTAAGAGAAGCTATGCCACAGAGAATCAACAAATAGTTTTTTTTTTTCAACATGAAATAAAATAGCACAAACAAAATACTGCTCAACAGGGCCAAGTGGAGTGTCCGAATATGAAATAGTGTCAAGAAACACAAACCTGTAATAGCCGCAATGGAAATTAATGCCCTTACTTTGTTTTTTTGCGTCGTATCAAAAAGAGCCCATGTAAGAAAAAAAAGTGTATAGAAAGCTAACATGGTTGGATAACGAACCCCTTCTTTTTCTTTCTCAAGATACCTTGTAAGAGGTTTCCCCATGAAATCAAATCCAAATATATGGACAAATGCAATATTCAGTAGTGCATAAACAAACCCTGCAACAATTCCGTAAAAAAGATATCTAAAAACAGGAAATCTTTGAGATGTTTCTACCATTGCTGCTATGAAAAGCAGGTGTCTTATGATCACAACGTCATGGAGATAACCTTTGTCACCGCCTCCATTTAAAAGAACACTGATTAGAATTGAAATGTATACTGCTATCAGTGGTTTAATGAATGGCTGCTCAAGTAGAGTTTTCAGAGAATTGTTTTTGAATTTGATTTGTGCTGCAATCCATATGAGTGAGGTTAATGCTATTATTGTTTCAAAAGCACTTGGCCCCAACATAATTCCAAAGGGGAGAAGAGCCCCTATGATTGCAACATATTTGTCAAATTTTTCCTGTGTTATTTTATGCCCAGCCATACCCATTTTTTACGATTCCTTTCTTGATATGATACTATAGGACCTTGTTTTCCATCTGTTGTGAACCCAGAAATATTGATCCGGATATTTTCGTACCATTGATTCAATGGCAGATGTATAGTTCTGCGTGTTATTCTCAATATCCTTGATCATGTCTCCTGTGGATTGTAAAGGGATATCAGGTAAAAATTCCACCACATAGGTGTTATCTGTTTTAGCAATATACATAGGCACAACCAGTGCTTTTGTCCTCATGGCAAGAATTGCCATCCCTTTGTTGGTACAAGCAGGTCTGCCAAAAAAATCAACAAAAACTCCATTGTACCAATCAGCGTTTTGGTCAAGCAAAGTCCCCACAACATCTTTGCTCCTTAAAATAGCATCAATTTTTTTGGAAGCTCCTCTTAAAGGAATCATGGTTGCACCAAACCGTTGTCTTTCTTCAAGCATTAGCCTTTCCAAGGGTTGAAAATCAAATTTTCTATACGCACCATACATTTTATAATCAGGATCATTACCAAACGCACCCACTAAAAGTTCAAAATTCCCCATGTGGCCTGTCAAAAGAAGAACACCTCTGCCTTTTTGAAGGGCATTTTTTAAATTTTCATATCCTTTAATTGTATAATGTTTTAACAATTCTTCCTGATCCATTCTAAAAGCCCATGCAATATCAAAAATCATATGGACTGTATTTTGGAACACTTGTTTGCCGAGATTGAAAACTTGCTCAGGAGAAAATTCTGATTTGTATGCGTTGGAAATATTTTTCAGAGCAATATCTTTATGACGTTTGTCAGTTTTAAACCATACGAGCCCTATAATATTGGAACAAAATTTTGCAGCCGACCGGGGAAGGAACCCCAATAAAATAATAAAAAGTTTAAGTAATTTATAAATTATTTCATTGCTCATTATTCATTCAGCCTTGATTTCTATGCATTTTTTTTACCAAATAAAATATCAGCTTTCTTATACCTGTAATGGTCACCGAATTCAAGAAGGCATCAAATATCCCTTCTTTTAAATCCGCTCGTATTATGAAATATCCCGGCTAAAGCTAAATTTTGGCAATTTACTTTGAATGTAGTAGTTATTTTTAATAAAGGTATAGTTTTTTCAGTGAAAAACTTTTTTCAAGGCCCCCCATTGGGTATGACAGGTGATATGAAGTATTTTATACTGAGATTGCATTCTTAAATTAAGGGAATGAAAGTTTTTCTTCAATCCTTTTGATATCGCAAGGCAGATCAATTTCCAGAGAATCGTATTGGGTGATAACCACCTTGATCCTATAGCCGAATTCCAGCACTCTTAATTGTTCGAGTTTTTCAATATGCTCACAGATTCCTGTGGGAAGTGCAACCAAAGTGTCCAGAAAACTTTTTTTATAGGCATAAAATCCAAGATGTTTGTAAAAATCCGCCTTTGTCTCAGGGTCCCTTGGATAGGGGATCTGGGCCCTTGAAAAATACAGGGCAAATCCATTATTATCAAAAGTTACTTTTACATCTTTGGGGTCTGTGATTTCCCGTTCATCTTTTATCTTGAATGCAAGGGTGGACATGACAAGGTCAGGATCATGGGCAAAGGGTGAAATCATTTCATCAATGGTCAAGGGATTAAACACGGGCTGGTCTCCCTGAATATTGACAACAATGTCATCTGGCCCAAGATTTAATATATCAGCCGTCTGAGCCACCCTGTCAGTTCCGGAACGGCATTCCTCGGATGTCATCACGGCGATACCGCCAAACCCTTCAACTGCCTTGAATATCCGTTCATCATCCGTTGCCACGATTGTTTTTGAAACAGCCAAAGATTTTTGAGTCTGTTCATACACCCTTTGTATCATGGGCTTTCCGGCAACAAGGGCAAGAGGTTTACCTTCAAACCTGCTTGAGCCGTATCTGGATGGTATTACAGCAATTGTCATGGGTTTCTCATTTACATTTTAAGAAACAAGGATTTGGTTTTTTCCCTTGTCATGATTGTTTTCCAGTCTTTGCCCAGGCAGTTTTCCCATAAGGGATCAAGGCCGAGAGCCACGGTGATCATTTTTTCGATCTGTTCTTCTTCAATATTTTTAACAAGACCCCGGGGCAGTTCAACCTGGCATTTTTCCATCATGGTTCGAAATTCCTTGACCCCTTCAGGATAGAATTCATCCAGGTAATCAAACACGATGCAGCAACCGATCCCGTGATGGGTTCCAAGGACATAGGAAAGCCCGTAGGATAGGGCGTGACAGGCTCCGACCTGGGAATAGGCAATGCTCATGCCGCCGAAAAATGAGGCCATCATGAGCTTGTCGTCTTTATCTGGATGGTCGTCTATAAACACCTGCCGGCAAAGATCAAGAGCCTTTTCTCCATAGGATTTGGAGAATTCATTCAGATATGTGCCTTCAAGGGATTCAATGCAATGGATATAGCAGTCCATGCCCGTATAAAAGTGCTGATCATTTGGCACATTTTTTATCAGTTCTGGATCAAGAACCACCTGGTCAAACACGGTATAGTCGGAGTTAAGGCCCAGTTTTTTTTCAGGGCCGGTCAAAACGGCTGTCTTTGAAACTTCAGCACCTGTTCCTGAAAGGGTGGGAACGGCCATGTGGCAGACAGCAGGATTCTTAATCAGGTCCCATCCCTGGTAAAGGGTGGAAGACCCCTCATTGGTCAGCATAAGGGATATGGATTTGGCAAGGTCCATGCTACTGCCGCCGCCTATGCCGATGACGGCACAGGGAAGACTTGACCTGTATGCTTTTACTTTAAGGGTCAGTTCATCCACATATATAGTCTTTGGTTCATCATCCACGTTAACCCATAAGAGCATATCTTTGTCATGTAGGGGTATCCTTTTTTCCAAAGGTTTTCCCTTGAACACGTCATCTGTTACAAACACAACCCAAGCTTCATCCTCTTTACGTTGTTTTTCTATAATTTCATCAAGTTGTGAAAAACAATCCCTTCCAAATATGACACTTGGAACCAGCTTAAAGTTTCTAAACATGTTTATCCTTTAAATGATTTTATTATGGCCTGAATTCTATTCTCAATATCTTGTTTTGTCCATGATAGCATTATCTGCATGGAAATGGTTCGTTTCATGATGTTGTCAGATTCTTTAAGCACAATATTTTTATAATCCAACAGATTGTCTGCAAGCTCGACAGCAAGTTTAGCAGACCGTTTCATCTCTTTTAAGTGGTGCCATTTTTTATAATAATGCCAATTGTTGTCATACCAGTAAGGACACCCCACTTTGTTGTCAGCAAGATTTTTAGCTATCTGCCTGGCCCGTTCTTGTGTGGGCAGAAAAAAGCTTAAAAAGGTTGCTGAATCACCCTTTGCATCGGGGATATATCTGAAACTGACCCCAGGCAGGTCTGCCATGGCATCTTTAATGGCAAGCTTGTTTCTCCTCTGGGTAGAAAGGATCTGATCCAGTTTGTTCAACTGGGCAAGTCCTACTGCTGCGTTCAGTTCACTGATCCTGTAATTGGTTCCAATAATGGGATGATCATCTGCTCCCCGGTCAGGGCCGCCTAAATGGTCATGTCCGTGGTCGGCAAACTGGTCAGCTTTTTCGTAAACGGTTTTATCGTCTGTAATAATGCCTCCGCCTTCTCCGCAGGTAACAGTTTTTACCGCGTCAAAGGAAAAACATCCGGAAAGCCCAAAGGTTCCAAGGGCTTTGCCATGATAGGTTGCCCCTATAGACTGGCAGGCATCTTCAAGAAGAATCAATCCTTTTTTATCACAAACTATTTTAATCTCATCAATTCTAGCCATGGCACCGCACATGTGTACCGGTACTACAGCACGGGTTTTCGAGGTTATCACATCTTCAAGTTTGTCAGGATTAAGACACAGGGTCTCATCAATTTCTGAGAAAACAGGAATGGCACCGACATTGATGATGGCTTCAAAGGTGGCAACAAAGGTAAAGCCAGGAATAATGACTTCATCCCCTGCACCGATACCGCAGGCGGTAAGGGCCGTGCAAAGGGCTGCAGTGCCACTGGAACACAGGTGGCTGTAAGTGGAGCCTGTAATTTCACAAAGTTTTTTTTCAAACTCAAGGGCCTTGAAATGTCCGTTTCTGACCCCTTCAAATCCATACCTGAAAAGAACACCTGTTTCAAGAACATCGGCCACTTGTTTTTTTTCTTCATCACCAAATATTTCAAAACCAGGCATGGTTCCATCCTCCCATAATACGTTGATAGGTTAATCTTTTTATGTCAGGCATTAAGTATCATAATAAACAACCCATTTTCAAGGTCTGCCCAAATAAATAGCATGACAATCGCATGTAAATGAAAAAAGTATCTGAAAAATAATGAACAAGCCAGGATTGCATAGGAAGCAGCATCGGCAGAATCAATCATTTTTTACTGATAGCCAATATCCCTCCGGCGAAAAAGAGGATTGCAGCCGTTATTTTGTTCTGGATGTTCGTCAACTGGCGTTGCCGAATCCATAGAAACGCTTTGGCTCCAAACAGGGCATAGACAACAGCGCTGCTGCCTTGAATAATAAAAAAACTTACAGCCAGGATGACAAAATGACTCGTATAGTGAACCGGGGTGATAAATTGTGGGAACAGGACGGTAAAGACAAGAACAGATTTGGGGTTGGACATGCCAGTGGCCCATCCTAAAGAAAATTGTTTGAGCATGGATACGCTTGAAGCTGTATCCGTGACATCTTCATCATTTATTGAGTGACACCAGTTTTTAATACCAAGAATAATGAGATATATTACACCGGCCCATTTGATAGTATTGAAGACCAACATGGAATTCTGAACAATCACACCCAGCCCTCCGTATACGACAATCATCTGGATTATATAAGCCACAGATCCGCCGAAAATCCCTGGTATCGTTCGGAAAAATCCGATTCTCACACTTGATGACATGGAAAACATTGTCATGGGACCTGGGGTATATGCGGCCGGGTTTGTAATCATCAAGGATTCTATTTGAATATTTGAAAAGTTATGAGTTATAAGTATTCTACAGGATGGATTGATCGAACCTATTATCCTTCATAGAATCCATTGCAGAGATCATTGAAATCATTGATGTGGAAATGGGCAAAGATCCCTGGTACTTGACGGTAGGCAAAACACCCCTTGAAAGGGTACATCAATTGCTGTCAAAGTTAGATTCCATAAGGCGTAGCAAGGAACGGGGGTCTGTTGTTTTAGATGCTGAAAAGGACCTG
>Ga0075120_10003716_pt1 | contig 10364 bp, 2 predicted proteins | sample AntAceMetag02UKL_FD_69792 | JGI IMG/M metagenome (GOLD analysis project Ga0075120, IMG submission 69792) | Saline lake microbial communities from Ace Lake, Antarctica - Antarctic Ace Lake Metagenome 02UKL | ecosystem: Environmental > Aquatic > Non-marine Saline and Alkaline > Saline | place...
TCGATGCCGCCGCCAGGTTTTCCGAAATTCGGCACTTCCGGATCTTCGTGCAATTTTCTTCCGATGCCGTGACCGACAGTTTCGCGTACAGGAGAGTAGCCAAATTGTTTTACGAAACTTTCTACCGCGTGACCGATATCACCGGTCGTGTTGCCAGCTCGCGCTGCGGCGATTCCACGACAAAGTGATTCCTTCGTTCGTTCGATTAATTTTTTCGCATCACCTGAAATTTCCCCGACTCCTACAGTTTGACAGGCGTCGGCGTACCAGCCGTCTAGGATTACACCAAAATCGATGGCGATGATGTCGCCTTTTTTTAAAATTTTATCTGGACTGGGGATGCCGTGGACGACTTGGTCATTCACGCTTGCGCAAATTGTTGCTGGAAAGCCTTGGTAATTTTTGAAGGCGGGGATTACGTTTCGCTCATGACACAAATTTTCCGCAATTGCATCGAGCTCGGCTGTCGAAATACCGACCTCCACGGCTGCACAGATTTTATTCAAAATCTCGGATTGGATGCGGCAGGCGCGGCAGATTATCTCGAGTTCGGCGGGAATTTTGAGAGGAATGCTCATGTAAATCATTTTACCGATAACTTGGAAAAACTACCATTTCACTGCTAAAATCTTCGCGCTCCGAGATCGAAATTCGAGCCGCGATTTATTCGCCACTCGCTTTCGGTTCCGGAGGATTTATTTTTTTAACCCCCTCTAAAATGGAACCCCAAAAAGTTACGGGAGAAATTGCCTCCCGGCCGCTCGTCATCGAGACGGGCAAGCTCGCCAGTCAAGCGACTGGTTCAGCTGTTGTTTCGCTGGGCGAGACAGTCATTCTCGCGACAGTCGTTGTTTCGACACCGCGACCAGGTTGTGATTTTTTTCCGTTGTCTTGCGATTACGAAGAAAAATATTACGCCACTGGGAAGATTAAAGGTAGTCGTTTCATCAAACGCGAAGGTCGACCGAGCGATGCTGCGGTTCTTCGTTCGCGTCTGATTGATCGACCGATTCGTCCGCTTTTTCCGAAAGGCACGACCAACGATATCCAAATTATTGCCACCGTTCTTTCCGCCGATCTTGAAGTCGATCCAGCGGTTACTGCGATCAATGCTGCGTCGGCAGCTTTGATGGTTTCGGGCGCTCCTTTTGCTGGACCGATTGGGGCAGTGAAGGTTGGTTTAGTCGACGGAAAATTGATTATCAATCCGACTTATTCCGAGGAAGAAACTGGCGATTTAGTTTTGACGGTTGCCGGCACCTTGGAGGCGATCACGATGGTGGAGGCTAGCTCCAAAGAAATTTCCGATGAAAAAATATTGGAGGCGCTTGAATTGGCGCACACCGAGATTAAAAAGATTTGTGAATTACAGGTTGAATTAAGAAAGAAAGTGAAGCCTGAATCAATAGAGGTTCTCGTTGCCGAAAAAAATTCCGAAGCGGTCGCAGCGATTGAGGAGATTATTACAAAGGCGGATCTCGACACGATTTCCGGCAAAATGAAAAAGGAAATTAAAAATGCGATTCATGCGCTGGAAGATAAATTACTCACAGCGAAGGTCAAAGAAATCGAGGAAGAAAAATACAGCGAAGGCGATCTGAAAGGTTTACTAAACGATAAATTTGAAAAAAATCTTCGCGCGAATGTTCTCGAAAAAGATTCGCGAATTGATGGCAGGAAGCTGGATGAGGTTCGTGAATTGAAATGTGAAGTTGGTGTCTTGCCTCGTACGCACGGTAGCGGTCTTTTCGATCGTGGTGAGACGCAGATTTTGACCATCGCGACACTCGGCGGTCCAGGCAAGGCTCAAATCGTTGACACGATGGATAAAGATTACGAAAGGTTTTACATGCACGAATATAACTTCCCACCTTTTTCGGTCGGGGAGAGTCGTCGTCGCTTCGGACCGGGTCGTCGCGAAATTGGTCACGGTGATCTCGCTGAACGGGCGCTGATTCCGGTTTTGCCGGGGAAAGAAAATTTTCCTTATACCCTCCGCGTTGTTTCCGAAACTTTGTCATGCAATGGTTCGAGTTCGATGGGATCGGTTTGCGGTTCGACACTTGCTTTGATGGACGCCGGCGTGCCGATTGCCCGTCCAGTTTCCGCTATCGCGATGGGGATGGTGACTGACAAGGACGCGGAAGGAAAATTCAAGAGCTACAAAATTCTTTCAGATATCCAAGGTTTCGAAGATTTTGCTGGCGACATGGATTTCAAAGTCGCCCGGACGGAAACGGGGATTACTGCCCTTCAGATGGACATCAAAGTGAAAGGCGTTTCGACGGATATTCTCAAAGAAGCTTTGGTTCAATCTGGCAAGGGTTGTGACACGATTCGCGTCGCGATGATTGCGACGATTTCTGAGCCGCGCGCAAAATTATCGGAACACGCGCCACTGATTATTTCTGTCAAAATTGATCCTGCGAAAATTCGCGAGATTATTGGCAAAGGTGGCGAGATGATTCAAAAAATTACAAAAGAATGTGGTGTCGAGATTGATGTCGATGATGATGGAATTGTCACAATCACTGCGCCGGATCAAGCGGGTGGCGAGAAGGCGAAAAAATGGATTGAACAGATTGTTTACGTCCCGAAAGAGGGCGACGAATTCGATGGTAAGGTTGTCCGAATTATGGATTTCGGCGCCTTCGTAGAAATCTTACCTGGCAAAGATGGGATGGTTCACATCTCCGCGCTGGCTCCGAATCGGATTGAAAAAGTCGAGGATGCGGTCAAAATTGGCGACATAATTCAGGTCAAAGTCGTCGAAGTCGATGCGATGGGTCGGATTAATTTGACCCGAGTTATCGATGGAGTCGAGATGAAACGCGCGCCGCGACCACCTCGTCCAAGTGGTGGTGGAGGGAGACCACCGAGGAGATAATTATCAGAATACAGGACACAGAATAACAGGATACAGATTGTAGAGACGAGGCATTGCCTCGTCTCTACTTTTGAAATAGGAGGTTTGCAAAGTAGGGACGAGATTAATCGCGTCTCTACACAAAAATAATCCCTCGCTCGAGATCTGTTTTTAGATTTTCTGGTGGCGAAGCTAGGCGAAGTCCCGCTTGGCGGGACGAAGACTGGTGGCCGGGGGAAGAATTGAACTTCCGACGCAGGGATTTTCAATCCCTCGCTCTACCACTGAGCTACCCGGCCATTTTTTGATCTTTCCTCTGCTATGGCAGATTCCAGTTCACAAGATTTCAAGAATTCTCTGCCAACACCTGTTTTTAAAAATTTCTCCCTCTTTAACGCTTCAGTTTTTTCTTCAAATTCTTCTTTGTAAATTAACCTCCATGGTCCTCGTGATCTAGTCCAACCTCTCTTCTTACCTTCTGTATCATTATGTTCTCCTATGCGTTTTTCCAAATTTTTAGTAAAACCAATATATTTCTTACCGTTTTCGTTTTGGATAACATAAGTTGTAAACATTTCAATCTCTCGTCCGCCGCGGCGGACTACCCGGCCAAGTGAGCAAGATTTTAACTTAGGCATGGAGCTCAATCAAGAAACTGCGATTTCCCCTTTCGCACTTTTTAGTCTAAAAATTCCGTGAATTATTTTTCATGGATAAAAATTCATCCGAGTTCGCTACGATTTGAAAATAGCGGTTTTTTGTCGAGCAAATTTATTTGAGTGAATTTAATTGCATATTTTTTTGAAAAACACTGAATAATCTTTTTATTCGTTTTGACAGAAAAATTCTTGACGAAAATATTTTTGCGGGTGAAGATACTCTCTCGTATAAATTTGAATGTTTGCAAAAACTGCTATTTCACATTGTCTGTGCGACGAATCGCTGTCTCGCGGTGTGTTTTTTTTCGTAATTTAACTTTTTTCAAATGCCCACCCTCTCCCAGCTCCCACGCCGCGCAATGGCGCTCGCAGTCTTTTTCGCGCTGTTCGCGCAGTTTTCCGTCGGGATGATCCCGGTCGCGTTGGCGACAGATCCGACGACGATCGTCGAGTGGAATTTCAACGACGAAAATACGACTGTGGATGTCGGAACTGGCACACTTTCGACGGCGACTAATGTGAGCGGAATTACATTCGTGGGTGACGCGGGTTCGGGAAAAGCTGCGACGGCGACAGGCTGGGACGGCGGAGTTGGCACGAAATATTGGCAAGTTGAATTTGCAACGACGGGATACGATACTTTGAAACTTTCGTCGAAACAGCGCGGATCGAGTACCGGACCGAAAGATTTTAAAGTTGAATATTCGATAGACAGTGGCGCGAACTGGGGGAGTGTTCCGCTTTCGACGATCACCGCGACCACTGATTGGTCGATCACCGGATCGGGAGGAGGCACTTTGGCAAATGTTGAATTGCCGTCGGCGTGTGACAATCAAACGAACGTTTATTTGCGGTGGGTGATGACTTCGAATGATTCGATTGGGGGCGGCACCGTAGGTTCGGATGGCACGAACTTGATTGACGACATCGTGGTGATGGGGACTCCGGTAGCCGCGGTTGATTCTTCAAATCTTTATGTTGATGATGAAGATTGCTCGACCGGAGAAGGTGCGGGTACGGAGGCTAATCCATTTTGCACGATTCAAGAAGCGATCACGGCGGTCGATGCGGGTGGGACGATTAATGTCGCGGCGGGAACTTATGATGAAGTCGGACAAATAGTAATTGACAAAAATATGTCGATCCTCGGTGAGGCGAAAGCGACGACGATTGTCACGCCGGATCACGACACGAATTCGAGCAATTATACTGACACGAGTGGTTGGTTTTTTGTCCAGCCGGATAAATCATTTACTTTGAAAAATGTGACGTTGGATGGCACGGGGCGGACAGTCAATGCCGCGATTCAATCGCGCGGAAATGTGATCGTCGAGGATTGCGCGATTAAAAATATTTACGCTTATCAATATATGGGTTTTGGGATTCAGCTTTTGTCGGGCGAATTAAACGAAATTACTGGTTGCGAATTTACCGACATCGAGCGAATCGGAATTCACGTTCGCGGAAATAAAGGCGGCACGACCGAGCCGATCGCCGCGATCACGGATTGCACATACACAGGTCGAGGTGCGGGCGACTTTTTGGAATACGGAATCGAGTTTGGAGGCGGCGGATCGGGAGCAGTCGATAATTTTACCGTCTCAAATAATCTCGGAACCGAAAGTGGTTGGGGCTCGGCGGGTATTTTGGCGACCGATCTTTACGGCGCACCAACAGTCGCAACGATTTCAAATAGCTATTTTTTAAACAACAACGATGGAATTATGCTCGGATACAACGATGACGATCTCACCGAGTTAATCGTGACGAACACTGTTTTTGATGGCAATATCGATCACGGCATTCAAGCAAAAGCAGCCGTGACTTTGACTGCCACAAACAACTATTGGGGTGCGATCACCGGTCCGGCTTCGTGTTCGAGTGGTGATCAAGTCAGTGCGAATGTCGATTATTCGCCGTGGTCAATCGACGACGGATTCACCGCGACTCGCGATCACAACACTTCGAATGGTCACGATTGTATCCAATCCGCGATCGACGCGGCGAGCGACGGCGACACGATCGAAGTTTTATCGGGGACATTCGTCGAAGAAGTTGTGATCGACAAACCGCTCACTCTCCGCGGAGCGACTTATTTGACCAACAAAAATGGGGCAACTGTTCCCGCGAGTTACGCGTGGTCGGGAGAGACAGTCATTCAAAATCCGGATTCGAACGACATCGCGACGGTGGTCGATATTGTGAGCGACGATGTTATTTTCGAGGGATTTGTCGTCCAGTCGCTGAACCGACCGACGAATAATTGGGGAAATTTATTGCGATTGGATGCTTCGACCGGCACAGCGCACGATGGGGCGGTCGTCGACACCTCGCTCGACAATATTTTGATTCGCAACAACTTCATCGGACCGAACACAAATATCACTTCGCAGGATGGCACAAAAGGTCGAATGGGATTGTATTTTGCTTCGCCGTTTAATTCGATCGACGAGACCGGGATTACGAATACAATTGTTTCGGGAAATAAAATTATCGACGCGAAAGGAAATGGCAACAATGTTTTCATTTGGGGGTCGGCGACGAATTACCTTTCGACCGGTCGAGCGGATTATTCCGGGACGATCATCGAGGACAATGAAATCAGCGGGAGCCATCGCACCGGGATCGAGATCGCGGGCGGCGTCGACGGACTCACGATTCGCAACAACAATATTCATTCCAATTCTTCCGAAAGTGGTGGGGGGAGCGCCGACTCAAATTTGAAATACGGAAACGGGATTTTGATTATTCGAATGGGGAGCGACAAAACTGATCCGACTGCGTGGGGCGCGACGAATCTCACTATTTCGGACAACAATATTCACGACAACGAAAAAAATGCAATTTATTTTGGACCAATCAACTCGAATCATATTTTGGAAGATAACGACATTCAAAATAATGGCTGGGATGGTATTCGGATCGATTTGAATGAAGAATATCATGGCGGTGTAAATCCAGTTTTTGACAAAATTTCAAGCATCAAAGCGAATTGGAATACGATCTCATCGAACACCCAACTCGACGCGAATGTCCTCGGCACGCCAACAAACAGTTTTGTTCTCGATGCCGAATACAACAATTGGGGCTCCGCCGCGGAGCCGAGCGACAAAGTTGAGGGCGGTGTCGATTACACTCCGTGGTTGACCGGCGATCCGGACACTGTCGCGAGCACGCTTCCGAGCACTCCGCTCGTGAAAGATGTCCCGCTCGTCGATCCGGTCGCGGGAATTGGCTCGATTGCACTCGACACAGCCGGTGATCTTTCCGTTGTCAAATACAGTGGCACTCCGCCGGACGATCCGGCTGATTCTGGATTCAGCTTCGCGGGTAGTTACTACGACATCGACACCGATCTCGCGGATGGCAGTTTCACCGCGACGATTGTTTTCGAATACACGGAAGATGCGGGTAATTCTGGACTCGTGAATGGTGTGCCGGAGGAGGATCTCCGCGTCGCGTATTTCGACGGCACAAAATGGGTGATGATCCCCGGCGATCTCGACACCGACGCGAACACATACACTTTCACGACGACCCATTTCACCGCATTCACCCTCGTCGGGACGCAAATGGATGTTGTCGCGAATGACATCACCCCGACGACCGCGCAGTCCGGTACGGACAATCTCGGCATTCTCGACCTCGTTTTCACCAATTCGACCGGCAGTGCGGACACGCTCACCGATCTCGTCATCACTTCGAAAAATGCGGACGACGGGGATGTCGTGCAGGTCGAATTATTCACCGGCAGTGTCGGCGGGACATCCGTCGGGACGGCGACTTTCTCGAGCGGGACAGCGACTTTTTCGGGACTCGGAGTGAGTATTCCGACCGGCGCTTCGTCCGTTTTCGTCGCTTTCGATTTGAATGATACTTTGGATTCGGGGAATGTCCTCGACGCGTCGATTCCGGAAAATGGAGTGACACTCACCAACTCCGGGACGAATATTGAAATTCTTGATCCGGACGGCGAGACGAAAATCGACGACGATGCGCCGACGGTTGTTTTGGGAGACAGTGACGATGATTATCTTTACGCGGAAGATGGCAAGACTAAAGATGGTTTGGTGAAATCAGGTGATACCATTACTTTTACGGCGGAATTTAATGAGGCGATGACGATTGCTCCGCAAATTTCGGTTGCGAGTATTCCTTGCGACAGTGTTGTCGATGCGACGATGACGGGGTCTGGCTCGAGTTGGAATTATTCGTGGTTTGTCCCGACTTGTAGCGATTCGACCGATCCGACAATTAATATTACGGTCTCGGGTTCGGATCTCGCGGGTAATTTGTACAACGACACCGTCGGCACCGACACGCTTCATTTTATTTACGACAACACTCCGCCGACCATCGAAGTCGAGGAAGGTGTGGATGTCGGACCAACCAAAACGGATACAATTAATATTTTCGTAAAAGACGGAATTGGAAATCCGGATAATAGTTACGATTTCAGCGACGACACGATTTGTGACGCGAGTGATTTCACCGCTCCTATTTCTTTCACGAGTGAAGTCGATTTTGAAATTTCTGGAACACACACCGATTATCTTTGTGCGCGGGCGATCGACGATGCCGGCCACATTTCTTATTTGTACGTCGGACAATTAAACACAGACAACACCACGCCGATGATTATTGGCGAAAGTCTCGCCGGCAACAATTCTTATTTCGATGTTAATTTTGACGAGGGGATTTTCGGTCCCAGCGGAGCCGCCGCGGCACTCGAGGATTTGAAATTAACTTTCACTCAAAATTCTGGTACGGCGACTGATGCTGCGATCAGCAGTATTTCTAAAACGGACAACGCCGAGCTCGTCGGCGGCGAGACCGCGATTCGCGCAAATTTGTCGATCACCGGCACGCCGGACGGATCGGAAACAATCGCGATTTTGCCGACTGACGGCAGTTCACTTTACGACATCGCGGGGAATGCGATGGACTCGGGTGAGTCGACCGGCGTGATTAGTTTGAATGACCAACTTGCGCCGACGATTACGAGCGTCACTGCTAGCAACGCAGACGGTGCGTATGGAGCTAGCGAGACGATTGACATCGATGTTGTTTTCTCCGAACAAGTGACCTCGACTGGCGTCACTGTGACACTCGAGACGGGCACGACTGATCAGCAATGCATTTTCACCATTTCAAACTCCGATTTTGGAAGTTGTAATTACGTCGTTCAGGCTGGCGATACCTCCGCCGATCTCGACACAATTAGCATCGAGGGGACGATTGCTGACGGCGATGCGAATGAGATGATTGATTTCACGCCCGCGACAAGTTTGGCGACAAATAAAAATATTATTATTGACACGACGACTCCGGATATCAATTCCGTCGATGCCGGGGCGGATTCGACCGATCGCAGCTCGCTCACTTCCGGGACTTGGTTCAAAGCCGACGCGATCGACGACGACGATCTCGTGAGTTTCTCGTGGACGGATGCCAACTCATTGAGTAGCGATCTTTATTATTACGAATTGAACGCCGATTCTGCGGACACAATTACAGGAGGTGAATCTGAATCTACGACTGCCGACAATTTCGTCGATTTGATTGCGATCACCGAAGGTACAAATTATTTCCACGTTCGACCACAAAATGGCGCGGAGACATGGGGTACGGAGCGAATATTCGAAGTGAAGTACGACACGACGGATCCGACCACTTCCGCGGCAGTCACCGCTGGAACACTCGGCAACGACTCGTGGTACACGACTGACGTGACGGTCACGATCACCCCCGCCGATGCGACTTCCGGTGCGGCTTCGACTGTTTACTGCACCGACACTTCGAATGAATGTACGCCGGAAACTTCGTACACTGTCGCGCTCACGATCTCGACCGACGGCACGAATTACATTCGCTACTTCTCGACTGACAACGCGGGCAACGTTCAAGCCACGCAAATTTTGACAATTAAACTCGACAAAACTGATCCCGTCTCCGGTTCGGTCGCGCACACCGACGGCTACGAGAATGACACGACGATCGCCGTTACAGTTGATCGCGGGACGGATGCAACTTCAGGGACGAGTGAGGATAATGACGACTATCTTCTTGAATACCATTCGGCAACTTTGACAGATGACACTTGCGGAGATTACGGAAGCTGGACAGATACAGGAGTTACTGAAACTGCCGCCGCGACAGATTATGACTTTACTTCCACTTCCGGTAACTGCTACCAATTTCGTTACACGATCGAGGATATGGCTGGCAATTCCATGACATACACCTCCGACGACACGACAAAAGTGGACACTGTCGCGCCGACTGCGCCGACATTCTCGCCGCTCGACAACGCGACCGGAGTCGCCGTCGACACGAATCTCACGCTCACTTTTTCCGAAAATATGAAAGCTGGAGTGGGGGACATTCTCGTCAAAAAATCGTCGGATGACTCGACGCTCGCGACGATTCCGGCGGACGACGCGCAAATTTCATTCGAGGATGACGTCGTGACGATTAATCCAATCGCTGATTTGTCTGAAGCGACAAGTTATTATTTTGAAATTGCCGCCGGTGCACTCACTGATCTCGCCGGTAATTCGTATGCCGGATTCACCGATAAAAGCGCGTGGAATTTCACGACTGTTCCCGGCGCGAATGTCGAGAACACGCTCATTTTCGAGCCGGGCTGGAATGTCTTTTCGACTCCGCGACTGCTCGAGTCGATCAATTTTTCGAACGGCGGTACGAATTTGAGTTTTTACAAATTAGAAGGTGGTCAGTGGAATGACACGACGACTCCTGCGACGACAGCCAACATTCAACCGCTCGAAGGCTTCCTCGTCAACAACGCGAGCGGTGACAATATTTACGTCTATTTA
>Ga0075120_10003723_pt1 | contig 10352 bp, 6 predicted proteins | sample AntAceMetag02UKL_FD_69792 | JGI IMG/M metagenome (GOLD analysis project Ga0075120, IMG submission 69792) | Saline lake microbial communities from Ace Lake, Antarctica - Antarctic Ace Lake Metagenome 02UKL | ecosystem: Environmental > Aquatic > Non-marine Saline and Alkaline > Saline | place...
TCTCCAAAATCTGGTTGAGATATGTAAAGATTTTCAATATCCATACCTAGAGTTTCTCCATAGACAGGATCAAATGCATGTTCTGCATCTATAAAAGCAACTGTTTCCCCTTTTTTTTGTGCCTCAGCAAGTATGTGCATAGCTAATGTAGTTTTTCCAGAAGCTTCTGGCCCATATATTTCTATTATTCTCCCCTTTGGGATACCTCCAACACCTAAAGCTATATCTAATGAGAGTGCCCCTGTAGGAATTACTTCTATATCTACTCTCTCTTTACTTCCTAGTTTCATTATTGATCCTTTTCCAAAATCCTTCTCTATCTGCTCTAGAGCAATATTAATTGCTTTCTTCTTTGCACTTTCTACTGAAGGTTTGGATTTTATCTTCTCTGTTGGTACTTTTTTCTTAGTTGTTGTCATGTGAATAGAACTTAAATTATCTACTATCAGAGTATCAACCTATTAGTATCTTGTCAAAGGAGACTATGAGATGTTAATGAATTAGTAAGAATTAAGAAAATTGGAGATATTTTGTATTAAGGAATTCCTTAAAAGTTCATCTTCCCTTATATATCTACCTACCTCTATTTGTAGAGCTGGTATTCTTAATTTTGATGCTATAAACTTCGAAAGTGTCTCTTGATCGTTCTCTGGAAGTCTAAAGATCTGGATGGAAATCCCTCTTAACTCTCCTTTATCCAGAGCTCTTCTTAGTTCTCTTGCTACTCTTTTAGATTTACTAAAACGGGAAAGATAGTAAAGTCCGATATCGTAATGATGTTCATCATTTAAACCATGGATATCTAAAAAGATTTCCTTTTTCTCATCCTTAACAATCTTCCTTGTTTCATCCTTATATGGATTTCTTTTTATCTTAAAGAAATTAGGGTCATATTCAACTTCTTCCGTTATCAAAATCCCTGTAGCTTCTGTATCTCTACAAATCTGTTGACATATTAAATCAGTAATTGGTTCTCCCTTTTTATATGTTCCTACCAATGTCGGTCTCTTATGTGAATAGACATGGGGAGCTGATACTAGGAATGGTGCACTTCCTTCAATTATTCGATATTTGGCAGGTTTTACTTTCATACAGATAGATTAACATAAAGAGGATTGATATTACTAGAGATATGCAAGTGATATCTTATATTGACACAGCTCTTTTTCAATGGCACAATTATCTAATTAATTTCTTTTATTTTCTTTATGAAAAAACTACCTAAATTCTTTCTCACCCTCCTGTTTGTGACAGGAACCTTCTTCCTGTTTAGCAAGAGTGATGTCTTGGCAACCGTGGAGGAAGAAGTCAGTGTTTTTGATTCTACATACTCGGATGACTGGTTAGACGATTATTCTACTGATGGTTATACTGATTTATATACCACGAATGTTGATGAAGAGTCTCTTGCAATTTTTTCTACAATAGCGGGATTTGGTATGATTGCACTAATAATCTCTCTCCTCTTCTCTCTTGCAATGTATATATATACTTCTTTGGCTTTCAGTAAAATTGCTGAAAAACTGAATTATGAGAAGAAATGGTTTGCATGGGTTCCTATCCTAAACGTTATAATGATATTTGAATTAGGAGATCAAAATCCAATGTTACTTTTTCTCACATTAATCCCAGGTATTGGAGGATTAATTGTAATGGTATTTAGTATAATCGCTATTATGAATATTGCTGAGAAACGAGGTTTTGATAAGATGCTGGGTCTTCTTACTCTTGTTCCAGTTGCAAATATAATAGTCATTGGATATATGGCATGGAAAGAGCCTAAGTAAAACTAAAATTTACTTATTCTTTGATTCTAGAAACAAAAGGAGGTATGTTTACTGCTACCTCCTTTTTTGTTAGCATTAGACATGAATTCAAATGAAACTGTCCCGTATTCAGTAAAAGGGTTTGACAATGATCTATACAAGAGGAAGCAGAGTTCTGAGATTAAATCTCGTATAGATAAATTTCCTAATGGTCATCTGTACTTAGAAGTTGGAGGTAAATCTCTTTTCGATGCCCATGCTTCCAGGGTTCTTCTGGGATTTGATCCAGGAGTAAAAGTAAAGATCTTTAAAGAGTTAGGTATCCCCTTTGATATCCTTTTCTGTATGAATGCTGTTGATATTGAAAAGAACCGACAGTTAAAGAATACTTCTCAGGATTATCTTTCCGCTTCTTTGGAAATAGTAAATGACCTTGAAAAAACTTTTGGGACAAGACCAAAGATTGTAATTAATAAGATCGTCAATCTAAAAGAACTTTCTCTAATTAAAGCTAGAAAATATTTGGTGTCTTCTGGATATGATGTTTACAATAGATTTTTTATAGATGGATATCCTGATAACAAAGAACAAATTCTTAGTAAAGAGGGCTACGGGAGAGATGATGTAATTCCCTTAAAAAATCATTTGGTTTTAGTGGTTGGTTCAGCTTCTGGTAGTGGGAAGATGTCTACATGCTTAGGGATGATATATCATGATAACAAGAGAGGTTTAGACTCTGGATATGCAAAATATGAAACATTTCCCATCTGGAATTTACCTTTAAAACATCCAGTTAATCTTGCATATGAAGCTGCTACAGCAGATATTGGTGATCATAATGTGATTGATATCTATCATCAAGAGGCATATAGTGAACACTCTGTTAATTACAACAGGGATGTTAATGCTTTTAGAATATTGAAAGGATTGGCCAAAGATTTTGTTAAAGATTCTAACTATTTAAATCAGTATAATTCACCCACTGATATGGGAATAAGTATGGCAGGTTTTGCTATTACTAATGACTGTGTGGTGTCTATAGCTAGTTATAAGGAAATATTAAGAAGAAAACAATGGTATCAAGAAATGGTTGATAGAAGAGAGGGAAAACGAGTATGGGTTAAGATCTGTGACGAATTAAAAGACGAATGTTTAAAGTATTTCAAAGAGAAAAACTACGACCCTATTCCAGAAGATTAGTTTGCTCATCTGTCTCTATCTCTTCTCCCTCTAATTTAACCTTATCTATACTTCTCTGTAATTGTCTATATCTTGTACCTTCTACCTCCTCATACTGTTTTTGTAAAGAAAGAATCTTCCCTCCTACTTTTTCGAATTCCGTTGAAAATTTCCCCCACTCTTTTTCGAAATTTTTAACATGTTGAATCACACCATATATATTTTGTTGGATCTTGAAATTGTCATATGACTGTTTAATCACTCTAAGCAAAGCTGTAAAGGTAAATGGACCGGCCAATATGACTTTCTTGCCCATTGCATCCTCCCATACATCAGACATCTTGTCATATATATATGAAAATATCATTTCATTTGGAATAAAAAGTATAACAAAGTCTACTGTCTTGTCTGCTGGATTAATGTAATCCCTAGTAGTTACCTGTTTAATCTTCTCTTTCACATCTTGTACAAATAGTCTATGATACTCAATCTTTTGTTCTTTTGTCTCTGCTTCAGACATCTTCTGTAAATTAGAGTATGGGAATTTTGAATCAATATTTATTCTTGTATGATCTGGAAGAAATACTGCAAAATCGGGTCTTGTCTCAGAACCTGCTTGTTCCTTATTAAACTCATAATCCTTACCTCTAACAAATCCTGCCATCTTCAGAAGATTATCTGCAACTTGTTCCCCGAATTGTCCCCTTAATTGATTATTTGAGAGAACTTTTTTAAGACCTTCAGTACTAACAGAGAGTTGTTCCGTAACTTGTTTATATTCCTCCAAAGAGGTCTTCAATGAAGAGTATGTATTAATTCTCTCTTTGTCTGAAGCTTCTAGTTCTTTCTTGCTTTTGTTTAAATCCTCTTTTATCGTTTTTACCAATCGCTCTATTTCTCCCCTTTTATTCTCTATATCAACCCTATTCTGCTTAGATTCTGCTGCTAGTTTTTCATTAGCCATTGTTATCAAACTATCATTAGCTTGTCTAAGAACACTAGGCATTATTTCGTTTAATTTTTGTGCTATTGTTTCTGATATTTCTGTTCCACTTCCTCTACTTCTTAGTATTAAAAATACTACTACACCACCTACTATCAAACCTATCGCTATTCCTCCTATTATAGTAAACATGATTTTATCTATTAATTTATCCTAATCTATTATATCCCTATTAACCTAAACTTTGAAAGTTTTTAGATGGATATGGACGATGCCGGAATTGAACCAGTGACCTCTACAATGTGAATGTAGCGCTCTAACCAGCTGAGCTAATCGTCCTGTTATTGTGTAATATCTTTGATATATTTCCACATCCCCCATGCAAGAAAGAGTGTGAACATTATCCCAACTCCCAAAAAAACATCTCTAGTTGCTAGGGCTGAGAGTAAACCAATTACAGCACAGACAATTAACATCGTGGTTCCCTTTACACCCTCCATTTATATCCTTGTTTATCTAATTACTTATGTTTTACTACAATCTTTCTACTAATTACAACTTCCTCTTTGCTCTTTATCTCAACCCCACCTTTTACATTATCAATGATATATTTCTTTTGTAAAATTTCTATTTTATACTTCCCTGCAGGTAGTACAAATCTGTATTTACCTTTTTCATTCGTTACTCTTTTTGCAATTATTTGATCAAATTCTAATTCTCTAATAGCTACTAGAACATCTTTCAAAGACTTTCCCTTAGTATCTTTTACAACACCATATTTCTTACCTATTCCAAAAAGAGATACAATCAAGGTATAGAAAGCAGGAAGATATATTAGAGAGAGAAATAGATTAGTTGTAGATGGATATTTGTTATACATATATATAGTTAAGGTAATACCTCCTACAAAGAGTATTACATTTAATATTGTAAACATATTACCAAACATACTCATAGCAACAGTTACTCCTTTTTTCCCCTTCTTTAAAGACTTAGAATCCAAAGGTATAGCTAGATCAACAATATCATTCTCAGAGAGTATAAAGTCTTTACCATGATATACATTTTGAATTGGAAGATCGACCTTCCCCTTTATTAATTTTGATGGAAATACAAATCCTCTCTTTCTTACTTCTATTCTGTATATCCCTGGTTTTAGATTTCCAACGAAAAATCCTTTTCCATCAGTTACAGATGTATCTGTTAGTTTCCCTGTAGATTGATACATTCTAATTACTGCTCCAGATATTGGTTCTTTTGTATATGAATCATATACAAAACCATACTGTATCTTCTTCCTCTTAAAACCAACCCAATTAAGAACACTATTTAGAGCTTGAACTATTACATAGACGACTTGGTAGAAGCCTCCTGCTGCCACACTAGCTCCAACAGTAACTGTGATTAATGATGTAGTAGTAGCAACTGTTTGCAATTCTCCTTCATTCAATTTAGCAATTGTTGTTTCTTCGAATATTTCACTTGCGTTAACAACAACCTCTCTAATTGTATTTCCTAAATCTCCTAACACACTTGTAGTACTGGTCGTTGAAGTCTCTTGTCCCTCTTCAACTTCTTCAACTACATAGCCTTCTCCTCCTGTTCCACTTAATCCATCCACTATCCAGTATGTAACATCATTTAATTTTGCCTTTGAGACTGTTACTAATTTCCCTTCAACTTCCTTCTCCAGAGGGAAATTTCCTTCGAAAAGGACTTCTCCTTTACATTCTTCCTCTATATCCTTCAAAGACTTGGCCCCTGGACAAAGTCTAAAAGCATTGGTATCCCCACTAATTACATACATAATGAAACGACCTTCAAGACCTTCTTTTTCTGAAAGTTTAATAACTGATTGATATTCAACAGCATTTATTCCAAGGACAACATTTCTCCAATCTCTGTCAACAATGAAAGATATTGGTACATCAGCTATTAGATAATCACCAGCCTTTACCCTAACGTTCTTAGTACCAAATTGTCTCCCATTATCAGTACTAACTTGGATATTTTCATTACTTCGCAAGAGGGCTCTGAATCCAGAAGGTACATTTATTATCCTTCCTCCGATTACAGTATCTCCTGTCCCCGAGCTATATCCTGTCTCTACTCCTTCAGAGTTTCTCGCTTTAACCCTGAAATTATAATCCTCATTGGCATCAAGACCTCCTATTGTTATCCCCTCTCCCCCTCCAAAAATAGTATATGCTCCCCACACTTCGGTTGATACTAAATTACGAGATATTGGATTAAGGAACATTTCAGAGTTTTCATCTTGTATTACATATTCTGTAGATACAGGATTTCCATTTGTTTCAAACACTATCTTTATAGATGTAGAAGACACATCAGAAGTTTCAATATTAACTGGAATATTTGCCCTAGTTACTACTGTAGCTGTTGAAGAATATCCTGTTAAAACACTTTGACCGTTTCTAGCTCTTACTCTAAAAATGTATGTCTCATTTGGATTTAAACCAAGAACATCTAAGCCTAGGCTTCCTCCCCAACCTATGTGTGAGTTCCAAGATTCAACAGTATTAAGAGATCCATCATCACTATTTACAAATCTTGCTGATTGATTTTCCTGAATTAAGTACTGAGTTAAAGATCCATTGCTATTGGTGTTTATCCTCACATTAACAGAATGAGAGTCTGTTGATACTACAACAGGTACACCTGGAGCATTAGAGAAGGTATATCCAGATACAAGATCACTATATGAGCTTTGACTAGTCGTATTATATGCCTGTACCTTTCTAGAATATCCTGTACCAGCAATTAATCCTGTTTCATCACAGTAAGAAAGATCAGAACCACTACAAACAACTTGTTCAATATTCGAAGAATCTAAGATTCTAAATCCTGTTTCAGTTGTATCATTATCAGTAAAGTTCCATCTAATTGAAGTTGTAGAAAGAGTTTCAGCAGTACCCATTGTTGGACCTGTTAAGAGTGTTGTTACTGACAATGTATTTCCGTAGTCAGTTTCAACATCATCCCCATTTCTAGCCTTTACCTTAAATTCATATGTTTGACCAGGATTAAGCCCACTTACTTCTACTCCACTTTCTGCACCCAGTTGAGTATATATATTCCAAGATGGCGTATCACTTAGGAGATTGGTTGATTGATCGAGATATTTATTACTATTCACTTCTTGAATTAGATATTGTGTATTGGAAGGATTACTATTGGTAGATAGACTTAGAGTTACACTATCTATTTCTCTATCCAGTAAAGTTAATGTCCCTGGGATATTTGCTCTTGTATATACGGACACCATATTAGAATCTCCAGCCTCTATACCATTCCTACTTCTAGCATTTGATACAAAGGTATATTGCGTATTTACTGAGAGATTTGTAGCTGTGTCAGTTGTAATTTGAACCCACTGGTTAATCCCTGTATCACATCCTTCTCCAGTACAATCAAAGTACAAGCCAGAAGATCCTTCCGTCAAGTTATTAACTCCAGTAGCTAAAAGAGTTATGGCATTAGTTGTAAATGATGATGTAGAGAGAGTAGGAACTGCAGGAAGTGTGTAGAAGGTTGCAGTATCAGAGTATGCTGTTTCTACACCTTCGGCATTTCTACCTTTTACCCTATATTCATACACTGAGTTATTCTCTAGTCCAGTGGATATTTCTGTAGAAGAATCAACCCATTCATTAATATCAGTATCACATCCTTCGCTTAAACAATCAAAGTACAAAGCAGTAAGACCAGCCCCTTTATTTGGTATTGAGGAAGCAGTAATTTCTATCTGATCTGCACTTACAGAGCTACTAATTATCGAGGGGGTATCTAGTAGTGTATATTGGCTGGTACTGCTCGAGTTTGCTGTTTCAGTACTATCGCCATTTCTAGCTTTAACCTGGAAGGTATATTGGGTATTTTCATTTAAATCTGTAACAATATCTGAAGCACTTTGAGTCCAAGTATTAATCCCTGTATCACAACTAGTACCAGTACAATCAAAATATAGACCAGAAGATCCAGATGTCAAATTGGCCGTATTCCCAGCATTGAGAGTCATATCTGATGTAGACACATCGGATATTGTTAATGTAGGAACATTGGCTAGAGTATATGTTAGAAGATTAGAAGAATTAAGAGTTTCCACACTATCTCCATTTCTAGCCATTACCTTAAATGTATATTGTGTATTAGCAGAAAGGTCTGTAACAGTGTCTGTACCTACTTGTATCCATTCATTAATCCCAGTATCACAACCTTCTCCTACACAATCAAAGAACAATCCAGAAGTTCCAGATGTTAGATTAGCAGTATTTCCAGAACCCAGATCAGCACTTGTCGCTGAGATGTCTACTAATGATATTGTAGGGGCGTTAGCAAGAGTATATATGGATTTCGAGATCGTTAGATCACTGGTTCCTAGAGCATTGAATGCAGCTACCTTCCTAGTATATTGAGTATTAACAGAGATATCGATCTCATCTATATATGACAGATTCTCAGTCTCTACAGTAGATACTAGAACATCTGAACCATCAAAGAGTTTGAAACCTGTTTCATTAGCAGCATTATCAGTAAAATTCCATCTTATTGATGTTGTGGATAAAGCTTCTGGATCTCCTATTGTTGGTATTGCTGGAGTTTCTGTTTCCTCTGTGAGAAGCGTTACTGACTGCGATGATTTTCTTTTAGAATATATTACAGTTAAATATGGTGGGAGGCTGGAATCTGAGGAGGTGGAAGTTGTTGTGGAATGGGTATGTCCAGCTATGGTAACCCACCCAGCATGGTAACTACCATTAGTCGCACCATCAGTTCCATTTGCTGCTGATGTCGAAATATTCATATTATGTGTGTGTGTAGCTACTCCTCCTGCAGAAGCTTGATATGTTGTAGAACCATATGGAAAAACATTATTTAAAGCTGTAAAATTTTCCCAACCTAAAGGGGGAACTGAGTCTGTAGCTACTATTGGATTTTGTATAACAGCATTTGTCCCTGCCTTCGCAAATATCATTTTAGAGTAAGGCGGGATATTACTCCCAGCAACAACAGAAGAATAAACTGTATGTGCGTGGTAAGATCGGGCAAAGTATACATCAGTATCTCCTGTTCCACAATTTGTATAACCTATCAGTTCATTAGTTCCGGTCGAAGTTGTTGTATGTGTATGTGTCGTAGTTCCTCCGGTACTACCATAGGTATCACTACCCATGGGGAACTTGTCATCTAGAGCAGAGAATCTTGTCCAATTACTGGGAAGAGATGTATTATCATATAAGGCTATTAGATTCGTGTAATCCTCCAAATCATTGTTATTACAAAAGATTGTTGTTACATAAGGGGGGTATATATTGGATGTGGTTCCTATTGGAATAGTAGCCGTATGGGTATGACTGGGAATTGCTGTTCCAGTTCCTCCATCCCCAACGAAATTTAGATAAACACTACCTCCTCCTGCACCTATTGATGAGAGAGCTTTTGATCCACCATGATTATGGCTTGAAGCTCCTCCAGTTGAACCCGCGGATGTAGAACCATATGGGAATTTGGCATCTAATCCTGTATTTCTTGTCCAACCTGTAGGACAAGCGGCATCTGCTAACAGTATAAAATTACCAGTCCATGTTAATTCTGCATTTTCTGCAGAAGCATTACCATAATAGGAATATACTATTTTCCCGTCTGCTGGCAATGAAGGTATTTCTACCCATACCTGCGTAGTAGCTGTGTTACATCCTCCTTCTATCCAATAGTCAATTGCTGTTGTAGTATCACTATCCGTAAATCTAAGATCATCACAATCAGCTTGTAGTTTACCAGCACTAACTAGTGAAGCAGTATCTATCTCTATTAAGACATTCTCATCTGTTAATATTGATTCTCCTGAATTCTCTACTTCTATACCTCTTCTATATATCCAACTAGAATCTATCCATGCTTTAACCTCCCATCCTCTATCAGATACTAAGTAATAAGCTATTCCTCCAATTATAACTGCACTAAAAGCTAATACTTTAAGAATTGTTTTTTTAGAGACTTTCACTTTATGGGCATGTTTAAATAACATATAGCTACATATATATATATAATAGCCTGAAATTCAAAGACTTTGCAATAATCCTCTATAATTAAAATCTCTGTCTATATCATTTCCCCTTGATGGATATTTCTGAAATAATGGATTAAGTTAATTTTAAATAATTAATTATGAAAAAAGTGAAAAAGATAGCTAAAGATTTTAAAAGTTTCGCTACAAAGGGAGATATCTTAACAATGGCAATTGGGATAATGATTGGTACTGCTTTTAAAGATCTTATTGATTCTTTAGTTAATAATGTTATTTCCCCTCCTATTGGTTTTTTAACTTCTGGTTTAGATTTTACTAATCTATTTATTACAATTGGAAAGATACAGTATGAGACAATTGAACAAGCTCAAGAAGCAGGTGCTACTATTATTACCTATGGTAATTTTATTAATTC
>Ga0075120_10003726_pt1 | contig 10346 bp, 16 predicted proteins | sample AntAceMetag02UKL_FD_69792 | JGI IMG/M metagenome (GOLD analysis project Ga0075120, IMG submission 69792) | Saline lake microbial communities from Ace Lake, Antarctica - Antarctic Ace Lake Metagenome 02UKL | ecosystem: Environmental > Aquatic > Non-marine Saline and Alkaline > Saline | place...
GCAATTGCACCTTCAAGCCCCGGACCGACAATACATTGGGTAGGCCAGTCAATGGATTTAGTAAGGGCTGGTTCAGGTGCGGCATTAGTTTCTGCCCGAGCTTTTTGCGCGGCTTTTAGTACTAATTTCGTAATTTCTTGTGTTTTTTTATGCATATATCCTTTTTTTTATCCTCTTTTTCATAGTTCTTCTTTACTTATTTCATCAGATAGTTCGTTTACGTCGTCAGTTGCGTAAGGAAAGTACTGTTTTAATTTTTCCCCTATCATCAGAATTCCTCTCTCTAACCCTTCTATATAGCGATCATTTTTAAAACCTTCTACCATTACCTCTATTACATCATTCCAGAAGTTGTTGCGCACGATGTCATTAATTCCTTTATCGCCGATAACTACAACTTTTTTATTTTTTAAGCCAATGAGAATGAGGCATCCATTGCGTTGCTTTGTTTTGTGCATTCCCAAAAGTTTAAATATTCTTATTGCTTCCTTTATCGGGTCTTTCTTTATCTGTTTGGTGAGGTGAATTCTCAATTCCCCGGAAGTAGCTTTCTCGGCTTTTTGAATAGCCCGGATAATTTGGGAATCTTCCTCTTTAGTAAAAAATCTTTTAGGATGTAATTTTCTCTCCATACTCACCTCTTTGGTATTTTTAGTAAACCTTTACCAGCCACCTGATGCTCCGCCTCCGCCAAAAGAACCGCCGCCTCCACCAAAAAATCCACCACCGCCGCTGCTTCGTCCACCGGAAGAAAATCCTCCGGAAAATAAAAGCAGTGCAAGAAAGGGATGACGTATTGCAAGAGCAATAAAGGCGATTAACATTATTAAAGAGACTATTGGGTTGCGCTTTTGCCTCTGTGTCCGATAAGTATACTGCTGTAATTCTTCCGGTGAAAAGTCCTTGGATAAGATCTTTGTTATTTTTAATACAGCACCGGATATACCGCCATAATAATCGCCTTTTCGAAAAAAGGGCGATACCTCATTGATGATAACCGCGTTTGCTAAAGCATCAGTCAGCAAAGGTTCGAGCCCGTAGCCGACCTCAATCCTTGTTTTCCGATCTTTTAGAAACACTAGCAGCAGGATGCCGTTGTCTTTGCTTTTTACTCCCGGTTTCCATTTCTCAGCTATACCAATAGATATATCTTCAAGGCTCCCTCCCCCAAGAGAATCGAAAATACCGATAAAAATCTGGTTGGTGGTTTGGGTATCATAACCTTTCAAAAAATTATTTAAGGCTCCTTTTTGAGAAGGACTTAGAATTCCGGCGTAGTCATTTACATAGTCTTGTGGGCGCTCGGGTGGATTAAAGGCAGCGTAGGTTGTGGAACCAAGTAATATGAATAGCCCGAAAACAGTAATTTTTATTATATTTTTCATGATATTAGGCTAAGACTGTTTAAAATTCTACTTTAGGAACTGTCGCTGCTTCCGGAGCCGACTTGAAATAGGTAACCTTACCAAAACCAAAGGCTGAAGCTATCATGTTTGTGGGAAACCTTCTGATCATAGTGTTGTAGCTTCTTACTGCTTGATTGTATCGTTTGCGTTCTACAGCAATTCTGTTTTCTGTACCTTCAAGCTGGCTTTGCAAAGCCAGAAAATTCTGGCTAGCTTTTAAGTCAGGGTATCTCTCTACTACTACCATTAGACGAGACAATACAGAAGAAAGTTTATCCTGGGCTTTGGCGAATGCTTCAAACTTTGCTTCGTTGTTCAAAGAGCCAACATCTATCTTTGTCTGTAAAGCTTTGTTTCGGGCTTCAATAACGTCTGTCAACGTTTGTTTTTCATGGGCGGCATATCCCTTAACCGTTGCAATCAAGTTGGGAATTAAATCAAGCCTGCGTTGATAAACATTTTCTACCTGGGCCCACTTCTCATCCACTGCTTCTCGTGAGGTTACCAAGCCGTTATAACTTCCCGCAAGCATGAACCCCAGTAACAAAATGATACCTAAAGCAATTAATAGACCTTTTTTCATCGTACTGACCTCCTTATTACACCTACGAGGTGTGATTACATTATCATACCCATGTCTTTGCGATTAATAGTAGGAGTATACTGCAATATATAGATTTTTCAACAAAAAAATACAAGTTTCAATGATGGGCGGTTGAGACTTAGCCTCAACTAGGAATGTTTAGACTTGGCCCTACCTACACTAAAGCTTCGGCAGTCAGGCAAAACACCCGGCATAAACATCTTACCCCCACACCCGGTGTGGAGGTGGTTAACTTACTTTGAAAATTTATTATAGATCCAAGCAATCAGAACTCCCCAGATACAGGCATCTACAAAGCCCCAGGCAGCGCCAATTAAGCTTCCTTTAATTGTCGAATCATAGCCAATATACATCGCTGACAATAACTTTACGCCGGGCGTGCCCCAGTTAAAGCACATAGATAATATACCCAGAAGAAACGCACCTATACCCCAGGTTATACCCAGTGATAAGCCCAGTGCTTTTACATTGATTTTTCCCACGTAAACCTCCTTTTTTATGTCTAGGCCCGGCCTAAACAGTTTTGGCTGTTTTTACTGATCAGAGAATTTGTAAACATTTTCATCGATGATAATATCATCTAAACTAAGCGGTTTATCTAAAGTTATCCCCTCTAAGCTTCGGCAACGGCTTAAGGCAACATAGAGTTGTCCGGGACTAAATGCGCCATGGCCGATATCGATAATTATCTTTTCAAAGGTTTGCCCCTGGCTTTTGTGAATTGTGATTGCCCAGGCTAACTTTAAAGGGTATTGTTTAAAAGATCCGTCCACTTCTTGCTTTATTTCTTGGGTGAAATCATCAAAGGTATAGTGTATCTTTTCCCAGGTAAATCTTTCTAAAACATATACTTCATCTTCAATACGAATTTTAACCGACTCCTTTGTAACTGCTGCGACCTCGGCAAGAGTTCCGTTAACCCATCTTTTTTCTTTGTCGTTATTTAACAATATTACCCGAGCTCCTTTTTTAAGTGATAACAATGCTTCGGTAGGGTACATGCTTGATTTGTATTTGTCAGTTATTGCCGCGGGATAGTAGTATTGTTTTGAATCGATTTTTTCGAGAAAGCTATTATTTATTTTTTCAGCGTCTTTGTTGGTTGTGGTTAAGGTAACGCAGTCATCTTTGATATTTCCGGCATTCACTCTTGCATTCAGTATGCTGATGTCTTGCGAATTGCATTTATTTAGGCGTATTCTGCCAAGAAGGTCAATAAATTCCTTGTCAGTCTGGCGGTATATTCGATTAAGGGCAATGCGGTGTAATTTTATTTGATTGATCACCTTTGCGTTAAAAAAATAAGAATGACCGTAATGTTGTTTAATTAGCGGCTTTAAACTTCTCTCGACAACCGGCGGAAGTTGAAAAACATCACCGAATAAGGCTAGCCTTACTCCACCAAAGGGAATATCCATCTCTTTTCTGTTGATTCTCAGAGAATAATCTATTGCATCAAGCATGTCAGCTCTGACCATTGAAGCCTCGTCGATTAAAATCAGGTCAAGGTTTTGGATTATTTTCTTTTTAGCCCGATATAATTTTTTAATTTGTTCTTTATAGATAAATCCTAGTGGAAAACTAAAAAAAGAATGTATGGTTTGCCCCTCGATATTTATTGCTGCGATTCCGGTAGGGGCTAGAGTAATAACATTTTTCTTGGTAATGTCCTTAAAATAACGTAATAACGTGGACTTTCCCGAACCGGCTTTTCCGGTAATGAATAGATGCTTATCGGAATCCTCGATTAATTCCAGCGGCTCCTTAAACTCTCCACAAATATCAAACTTTCCGTTACTCATCTTACTTTGCTAATAATCATAGATTCCATTTATCGGGAGGTATTCCTTTTATTTAAGAAAAAATGCCCTCTGCCAAAAAGAGGGCATTAAATAAAGTTTTTAAATCTTGGCTACTTTTCTTTACCGGCCTTCGCTTTTGCGTTTTGAAAAGCATTCCCGGCAATATACCGGACGGTCGCCGCTTGGCTTGAAAGGAACTTCGCATTCTTTTTGACAGTCTGCGCAAGTCGCCTTGTGCATCTCCCTTGGACCACTGTCATATCCACCATCATTACGATCTTGATATCCCATAGTACCTCCTTTTTTAGGTCTTATAAATATGATCAAATTCCCTAGACAGGCCTCTCCCGTCTCTATTGATTATATACCAAAATACTATAAATACCAGAGATGGTTACCTTCACTCAAAACGCGGGTGGTTCCCCTCCATTCTCCCCTTCCTAACACTTCTTTTTTCTGATACACTGTTTTATACAAATAAGGAGGTAATGATGCTAAAAAAGATAATTATAATTGCCTTAATCGTGGCGGCTGCAATGTTCCTTTATAACAAATTTATTAAAGACACTATGGAACCTTTCTTTGGAAAGAAGGCGAAGAATGTAGACTTATTCCAACACAAATCAACGATTGAGGGGATGGAAATTGATTAAGACCCTGCCCTGTCTAGGCTAAAGCTTCGGCAGACAGGTAAAATATCTGGCCTAAACACTTATCTACTATTTTTTAAGCCAAAACTTGTAAAAAGGTTTTATCATACAAACTACTGCCAAAGTGATTAAAATCCAAAGAGGAATATTTAGTATTTGGGGGAAAATCTTAACAATGATAATGGTTGCAAAAAGAACAGTCCATTTTATCAATCCAATATCGCAAACTGTTAAATTTTTCACCCTTTCGTTTAGTTTCGCGCAGCAACAACACATCTTTACCCCCTTTGTTTCGGAATTAGTTTGTTGATCAGACAAACTATTTTATTAGCCATAATTCTCATTAATCATAGTAAATAGTACGCAACTCAAACAGATTACCCCTAAAGTTGCAAGGGTTCGGTACAGAACATTATGTCCAGCAAAATCCCAGACAGCTAAGATACTTACGACAACGCCAAAAAGGACACACAGCGTTATTACAAAAAAAGAGAATTTTTTTACTTTTGGAGGATCAAAATAACCTTTTGTTTTTTTCGGATTTAAAAGTTTCTGATTAGTTTCATAATCATCGCTCATCTTTACCTCCTTTTTTTGCATCATCCAATTTTGTTATCGGATAAATCTTGGGCTATTAAATATTTTAAGAATGCTTGACCTTTTGAGGTAATCATTATTGAATCTTTTTTTCTTGAAATAAAAGCGGCCCTCTCTAAGAAACCAAGCCATTTTTTAAAATTATATTCACTGTAAATCTTTGGATATTGTTGTTTTGCAAAATCATAAAACTTCCGAGTTTCAGTAATCTTAATGAAAGATACAACGTAAGGATTAAGATAGCGCAATGCATTAATCTGAGAACCGAAAATAGCGCTGTAGATTTGATTAAAGGAATATGCTATTTTTTCACAAGCATATAGCTTTATTAATAATTTCTCCTTTTCTTCTTGAGAAGAACAAGCAGCTTCGCTTAGCACAGAGCTTATTGATTGCTCAGTTTCGCTAAGCAATTGATTATCAAGTACCTTAAGCAGTTCTTTGGCAGGTACATTGTTGAGATTGGCTTGCTGATCTTTTATTTCCGAATTTTTTTCTTTCTGTCGATCATCAAAAAAATTGATTTTATTAAGAATAATAATTACTGCACCAACGAGTTCTACGAGAAATGCCCAACTAAGAGGTTTTAAATATTCGCTTTTAATCCTGACGGCTTGTGTTATTCCAAGAAGAACCACAAGTGCTGTTAAAGCAAATATTGTTAAAAATGTATAGAATAAATGCTTTTTCGTTTTTAGCTTACTTTCAGACAACATTTTTTCTTCTCCATATTCCCGTAGCCTAATTTTTAGATCCGGCCCTGCCTACGCTTACTTTCTGAGAGCTTTTCATAAAATCAACTAACTTCTACCTTTGCCTGAGCGTCAAAAGGGTTGGTTCTAACTGCCAGAGAGAAAAGATAGGGGTAGCTATTTTTTAAATGTTTCATATAACTTAACCACTCGACAATTAATAAATGGTAAATTCTTTTTATGTCTCCGGCAAGGTGTTCGTAATCAGACTCTGGTAATTCTAATAGATTTCGCCGATGAAATAACTCTTCAGTTAAATGGAATACGGCCCAGAGTAAATTAGTGAATGACTCATGCTCCAGTAAGCTAGGATTTTCTAATAAAGTAAGAAGAAATGGCCTTTTTTCTTTTAAAAAACTTTTGATTGCCTCTAAATCGCCTTGCTTACTATCGATATCAAAGGTGTGTTTTTTAACTTTATCGGCAATCTTGTTGAATTCTTTTTCCGACCAATCGTTAGAGACAATTAATTTCTGAGTAATTTTGTAGGCTTCCTTATCAAAAATCGAAAAGGTCTTAAGCAAGTTCGAGCCAACTTCGCTGAAAAAAGCCCCGATTACCATATTTAGTTTATTAAGTATCTGCTTTTTTTCACGAGAATGCAGTAGCTGGTGTATTACCAAGGTTACCAATAATACTTCGAGAAAAACAAAAGCAACGTCACCAACAAGATAGATAAAGATATGATGCAGGTCATGAAAAATTAAATAATGAAAGTAGTAAACCAGGGCGGATAAACCAATAAAAGTAAGACCGATAATAATTTGCCAATTTAGGTTGCGTTTCATATTTTTACTCCGGTTAGCCCCTTTTATTAATTGTATGTTTATCCCCGGCTAAAATCTTTATTACCCCTTCTATCTTTTTTTTAACAGAACAATACTGCATATTACTGAAAGTATTATTGTTACGTAATTATAAGCAAGCCAAAAGGTGGCATTCTCAATAATTATTCCTACAATTGTAGAAACCGCTAAAATCAGTAGTAACACTCCAATAACTTTGTTCTTTTTCATAATTATCTCCCTTTTGTTTTATATTCCGATATCCTCGTTCCAAAGTTTAGGGTTGATCTTTATAAAATTTTCCATAAGCCTAATGCAGGATTCATCCTCCAAGACTTCAACCCTTACCCCCTGTGAACGAAGAAGGTCTTCTTCGCCGAGGAAAGTTTTGTTTTCCCCGATAATAACATGGCTAATGCCATAAAGCAGTATTGCTCCGGTGCACATCGGGCAAGGAGAAAGCGTTGTATACAAAGTACATTTTTTATATACAGTTGCCGGTTGGCGACCGGCATTTTCCAAAGCATCCATCTCGGCGTGAAGTATTACACTATTTTTTTGAACTCGCCTATTATGCCCGCGGCCAATTATTTTACCGTTATAAGCAATAACTGAACCTATAGGGATGCCGCCTTCATTTAGGCCGATTTTTGCTTCTTCAATAGCTAATTTTATATTTTCATCCATATTTGGTTTTCTTGGATAACACAGCATACCTCCACACCCGGTGTGGAGGTAATTAGTTATTTTTCAAGCAATAACTTTATATACTTTATCGTTGGTATGAACAGGTTCGGCGATTTTTATGCCTACCTTATCTCCTTCCTTTGCTTCGTCTACATTATCAAACTCTATACGCATTGATTCGATCTTTTGAGAAAGGTCAGAATTTTTTCCTTTGATGTGAATAGTGTCTCCGACTTTGAGTACACCACTTAACTTAATCATCCCTACAGAAATCTTACCAAAAAAATGATCAACTACTCCGATCTCTTGCTCTTCCATGTTTAGCCTCCTTTTTTTAAAAGTCTCTATTGTCTTTATTAATTATATACCAAGATATTACGAATAAACAATTATTTTATTTTGGCGGCAGTTTAGCCTATTTGTCATTGGCAAAGATTCTATTAAGTAGGGCAATTATAATTGTTTCTTATCAAAACCCTTTCTAGAATGAGTGATAGTACTCCTGTTCCTAAATTTGCTAAACATAGCCCAACGAACAACCCCTTTAACCCCCCTAGGTGGATACCGATTATTGCCAGCGGGATATAGAATATAAACATCCGGACTAAATTTAATCCGGTAGCTATTAAGGGTTTATTCATAGCATTAAATACTGAGGCCGTTAAAAACACGCAGCCGCGCAAACCATAGCTTATAGGTATAATCCATAGATAGAGTGTGATATATTTTGCTACTTCAATATTCTTTCCAAATAAATGTCCTAAAGGAACCGCAAGTATCAAAAGTATAGCAAAAACGCCTAGTCCCCATAACAAAGAGAATATATTTGATTTTCTGACTGCTTCTTTTACTCGGCTTAAATTCTTTGCGCCCCAGTTTTGCCCCACAAAGGGAATCAAGGCTGTGGCTAAAGCCATAACCAACAAAAAGGCAAACATCTCTATTTTTACGGCAACACCAAAGGCAGCAACGGCAATAGGCCCCAGGTTGGAAACAAGACGCATAATTATTGCCATAGTCAGAGGCATAAGCAATCGAGACGCTGCTGAAGGAATAGCGATATAAGAAATTTGTTTTATTGAATTAGTAAGTTTTTGAAAAGACGGTATAGTAAAATCAATCATTTTTTCTTTAAAATGTAAAAATAGCAAGGAAAGGACCATAGCTACGGCACGGGCAGTTACTGTGGCAATTGCAGCGCCTTGTAACCCTAAGCGCGGGAAGCCCCACAACCCAAAAATCAGTAAAGGGTCTAGGATAATATTAATAATTGTTGAAATAATCATAACTAGGCTAGGAAAAAGCATGTTACCACAAGCTCTAAGGGCATTGTTGCCTACCATCGGAATAACAATAAAAGCAACTCCCAGGTACCAAATGTTCATGTACTGTTTAATCAGGGGTAAAGTCTCATTATTGGCACCGAGTGAGCGGAACATCCAATTCATTGAAAATAATCCCAAAACAGTAAAAATAGCCATAATAAAAAGAGAAATGATAAGGCTATCAGTGGTAAGGCGCTGTACTTGGTGATGGTCTCCTCTACCAATGGCGCGGGAGACTACCGATGAAGTTGCAACGCCAAATCCCAGCACAATACTTACGATGAACATAATTACCGGAAAAGTAAATCCTATTGCTGCTAATTCTTTTGTACCGAGTCGAGAAATAAAGAAGGCATCAACGAGGTTAAATATTACTATGGAAAGCATGCCGAATACCATCGGTATGGTAAGTGAAATGAGTTTTTTTGTAACTGGTCCTTGGGTAAGATGATTCTTCTGGTTCATAATGAAAGGATTTAGAATTTTTCCCAGTGTAGAATTTCTTTCAGCGGACGGTTTCGAGATTGGGTTGATTCCTGCTTCGGCCAACCAAGCGATATAAGGCTGATAAGCTTAAATTCAGTTGGCACCCCAAGAAATTCAGCAACTTCAGCTGCGTAGGGCTTTTTGTCTCCGGCAATCCAACAGGCTCCTAGTCCGAGATCAGCAATCATTAAAAGAATATTTTCAGTAGCTGCGCATCCGTCTTCAAGATAATATTTTGTATCTTTGCAGTAAGTTATTATACAACTTGTAGCGTCTTTTAGGAAAGCGCCGTTAGGGCTGACCAATACGCCAAGCTTTTCAATGCAATCTTTGTTAGTTACTACAATGAATTCCCACGGCTCGACTCCTCTGGCGGTAGGCGCGCGTCTACCAGCATCAACTAGTTTTTCAAGTAAAGCTTTGTCTATTGGTTTTAACTGGTAAGCTCTTACACTGGCTCTTTTGGATATAGCATCAAAAGTTTGCATCTTTCCTCCTTTTTTACCATTAGATTACTTCCAAGAGCAAATAATACTATATATTGGAAGCTTTTTCAATAAAATAATAACTTAGTGTTTAAGTTCGACCTAAACAGATAACCCAGCATGTTTTCCGGCGCAATATCCGGTAGAAAAAGCGCTTTGTAAGTTAAAACCACCGCAGTCTCCGTCGACATCTAAAATCTCACCGGCAAAATATAGTTGACTCACAAGACGTGATTCCATTGTTTTTGGATAAACCTGCTTTAACGATATCCCACCTTGAGTGACCATTGCTTTTTCAATTGGCCCGTTGCCGGTAATATCTAAATGTAATCCTTTAAGAGAGTCGATGATTGCTAACACTTCAGCTTTAGTGATATAACTGGCCTTTTTTTCAGGATTAACCTTATTGATACGAACTATCTCTCTTCCCAAGCGCTGAGTTACGATAGCTCCAAGTAAATTATTAATATTCTTCTTAGGGTAGAGGGTAATTTCTTTTTTTAATCTTTCAACTAATGCTTCTTTAGTGATTTCGGGATAAAAATCAATAGTTAACTGTATTTTTATTGATTTATTTAACCACTCCGAAATTACTGAGCTAGATGAAAGTGCTAGCGGTCCGGATAATCCATTGTGAGTAAATAAAAAATCACCTTTTTTTGATTTTAATTTAAATTTCTTGTCATTACTTTTAAAGATAAATTTTGCACCCTGGGCACTTACACCTTCTAAATTGGTGATGTATTTCTGGCCTACTTGGAATGGAA
>Ga0075120_10003731_pt1 | contig 10332 bp, 10 predicted proteins | sample AntAceMetag02UKL_FD_69792 | JGI IMG/M metagenome (GOLD analysis project Ga0075120, IMG submission 69792) | Saline lake microbial communities from Ace Lake, Antarctica - Antarctic Ace Lake Metagenome 02UKL | ecosystem: Environmental > Aquatic > Non-marine Saline and Alkaline > Saline | place...
GACCACTGGCGAAAGATTAAAAAGATGATTGACTGCGGTCAATCAAAAGGGAGGAGTTGAACAATAGTAGGCTCCTTCCTTTCTTCCTCTCACAAAACTATGAGATCAGAAAATAACACTGAAATTAGCGAAAACGCAACTCCACAATGGGCAGAGTTAGTGAAGAGTATTCGCCCATCTCTTCATGCCTACATGGACATGAAGAAAAAACAACTGGAAAATATTTTAAAATTTTCCCCTTTATCATTTGCTCCTGAAACATTTGAAAAGAAAGGGAAATTTTTTTCTGGAGAAGTGGAGAGTGAAAAAGGAGGTCTTTATAGTGACGTGGTAAGTGAAATTCTTTCTTTGGGAGATGAAGTAAAGATGGTTCCCGTGGTAAAAGAAGAAAATGTAGACAGGGAAGAAGGGATTCTCTCAACGGATGAGTTACTTTACAGCAGGGAAAAGCCAAAGACAACAGGGGGTTTTTCGAGGGCTACTGTGAAGGCTATTCAGAAAGTCGATTTTTCACAAACACAGGTAAATTTCGAGCTCGTACAGAAAGAAGAAATAGAAGAGGATATAGAAATTTATCTGGGTTCTCACGGGACTGATAGACACATAGGAAAGATAAACACACTTGTTCAAGATGTACTTGATCCTCCCGAAACTGACGAACAAAAAGAAGAGAGAGAAAAGAAAATTCCCTTAAGGATGTTTCTCAGTGGGGATTTTTCTCAAAAAGAGTACGACCCCCTTCATCAAAAAAAAGAAGGATATACTGAAAAACAAAATGAAGCTTTTCAAGTTGCAAAAAGTCCGAAAAAAACACCTGTTTTATTTATTCAAGGGGGACCTGGAACAGGAAAGACAAAAGTAGAAGTAGACATTATTCAAGAGCACGTTCAGCAAGGACAAAAAGTTTTACTATTGTCGCATTCTAACAAGGGGGTGCAAGTACCAGCAAAAGCTTTTGCGAAAATACTCGGAAAAAAATCACAGAAATATATTCACGTGGCAGGGAATAGCACGGAAAAAATAGATACGAGTTTGCACAAAAATAGGTTGCACCACGGAGCACCAATTTTCCCCAAGCAACAATTCCAGGCTATAAATGACCTGACTGATGAAGAAATACATGAATACTTTAAAGAACAGGGAGAGTTTCTTAATGAAACGCCTGAAACAGGGAAAATCATAGAAGAGCGCAATAGACGAAAAGAATTAATCAAAGAAAAATATGAGGAGAAATGGAAAAAGCATATGCAGAAGATGGAAAAGAAACTGCACCATCCAGGATTAACGGTTTCAACTTTCGGATCACTTCTGAATGACGAAATACTGGCGGGAATAGAATTTGATGTTGTCATTATCGATGAGGCTACACGTATGAGATCTCCAGAATTGTTACAAGCTTTACAAAAAGCAGGAAAACAAATTATTTTCGTAGGAGATCCGACCCAGTTGGGGAATATTCCTCTTAGTCGTCCCGAGCAGACAGCCTTTGAAAGAGTTGTTTCAGAAAGGAATGATGAAAATTGGTATTACGGAGGAGATCGTTTCAATGGGCAAGATCTTTTGAAGAGATTTGAAGATGGTCCATTTACAGACGCAATTCGAGGGTGTAAAAACCCAGAAGAAGAATTGCCCTATGTCTTTCTCGACAAAAATTTTCGATCTCGTCCGAATATTGTAAAAATCTTGAGCGAGCTTATGTATGAAGGAAAATTAAAACCAGGGAGAGAGGGAGAAGAAAATGAAGGAATTGTAAAATGGTATGACACACAATTTGCCGAGGCAAAAGAAAGAAGCGCAGGAACTTCAAAGAGGAACACAGGAGAAGCTAAATTCATTGGAGAGAAAGTTTTAGGAATGTTACTTCGAAAAGAAAATCCCGTGGCACCAGAAGATATTGCCGTTATCGCGACATACAGCGAACAGGCAAAACTTATTCGTCGATACCTCAAGCGAAAACTCTTTTTCGATCCAAAGAAAACAAAAAACAAAGATCTGTATGAGCGTCTTGAGAAAAACATTGCTACGGTTGACGCTTTCCAGGGAGACGAAAGGAAAGTGGTATTTGTCTCTATGACACGAAGTAATGACGAGGGAGAGATTGGGTTTTTGGACGAAGAAAGACGAATGGGGGTTGCTATCGGACGGGCCCAAGAGGAATTGTATTTAGTGGGAAATGTAAAAACGGTTGCAGGAGGGAATGGGGATGGGCGATCGGGAGAATTTTTTGAAAAACTACATACCTTGGTTGAAGAAAATGGTGAGATAGAAACAGTAAACAAGAAAACCGCCTAGATAAGCGGTTAAATATGTTAGAGCTCCTGGCTGGACGCTAGTCGAACTTTCTTATTTCTTTATACCAAATCAAACGAGAGGATTCAAGCGAGGTGGATGACCCAGCAGTAGATATGGACCCCCTTGGTATTAAAATCCCCAAACCGAAGGTACCCCCGCCCCCTGGGTATAACTACTTAACACAAGGGCTCAAGTGTTAACTAAAGACCCCGCCCCCTACCCTTTACCCCTGCCCCACCTTCCGCCTACCAACTAATTATCATCCCACATTTTCAGTAGAACACGGGGAGGGAACCGGTCCGAGTGTTAGAAAAGACTTTGGATTTTTACCGCCAATTAAGACTTTATGACAAAAACAAAAAAAAATGATAAAAAGGAAGTAAGAAAATAAAATATGTAAAATGAAAGATGAAAAAAAATTAAAACATTCAACCATTAGGGATTTTTTTCAGACAAATGATGAAGAGGCTTTCCTTACTATTATTTTGTTGTTTTATTTTGAAAATTTTTTTAATTTCTTACAGAATCTTGCTTTCATTGGAATTATTGAAGACAGAAGACAATTTGACTACTTTTTAATCACACTAAACGAAAAAATTGTTAAAATCATTAAAGACGATAAAGCGTTTAAGAAAATAAAAAAGCTCTATACAGATTTTAATTTATTAGATGTTATTGCTTCGGATTTGATAGATTTTTTTGAGGCGTGGGAATTTTATTATGGAAAACAGATGAATCAAATTTTAATTAAGATAAAGCAAATTGCCAGAAGTAAAGGAGTGCTTGGGAAGTCATATCCTCAAATAGCTGAAATGATTATTGATTCAGAGATTTTTTCAAAAAAAGCGAAAGATGGCTATAGCGAAGATCTTGAATTCTTTAAACAAATGAAAATATATCTTTCAAAAAATGAAGAATTTATAAATGAATGGTCAGAAAACACTATTAAAAAGGAAAAAGAAAGATTAGGAAAACAAGAGGCTGGTCAGGCATTAAAGTATTTTGACCTTGAATTCGACTTTGAAAATGGGAAATTCTGGCAGAAAGACAATCCTCAATCAAAAAAAGCATTTCGATTAAAAAAGAAAAAAAGTAATAAAATTTATTTGGCAGGTTTTTTTCAGATTTTGTTAGAAAAAAAGGGTAAATGGTTTAGTGATCAAAGTGTTTTTGAAAGGTTAGAAGAAAATGATGGGAGCGTAGTAAAGGAACAAATAGATACATTTGAAAAATTATTTGATTCCATGAATCGAGCAATTTTTAATAAAAAATTCACAAAAGAATCTATACACAAAGACGGTTGTAATAACTGGCTAGAATATCAATCAAATCCAAAAGGAATACGGATAAAGCCTGATATAAACTAAGTTCCACCGTTTTCCACTGAAAATATTTTTTCGATGGATGCTTGCACATATGGATGATAGAAAAGATTTTTTAAATTCTTTAATTTTTTCGTGATGCAAAATTATATGAAATGTAGTGATTTTCAACTTAGTGTTACTTTATCAGCCCTTGGCTATTCAGTTGAAGAATTAGATCGATCAAATAACGAACGAGTAAAGTTCTGTTTTGTTATTGATAAAAACAAATCCATTCAGAAGGCAGTAGATGCTTTTTGGAAGGGAGAAGTTCGTCTTGAGCCTAAAACACTCTTCTTCCATCAAAAACTTCTTAAAAATCGTTTATTTGGAGAAAAATAAATATTTCAATGAAAAAACTAAAAATTGATCCCATAAAAATATTTCTGAACGATTCAGATGGAATATTCATGCTCAAAAGTATGATTCTCCAGAAATCGAATCGTTATAATGAAATACAAAAAAAACGAAGAGAGTTCTTCAAATCAGACGTCTATCCAGATGTTCAGGGGGAAATTCGTTCTTACTTTTTAGAAAAGGTATTTGACATGCTTTTAGAGGGAAAAGAAATTTTTGAAATAGAAAGAGATTTGTCGAACATGTGCTACACCCTTCTAAAAGCCCAAAACAAAGTCCCCAAACAAACTGAATGGACGAAGAATTATGAACACGCAACTGAGAGAGTCCGTATTGGAGATGTTGTTTCCCACTTCGTAGATAATCGTGGATTTCAAAGGAACATCGGGTGTCCGTTCCACGAAGACAAAAATGCCTCCATGAAGGTTTATGAAAAAAGTAATAGGTTTGTTTGCTTTGGGTGTGGGGCAAGTGGAAATCCTATCAACTTTGTTATGCAATACAAAAACTGCGACTTCAAAGAAGCGGTAAATTTCTTAGCCCATTTTTAACCATTAATCCCTTATGAAAATGAAAAATAAATATGTAGAAGAAACCATCCAAGAAATTCGCAAAGAAACGCTAGGCGGAGTTTGTGTCCATGCACGGACAGAAACTCCGGTAGGTATAAATGAAGTCATCGAAGCTATTAAGGATTTAGGAGAAACTCGAGGATGGATTATGAAAACAATCTTAGCCGTTTATATTTCAACCTTTTTAGAAAAGGAAAGTCCGGTTTGGATGATGTTAGTTGGGAATCCAAGTTCAAATAAAACAACCCTTGTTGAGCTCCTTCAAAAAAGTCCTGATATTTACGCTCTTGATACTATGACAGCAAATCCTTTCGTTTCCGGACAAAGGGAAACAAAAAAAGAGAAAGCTCATGATCTTTTGCCACTCCTAGATGGAAAATGTTTCATAATAAAAGAATACGGAGCATTTTTCGGTCGAAGTGATGAAATGGTAAAACAATTACTTTCAGATCTAACTGCTATTTATGATGGATCATATTCTAAGCACTCTCCTAGCAGAGGAACTAAAAGATATAAATCCACTTTTTCACACATTGGATGTGTAACACCGCAGGCTTTGAATTCTCGACAAAGATACATGAATTCAGTCGGAGCAAGGTTTTTATTTATGCGAATGCCAATTTTATCCGAAGAAGAACGAAACAAATGTTTATCTGATTTTTGGGATGGAAAAAAGAGAAAATCCAAAAATGAAATTTCTGAATTAGTAGCAATCTTCTGTGAAAATATAAAAGAAAAGATAAAAGAGGGCATAAATATTACTTTTCCAAAAAGTTCTCAAGACACACTCAATAATTATGCGAATCTTATCGCTAGAGCAAGAGGGATTGTGATAACAGAGTCTTCAACTTTTGAAACAGATGAAGGGAAAATACAAAAACATTACGAAGTAGTTGATATCCAAAAAGAAGAACCTTTCCGAGCATTGAAACAACTCAGGAAACTTGCCCAAGCCCTCACGCTTGTGAATGCAAAAAGTGAAGTAGGGGAAGATGAGTTGGCTATTGTGCGGAAAATAGTTCTTTCTTCTATGCCCACAAGGAGGGCAGATGTTTTGAGAAGTTTTGAAAAGGGAGAAGTGTTTACCGCAAAAAGTGCTTCGATCCTTCTAGAAAAAAGCCAGAGAACGGTAAAACGAAACTTTGATGAACTAGTTGCTTTAGGGGTTTTAAAAAGTGACAAAGGTGAAAATGACAAAGCTCGAACTTACGAATTGAGAGAAGAATTCAAAGAGATATTTCGGAAAAGTAATGAGGCTGATTTTGAATATGTAAAAGAAACTTTTGAAACACAAGAATGAACTACTCTGATATTTATTTTCAATTTAAACGCTACGCCCTGAACGAAAAGGGAATGCGTCCTCGCTCTTGCAAAGCGATTCTCTCTTGTATGCATGATTTGTGTAACTTTGCACGATCAGACGATTTAAAAGACCTACAGGAGGGCATGATTCGGGAATTCCTTCACACGGGACGAGAAGAAAAACTCTGGTCAGCAAAAACCTATCGAAATCGCTGGCAACACATGAGTACTTTTTTCGATTGGGGTGTCAGGAGAAAATTTTGCAAAATAAATCCCCTTAAAAACATTGAAAAACCGAAACTTCCTCAAAATCTTCCCCGGTGTCTTACTCAAGAACAAATGCAAACAGTTCTTAATACAGTTCGATGGATGGATTGGATCTACTCTTTTTCTCCGATTCGCAATGAAGCAATTATCTCTACCTTCGTTTTTACAGGAATCCGTCTTAACGAACTTCTCAATATTGAAATGTCAGACGTAAACATTCGCCAAGGGGAAATATTGATTCGTCAGGGGAAAAACAGGAAAGACAGAATTGTCCCGATTCACCCCCGACTTCGGAGCCAGTTAGAAAATTCAGGTACAGAGAGTGATTTCTGTGCTTTTTCTTTGTCTGTGTCAATCTGCGGAATCAGCAGTACATCAAAGGGTTTTCGCAGTTTTAGCTCAATTTTTCCATCGTTCAAATACGCGTTCGAACTCAAGGATTTCAGGATTTCTCGTTTGAGTTGTTTGGAACCGCTCCGCCATGCATTTTTGGCTCTGTTAGCGAGATTCAGGCAATTATCTGCTTGTTCGACCCAATCGGTATTTTTTTCGTTTAATTTCTGAATATGACTCATTACATCGTCTTGTTGTTGGCTTAGGGCTGACTTTTTCATGGCAAATACATCGCTTCCAATCTCTCCGTTTAAGCGTAATTCGAGAAGATTATCGAGTTTATTCTTAATCAGTTGTTGATCTTTTTGCAGGTTTTGAAGTGATTTATTTTCTAGTACTTTCTTTTGAAAATGTTCATCTTTGAGCATTTCTTGGGCATATTCGTAGATTTCAGGAGTAATTGAAAGGCTATCGAGATAATCTTCAATCTGCTGACAAAGCTCAGCTTCAACGGTTGTTCGTTTATAAGTTCCATTTTGCCGTAAACCTTGCGAACACGGCTTTTTATTTTTGTTATGCCCAGTACACCTCACATATCGATGAACAATCAAACTGTCGCGAGTTTGTGGCGTTACTTTTTCCTTACATTTCGGACATTCAGTCGGAAGGGGCTTTGAAGCTGCATGTGTAAACCATTTATTGCAACAAGAGCATTTATATTTTCGCTTTTCTTCGGTTACCGTGGCACATTCGCACTTTTTACAATGAATCACGCCTGCAAAAAGGTAATTGTGTATACGAGGAAGTGCAGTGTGGTGCGTTAATCCTCGTTTTTTTAGAACATCCTGCACTCTATAAAACATTTCTTCACTTATCATTGGTGGATGATTACCTTTTACGACCACGCAATTCTCACACAGCTCGCCCTCAATTTCACCTCGTGCGAGCAATTCTTTGGCTTCTGAAAAAATCTTAACTCCTTTTCCATTATGAGAGTTTCCAATCTTCATTTTGCCGATATAGAAAGGATTTAGAAACATTCCGTAATAGGTGTTGATTCCGACCATTGAACCTTCGGGCTGTCTTCGAGTCGGTCTCGCCCTGAGTCCCATTTTTTCCGCATGGGCTTTGATTTGCGGGATTGAATACGCTCCTGTGGCAAACATATCCCAGCAGGACTTGATCACTTCCCAACGACTCTCATCTTTATCGACCCATTTTTGCCCTTTTTTATCTCCAAAGTTCTCATAACCGATTCTTGCCCAACCAATCCAATCTCCATTGCGGATTTTTGATTTTAAACCACGTACTACGTTTACACCTTTTTGATCATTCTCTAGTTTTGCATTTGCTACCGCTTGCACCAGCATATACTTGTGAAACGGTTCATTTTTGAATTCTTGTGATGGTGTGCGGATCTGCTTGAGTTGTCCACCTTCCAGCAATGAAATAACACGCTCCACATCGCCCACATTCCTAGAAATACGGTCAATTGACCACACTAAAACACAATCACAAAGTCCATTTTCTACCTGTGTCATCATCTCGTTGAACACTTTTCGCTGTCCGCACTTTTTGGCGGAGAAACTTTCTGTCATGGTATTGATGAGTTTGAGCTGTTCATCGTTAGTACGAGCAAAGCCCGTGTTAAAGCGGTGTAAAAACTCTTTCATTTCTGAAATTTGGTCATCTAGCGATTGAATTTGCTTCTCATCTGATTCGGTCGATTTTCGACAATAAAGTATGGTTTTCTGCATGGGTATTCTTATAAATGTTGTTATGTATACATTGCTCGAAGGGGTGGGAATAGCAAGTAATAGAGTGGTTAAACGATTAATCTCTTAACCAATTATCTGCATATGGAATGAAGCTCCCTGAATCCATTTTCCAGATGTGCGATGATTTTTGACTTTTTAAAGATTCTAAAATTATTGGGAGTATTTCCTTTTTGAGTTCCATAAATACTTCCTTTGCTCGATTTTTACGTCCTTTTTTAGGATATATTTTCCAAAATTCTTCAAAATCTTTTTCTGTCATTTTATTTGAGTGTATCCCTGCAATTTGTTGCAGGGTTCTATCTTTCTTTTGTAAATAAGTGTTTTTAGTAATAGTGTCTTTTGTATGTGTCATATCCGACAACGCAGATTGTCCGTTTTGACAAAGGGGTTTATCAGATGTGATAACTGTTATCATATTTGACAATGGCTTCCATGTTTTACCTATGGGGTTTATACGGTATTTGTTGTCAGATTTGATAATGATTTTCAGCTTCACTAACTGCCTCAAGGTTCGGCAAATATTGGATTTACTAATACCTGTCATCTTTTCAAATTGGGATAATGCAATCCAATCTTCCTTTTTATTCCAACCGTAAGTTTTACGAAGAATAGCCATAAAAACGCGTGCTTTCGCACACATAGATTTTGAAGAAATAGCTTCTTCTAAAATATCATTTGGAATTCTTGTGAAATTTTCATTTTCCATATATCTATATTTTAAAAATTGAAGACATCTAATAGACGTCTAATAGCTGTCGGAATATAAAATTGATTTTGTTTTCTTAACTGCGGCTACAAAATCCTGTACTCCAATATCATCATTATTCCAAAATGCTTTGACATCATCTTCGAGATCAAAGCTTTCTTCAAAGATAAACTTACATCTGTTGTTTTGACGTCGATCAACATCAATAAGATTATATCCTCGTGCAATTAAAAACACACAAAGGTACCAATCAGAGGTTTGGTAAAGGTTTTCAGTATTCTCCATAATAAATAAGGTTAAAAAATTAAATATTTGCTTCTGATTCTGCTTTTTTGAGTAAGCTAAAAAACCGCTTCATGTTGAAGTGGATATCAAAGAGTTCCTGATCCGAAAGTTCACGCTCATAACGGCACTCAAAAATCCCACGCAATTTTTCTTTTTGCGAGGCAGTCATATCTTGCCCGTCATGTGTTTTCTCATTTGGATTCATATATGCGGTTACTTTTGAACTCGCATACATTGTTGATCACAGAGATTTTTCTCTCACCTACACGTCACCGACATCTGACCGACATGGCTCTATAGCCAGCACTGAATCATTTTTGTAATGAAATATTTTAGTTTTACAATCCCGATTGAGTCTTTCAAAAATCTTATCGAGACTTCGGCAATATGAATATTTACTTCGATAATCCTGTATAAGTATTTCCTCTTTTAGATGTTTTGCTAATTCCGCATAACCAAAACGACAATTGCGATTTTCTAACAATATTTTGGCTAGTTTTCCTGATTTTTCTCCGAGGGTTTTGATTGATTCGCCGTTTCTTTGGATTTGATCTAGTGTGAAATTGAAAGTTAGGTCTTCAAAGACTTGAACTTGATGCGGGTAAATTGAATATTGCAATCCACGATAAGCATTGATAAATCCTCGTAGTTTTTGCCAATCGTTTACGATGATCTCAAGATATTTCCCGAATTTCTGCCATGTAATACCAGCGTTAGGAATACAAAAATATTCATCAGCTCGATCACTTTCTTCGTCTTCATTGCAATACCCTTGATACACACTAAAAGAAATTGGCTTTAGAACTTTAACAATAGTATTAATTCCAACACCTGTTTGTAGTGTCATTCTCCGAAAATCTGCATGAGTCCACAGAACATTATTCTCAAATGCCTTGAGGTCTTTAAGCTTTTTCGCCAAAGCCTCAAAAATCGCCTGTGTGCCATCATTTTCACCATAACGACACAATGTGCCAGTGCTTGGGATTGGAGGCGGATATGCCCGTAATGTTGCGTTATTTTTGATCATTGATTGATATCTTCATATTCATATAAATTTTTAGAACTTATTCATCCAAACA
>Ga0075120_10003734_pt1 | contig 10323 bp, 9 predicted proteins | sample AntAceMetag02UKL_FD_69792 | JGI IMG/M metagenome (GOLD analysis project Ga0075120, IMG submission 69792) | Saline lake microbial communities from Ace Lake, Antarctica - Antarctic Ace Lake Metagenome 02UKL | ecosystem: Environmental > Aquatic > Non-marine Saline and Alkaline > Saline | place...
ACATATTATATCATATCTCTCCTTGAAAAGAGAGCAGACCCCTAAATCAATACCGCTATCTCTATCTTTAGCATACTCTACTTCTAAGCCCAGGCTTTTATAGAATCGGATCAGAAAAGAGTTTATAGTCTTATAAGATTCTAATACTCCGCCTTGAATATCTAGATCCTCTCTCTTTGATATAACGCTATATGAAATATCATCTCTATGTAAAATAACACTCCCTCCTGTCATCCTGCGAACATAAGGAATCCCTTGAGTATCACATCTCTCTATATCAAGAATAGTCTCAATCTTCTGAGTAAAACCAAATGAGACCCCATATGGCTTCCAGCCATAGACTCTAAATACAGGAGGGCTATCTAAATTAGATACTGAATTTATAAGCGCCTGATCAAGCGCCATATTATAATAAGGGCTGGAGTGCCCAGAGAGAACAAGGCGAAACCTCTTCAATCTTTTCGCCATCTTAAATCTAAATCCCTTGCTGCTTTTGTCTCATCAAGCCTGCCAACAGGAGTATTCTCCGGTGCATCATGAAGTCTTTTAGGATCTTCCTCACTTAATCTAACCGCCTCTATCATGAGATCAATAAAGTTATCTAAGGTCTCCTTAGACTCTGTCTCGGTAGGCTCAATCATCATCGCCTCTTTGACAATCAGCGGAAAGTATACTGTTGGAGGATGGATTCCATTATCTATCAAATATTTTGCAATATCTATCGCCCTGATTCCACGCTCTACCTGATTTTGAATAGATAAGACAAACTCATGCATACAAGATCTATCGTATGGAATCTGAAAATGGTCTTTAAGTTTTACTCTGATATAATTTGCATTTAAAACAGCTTTCTCTGAGACATCTATCAAACCGGATTTACCGAGATAGACCATGTAAGCATAGGCTTTAAGTAAGACAGAGAAATTACCGTAGAAAGGAGCAATATAGCCGACTGACTCAGGGTGCTCATAGTCTAGAGCAAAGCTTCCATCTTTTCTCTTAGCAACTCTTGGAATAGGCAAGAACTTAACCAGATCTTCTCCTACACCGACAGGGCCTGAACCAGGACCACCCCCGCCATGAGGAGTAGCAAACGACTTATGGAGGTTTAAATGTACAATATCAAAACCGAGATCTCCGGGTCTGGCCTTACCAATAACAGCATTGAGATTGGCACCGTCATAATACATCAGGGCTCCAACTTTATGAGTTAGATCTGCAATCTCTTTTATTTTAGGATTAAACAATCCAAGAGTATTGGGGCAGGTTAGCATTACACCTGCAAGCTCTTTATTTAAATGTTCTTTAAACTTATCTATATCCATGCAGCCCTGTCTATCTGTCGGAACAACAATAACATTATAACCTGCTATTGCAGCAGAGGCTGGATTTGTACCATGAGATGAGTCAGGAACTATTACATGCTTACGTCTATTGCCATTAAACTTATGGTATGCAGCCATAATCATAGCACCCGTTAACTCTCCGTGAGCACCTGCCATAGGCTGAGTAGTAAATGCGCTCATACCTGTTATCTCAGATAGCAGCTCTTCAGTTCTATATATAACTTCAAGTGAACCCTGAGCAAGTAACCCTCCGCCTAATAACTGAGGTATTAAAGGGTGCAGCTCTGTAAAACCGGGGAGTCTTGCTATCTTCTCTGTAAATTTAGGATTATACTTCATGGTGCAAGACCCTAAAGGATAGAAATTGGTATCGACAGAGAAGTTAATTCTGGACAGATTAGAATAGTGCCTTACAACATCAAGCTCTGATACCTGAGGCAGTCCTGCATCTTCTTCTCTTCTATATTCCTTGGGAAAAGAATGGAGCAGGGGAGTATCTTGTTTAGGTATCTTAAAACCGCGCCTGCCTTCTACGCTCTTTTTAAATATCAGTCGCACAGTACAGCCTCCAAAGACTCAGCTAATTTAACGATCTCCTCCTTGCTTCTCTTCTCAGTTACAGCAACCAAGAGGTAATCATCCATACCTTTATAAAACCTTCCCAAAGGAAAACCGCAGGCATAACCTTTGGCAACCATCTTATTCACAACCTCATCAGCATTCTTAGGCAACAGCACTGTAAACTCATTGAAGGTGGGGGAGCTTCTTTTAACTTGGACCCCCGGAATCTTATCAATCACTGACTTTGCAAACTCTGATTTTTGATAGTTTAATTCTGCAAGCTCTTTAAACCCAGTTTTGCCTATCAAAGAGAGATATACTACCGCCCGTAAAGCACAGAGCGCCTCGTTGGAACAAATATTAGACGTCGCCTTCTCTCTCCTTATATGCTGCTCTCTGGCTTGAAGGGTTAATACATAGCCGGTTCTATTTTTTTTATCAACTGTCTTACCTACAATCCTGCCCGGCATCTTACGCAAGTACTCGCTCTTTGTTGCCATAAAACCAAGGTAAGGACCGCCAAATGATAATGGAATTCCTAAGCTCTGACCCTCTCCGGTTACAATATCACAGTCCATCTCAGAAGGTGTTTTTAATATCCCAAGCGATAATGGGTAGACCGATTGAATTAGTAAAGCACCATGAGAGTGGGCCTCTTTAACAATATCTGAATGGTCATCTATTGCACCAAAGAAATTGGGGTTCTGAACTATAACAGCAGCGGTCTTATCATCTAAGTGCTTATAAATCTCTTCCCGAGAACTCTGACCATGGACGACAGAGGTCTCAACAAACTCAATATTTAAATTAGAGGTATAAGTATAAAGCATAGCGCGGTAAGTCATATTGACACCGCTATCCATAACAATTTTGTTCCTTCCGGTTATCCGTATCGCCATCATACATGCCTCATAGAGTGCTGTGCCGCCATCATATAGTGATGCATTGCTTAAATCCATTCCGGTTAACTGACATATTACAGTCTGATACTCATACATAGACTGTAGCCAACCTTGAGAACACTCCGGCTGATAAGGAGTATAGGCGGTATAGAACTCACTGCGCGAGGTAATCTCATCCACTGCAGCCGGGATATAATGGTCATAGAATCCCGCCCCTAAAAAGTTAATTAGAGAGGTTGCGTTCTTAGAGGATAGTTTTTTAAAATGCTCTATCACTTCAAACTCTGACTTACCTTCTGGAAGATTAAAAGATTTAGGCTTTAAATTCTTAGGTATATCGCTAAATAGATCATCGATAGAGCTAGCACCGATGCTATCTAACATGCTCTTTACTTCAACTGGAGAGTGAGGAACAAAACTCAATCGGAGACCTCCTCTAAATAACTCTTGTAAGCTTTAACATCCATAAGGTTATCTTTCTCACTTTCATCTTTAATCTCAACGGCTACGACCCAGCCATCTCCATAAGAAGATGAGTTCAGAAGCTCAGGCCGAGAGTTTAAAACCTCATTTACTTCAATGACCTCTCCGCTTAAAGGAGCAAAGATATCACTTGCCGCCTTAACAGAGTCAACGGAAGAGAACGGCTTAAACTGCTCTAGGTTATCTCCCATTTTAGGGAGCTCAATAAAAGTAATATCGCCAAGTAATCCTTGAGCATAATCTGTTATGCCTATTCTAGCTCTATTGCCTTCAATCTTTACCCACTCATGTTCTTTTGTATAAAGCAAACCTTCAATTGGATCCATGAAATACCTCCTCACTAAGCATACCTTTAGTATAGATTGGCTTCTTAACCACTTTAGCCTCTATCTGAATATTATCAGACTTTATGAGAACCTCTAACCCTGTCTTACTATATTCAGAGCTGACATACCCAAGAGCTATTCCAGAACCTAGAGATGGAGAGGGAGAACCGCTGGTTATATAGCCTATCTCTCTATCTCCTAAGAATACTTTGTAGTCTTCTCTAGGCGAACGTCTCCCTGTAGCAATTAAAGCCACCAACTTCTTGCTTGGCCCTCGCTTCTGCTGTTTAATCAGCGCATCACGGCCTATAAAATCTTTATCCATCTCAACAAACCTCATAAGAGAAGCTTCAAGAGGTGTTATCTCCTCATTTAACTCATGTCCATATAAAGAGTAGCCCATCTCGAGCCTCAATGTATCTCTGGCACCAAGACCGGCAGGTTTAACTCTCTTATCTCCTAAGAATATCTCCCAAAGATTCTCTGCATGAGAAGCTGTTGCATAAATTTCATAGCCAAGCTCTCCGGTATAACCGGTTCTGCTTATAAGGTACTTCTCACCCTCTATCGTAAAATCATCAAATGTATAGTAACAGAGCTTTGTTATGGTTTCACCTGAAAGATTCTTAAGAACATCCAAAGAGAGAGGTCCCTGAAGATCAAGTTTTGCAATATTAGAAGATATATTTTTAAAATGAGAATCCCAGCCTAAATTCTTCTTTATATTCTCCTCATCCTTCTCAACAGTTGCAGCGTTAACAACTATCATCCACTCCTCCTGCTCAATTCTATAGACTATTAAATCATCTATTACTCCACCGCTGGAATTTAACATAAAACCATACTTACAGGATTGAATGGCCATCTCTCTAAGATTGACTGTCACTATCTTATCCAGCCCGCTCCTAAGATAGTCACCCTGAATTATAAACTCACCCATATGGCAGACATCAAAGAGTGAGCATGCGCTTCTGGTCCAATTATGTTCGGCTATTATACCCTCGTATTGAATAGGCATTAAGAATCCGCCAAAAGGAGCCATCTTCGCCCCTAACTCTTTATGAATATTACTAATGGGGGTATTCTTTAAATCCATCTCTTAAATCTTTAGAAATTAAAACAAAATATCATTCAAGCTATTTAAGTCCAACTTAGATAATTGCTATTCTGAAAGTTCTGCTATCGTTTTAGTTACCAAAGTGACATAAGTCATAACACTTGAGCCGCCGACCAGAACAGCAACCATGCAGGCTTCAAGCATCTCTTCTTTAGAGTATCCTGCATCCAGGCAGTGCTTCACAGCCCTTGGAATACAGACCGGACATTTTGCTGTAACAGCAGAGACAAGAAGCAGCAGCCGCTTCTCTTTCTCCGGCAACTTGCCCGATGAAATAATCTGATCTTTCTCCTGAATAAATGCCTGATATTCTTTAGGCACTGTATTTTTGATATCCGTCATCAGACGGTTAAACTCATTCAAAGTTCCCTTAGGATCATACTGCATAGAGCACCTCCTTAAGTTATTATCTTAAACCGCTATACGTTACTTGGCAACTTTTTTCTTACCAATCCACTTACCCCGAGGGGTATATTTAGTATGGAGCAGCTTATGGCTTAAATGCCCGCAAGGACCTTCCTTCAAAAACTCTTTATATATCATATTTACAGTCGGGTTCTCGTGAGACTTTCTATAAGGCAATCCTTCTTCTTCCTTATATATTGCATTTGCACGAGCCTCTCTTATCTCAGGGCTTGTTGGAATAGGCTGACCTCCCCCTCCAATACATCCACCAGGACAGGCCATAATCTCAATAAAGTGATAATCGCTTAACTCACCCCGACAGAGCATATCCATAATCTTCTTGGCATTGGCAGTGCCGTGACCAACCATAACCTTTAAAGTCGCACCTTCTAAAAACTTCCAATCACTTTTTGCTTTTTTAATCGGAAGCGCTGCCTCTCTTATGCCTTCAGTGCCTCTTACGGGAGTTATACGCAGTTTATTGAATGGAACCTCTTCTCCTGTAACTATCTCATATACAGTCCTGATAGCAGCTTCCATAACACCGCCTGTGGAACCAAATATCAGAGCCGCACCTGTTCCTGTACCTAGCGGATCATCAAATTCAGCTTTAGGCAGGTTGGGCAGATCCATGCCGCACTCTTTTATCATACCTGCAAGTTCGCGAGTAGTAAGCGCAAAATCTACATCTTTAAACCCAGAATCATCCATCTCCGGTCTCTCACATTCAAATTTCTTTGCAGAGCAGGGCATCAAAGATACGCTTACAATATTAGCCGGATCTATCCCTTCTCTCTTGGCATACCAAGTCTTAACAATGGCTCCGAACATCTGCTGAGGACTCTTAGCTGTTGAGACATGTTCTAACTTATCAGGATAGAAATGTTCGACATATTTGACCCAGCCCGGAGAACAGGATGTAAACTGAGGCAGAGCAACTTTCTTCTTGTTAACAAATGCATCTTTAAGCTTTAAGAGCAGCTCTGTGCCCTCCTCCATAATAGTCAAGTCAGCTGTAAAGTTGGTGTCAAATACCTTATCAAATCCCATCCGCTTAAGCGCTGTATTAAGCTGTTTTGTCATGCTCTTACCAGGTGCTAAGCCAAACTCTTCGCCTATTGCAACACGCGGCGATGGAGCAGTCTGAATAATAACATGCTTAGTTGGGTCATCTATTGCAGTCCAAACCTCTTCAGTTGAATTTTTTGCTTTTAAAGCTCCGGTGGGACATCTGTTGATGCACTGTCCGCAATTAATACATATAACATCATCGAGAGGCTTATTAAGATAAGTCGCTATCTTTGTTTCAGCTCCCCTCTCTACTGCTTCAAGCACTCCAACTTCTTGCAAATCTATACAGGTTCTTACGCACCTGCGGCATAAAACACATTTATCCATATCGCGCTCAACAGAGTAACTTGAATCATCCTGCTCATATCTGGATTCCTCAATATGGCCAAAAGTATAGGTTCTAATCCCATACTCTTTAGCTAAAGCTTGAAGTTCACAATTATTATTTTTAGAGCAAGAGTAGCACTCTCCATAATGGTTGCGCAGCAGCAGTTGGATAATATTTCTTCTGCCCCGGCGTACTTTCGGAGAGTAAGTCTTAACATTTATAGGTGCAGTTATAGGGTAAGAGCAGGCTGCCTGAAGTGTCCTCTGACCCTCAACTTCAACAACGCAGACCCTGCATACTCCGGCAAGACAGAGATCATCATGCTGACAGAGCGTAGGAATATTTACGTTTATTGACTTTGCCGCCTCCAAAATAGTAGTACCCATCGGAACATTTAGCTCTATATCATCTATTACAGCTTTAATAGTTGCGCCAAGGGAACCTTTTTTAATTTTTTCAAAACTCTGAGACCTCTGGCTAACAGGGGCCCTAGAGGTCTTCTCCGAAAATGGTCTCTTTTTATTATCCATTGAATGCTCTCTCCTCTCTCTTTTTATTAGACAGTTTATACTCTTTCTTAAAACTATTTATCACCGAGACAAAGATGTTCGGTGCAGATTGACCCAAGCCGCACTTTGAAGCCAACTGCATTGTCTCAGATACCGACAACAGATCTTTAAGATAAGCACTACTACACTCTCCTCTCTTAATCATATTGATACCCTCAATTAAGACAGGGATTCCTTCTCTGCAAGGTGTACACTGGCCGCAAGACTCTTCCTTAAAGAATTCCAAAAAGTTATCGATAACATCTAGGAGATCTCTCTTTTCATTGAAAACTATAATAGAGCCGCCTGTCGGTAGATCCTCAAATCCTATTTTATGATTAAACTGATCCTTGCCAACGCAAATACCCGATGCGCCACCTACCACAACAGCTTTTGTGTCAGAAGCATCAGCTATTTGTAATATCTTTTTTATTGAAGTTCCAAATGGCACTTCATATACTCCAGGTTTCCTGCAGTCGCCAGAGATACTAATTATCTTTGAACCGGCTGATCTCTCAGTGCCGATACTTTTAAACCACTCCGGCTCTTTTAATATTATATGTGCTATATTTGAGAGCGTCTCAACATTATTTACAACTGTCGGATGTCCGTTATAGCCGGTATAGACAGGAAAAGGAGGCCTATTCCTTGGCTCACCTCTATAGCCTTCAAGTGACTCAATTAAGGCAGTCTCTTCACCACAGACATAAGCGCCAAAACCCAGTCTCACCTCAATATCAAAGTTAAAATCTTTATTCTTAAGTATCTTATCTCCAAGCAGATTTTTAGTTCTCAAGCTTTTTAAGACTTTCTCAAGCTCAGGTAAAAACGACCTGTACTCCCCCCTTAGATAAAGAAATCCCTTCTCTGCCCCTATCGCATAAGCTGCGATAATCATTCCTTCAAATAGAAGACCAGAGTACTCTGTTAAAAGGACTCTGTCTTTAAAAGTACCTGGTTCACCTTCATCAGCATTGGCAACAATATATTTTTTGCAATTAGATGAGTTGGCAGCAAGGTTCCATTTAACACCTGTTGGAAAACCGGCTCCTCCTCGTCCTTTTAAATTAGAGTCACCTACAGCATTCAAGACCTCACTACGGCCAACCTCAAGAGCTTTCCTTAAAGCACAGCCTAGCTCTATATCGCTGAATATTACTGCTCCATCTCTCTTCATATTTTAAGCTCCTTTACTATCTCTTTCACTTTTTGGGCCGTTACTTTTCCTACTAATTTACTATCCACCATAATAGCCGGCGCCATATCGCACATTCCGATACAGCTTGTCTCTTTAAGTGTTATTTTTTTATCTCCTGTAGTCTCGCCAACTCTTATTCCAAGAGCTTTTTCAAACTCTTTGACTATTTTTTTACTTCCCTTCATAACAGAAGAGATGCAGCTGCTCACTCGTATTGTATGCTGGCCCTCTTTTTGGCAATTTAGGAAAGAGTAGAATGTAATAACAGAATAGACCTCAACAGGGTGAATTCCCAATTTATCGGCAACCTGCTGCATATCTTTGTCTGATATATAACCTTTCTTATCCTGAATCTTCTGCAAAATCGGCAAAAGCTCAGAGCGAGTTTCATCGCAGATCCTATGCTCTTTACCGTCTTTCATAACCACCTTTCCAACCGCACAATATTTCACCATTTTAGACTCCTTCTATTTAATATATTTACCAATTTTTTCTATTAAAACCTGCCATAGGCAGCCTCTAACTCCTAGAGATCAACTGCTTCCTGCTTTTACCTGCTTGACCATTAACCATATAGGCATCGCAATAGAGCGATAAAAACTCTATTGTAAAATCCATATCTTTTACAAATACCCCGCTAGGAACATTTATTGTAATGGGTGAGAAGTTCACTATCCCCTTCAACTCAGAATCAACTGCAATATCGGCCACCTCTTGAGCTGACTCTTCAGGAACAGCAATGATAGCAATATCTACACTCTTTTCTTTTATAACTCTTTTAGCGCTAGCCACAGAAAAGACCTCCAAGCCATTTATGGTTTTGCCGATCTTACTGCTAGACCTATCAAAAGCAGCGACTATCTTTATCCGCTCTTTATAAAAAGACGGATACCTAAGAATAGCTGTACCGAGATTACCGACACCAAATAGAACAGCGGAAACAACATGTTCCTTTAAAACAAAGTTTACAAGGGTATCTCTTAATTCGACTGTATTGTAGCCTATTCCAGGAGTTCCAACTTTACCGAAATTGGATATATCCTTTCTAACCTGAACATCGCTTGAACCTGCAAATTCTGCAAGCTCTCTGCTGGATATGCTAAGATTCTTTTTTTTAATCAACCCCTCTAATATCCTTATATAGAGGAATACCCGAGATATCGTATTGTGTGATAATTTATTCATAGCTACTTCGTGAAATTAATAACGAATTAGTAATAAATTATACATCTCCCTCTTTGGATGTCAAGCTTAAATGGATTATTAGGAATTATTTAGATAAAAGATGATTTAGAGGCCATCCTCTTAGATGAGGCAATAAGGCTATCTCTTACATCATGCTTATACTGAAAACCTGTTGAAAGAAGCCTATCTGTGCTAAACCATCTATCCCGCAGGAGTATTTTAAACTTAGCACCAAAGAAAGGAAGATTGACTAAAAGAGGAATTATGCATCTAGGCAGAATGAGGGGTCTAGGCGCGCCTATTGAATCAGCCATGATATTCATAGCCTCCCTATGGCTTAAAACCTCTCTATCAACTATAAAGACCGGTTCCTGGGTAAAAGAATCATCAGCTGCTGCATAGACCATAGAGTCGACAACACTCTCTACGTAGACAAGATGAAACTTATTCTCTCCGCTACCTACAATAGGATAGAGACGATATTTAAGTAAAAAGAGCAATGCTCTTAAGAGGTGCGGCTCATCCTCCCCGTAGACCACACAAGGCCTGAGTATCCCAACTTTTAATCCTCTATCTCTATAATTTAAAACTATCCTTTCTGCCTCAATCTTAGACTCTCCATATGGGTTTGATGCTTTATAGTCCAGATCCTCCCTAAGAGGCAGCTCTCTATTAGCGCTAATAACAGCAATAGAGCTCAAGTGGATAAGTTTTTTTATTTCAAGCTCTAATGATAGTCTGCAGATATTTTCAGTTCCTAAAACATTTACCTCATAAAACTTATTACTATTTCCGCTTGAGACATAACCTGCACAATGAAATATAATATCGACAGGAAAATCAATGCTCTTCT
>Ga0075120_10003736_pt1 | contig 10319 bp, 4 predicted proteins | sample AntAceMetag02UKL_FD_69792 | JGI IMG/M metagenome (GOLD analysis project Ga0075120, IMG submission 69792) | Saline lake microbial communities from Ace Lake, Antarctica - Antarctic Ace Lake Metagenome 02UKL | ecosystem: Environmental > Aquatic > Non-marine Saline and Alkaline > Saline | place...
GAATGCTGACCTTCTGGAAGCTGATCACTGATAAGCTGTTTAACTTTCTGTCCTTTGATGTTGTAGATGGATAATTCAATATTACTGTCGAGTGGAATTGAGAAAGAAATTGTTGTTGTTGGGTTGAAGGGATTGGGAAAGTTTGATAATTTGAAATTTGATATTTGTAATTCGACATTTTCCAAACCTGTTTCACCAATTTCGTCGAGGAGCTGATCAAAAAAATCTGTTACTCCATCTTCATAAAAATAATAAAGTGGAAAACCGAGTAGCACAAAAGTACCATCTAATTGAGATTTTATAGCTGTTATTTCTCCATCAAACTGACTGCCAGTTATTCCTCCATAAAAGTAGATATCATTTTCAGCATCAGGGAAAATGCTCACGTAAGGTAAAGCATTGAAAGCTGAGGGTAATTTATCGAGATTTATGTCTAAGTCTGCATAATCATCTGAAAAAACAGAAATACATTCAAAAGCAGAAACAAGTTCGGTTTGATAGCAATCCAGAAAATCACTTATGAAAAATTCGGGGATTTCCGTAACTGTTTTCCAACCGGAAATAATCAGGTTCCCGCCACTGACCAGGTAGCAGCCGAGATTATTGATATTATCACCAATGAAATTCTCAGAAAGGTCATCGTCATGCCAGATAATTGTGGAATAATTTTTTATAACATCCAGGGAGGGAACACCTTCATCTGCATAATCATAGCTCGTAAATTCACAGTTTATCACATCCTGGTAAAATTCATCCACCATTTCATCAGTAGGATTCCCGGGTATGCCAACACCATCTTTTGTCTCATCAACCACGAGAATTCCCTGATCAAGCGGAAAATTCATAGGTATGGCTTCCACAATGTATGAAAAGGGAGATTCAAAATCGTCATATTTCACAGCATTTACTTTATAAAAATATGTTGTTCCATTCGTAACCGTATCATCCAAAAAGGAATTTTCAGTTATCAATTCAGAGTTTATTATTTCATAGGGACCATAATATGATTCGCTTCTATACAAATTGTAACCATCCACTTCAAAATCTTCCCATAATTCATTCCAATAAATCACTACTATGTTATCCGCAGAATAAACACCGGTAATTTCCATAAATTTAAAAGTATCACCTCTTGAAAGTATCCAGCTATTGGGGTCAAATTCAATTTCTTCAAAACTCGGCGCAATAGAGCTGGTAATCGTTTCCGCTGGAATATCAGGAGCAGAGTCAACCAAAATGGAATCATAACTTGTTTCATAATTTATATGAAAGGGTACAGGTTGATAAAAATCTGTATTAGTATTAGAAGTGGTTTTCACACAAATTAGGATTTCAGGATTAGTATTATAATCCTTCACAAAGTATGTATATTCAAAAGAGGGAATTCCCGGTTCAAAAATCCATTGTTGGAAAAACTGTTCAAGGTCCAAGCCGCTAACCTGCTCACAAATTTCCCGAAAATCTGTTGTTATTACATTCCCGTTATAATATTCCAAAAAATATGTTTGTAAAATATCAAAGAAAACTTCATTTCCAGTCATTAACCGCAGCATGTGAAGAACAGATGCAGGTTTTTGGTAAGTTGCAGGAGTGAAATATGAACCAGGAGGAGGATCGTAAACTATGTAACCCTGGCTTCCAGCCCAGTTTTTATAGTAATTCTGAATGCTGACTATCATATAATTAACCATTGCAGCAAATCCCTGCCATTGTTCCATATATAGTGCTTCCGAATAAACAGCAAAACCTTCTGACAGCCAGACATCTGCCCATGTTAAGGGAGTGAGACAATTCCCAAACCACTGGTGAGCCAGCTCATGAGCTATTCCGGTTTCATAAGTATGATTTCCGGTTATCCAACCGGTTGTCATTGTTGTCATTGTTTGGTGTTCCATGGCAGCATATGTGAGAAAACTGGTAATTGCATTGCCATATTTTTCAAAAGGATAAAATCCATAAAGGTTGGAAAACACTTCCATCATAAAAGGCAGATTAGAAAAATCTTCAGTTGCTGCTGCTACCATTGAAGGTGGTACAAAATTCTGGATCGGCACACCCTGAAAAGAATCATTTAATTCCACGTAATTTCTGGCAACAATCGAAGCCAGGAAAGTTGTCATCGGATTAAAGCCTTCCCAAAAATGAGTTCTTGTTCCATTTCCATTATTAACTATATCAGTCCTTATTCCATTGGAAGCCACATCCCAATCATCCCTACAGGTAATAGTCAAATCTACTAGAGCTTTATCCCACGGATGGTCATAACAGGGCCACCAAAAGCGGGAAGCATTCGGATCTGAAATTGTAAAAACATAATTGGAACTGAAATACATACCCAGACCAATCCAAACAGGATTTCCGGAATAAGTTACAGTTGTTGTAAATTCCTCATCTGGGTTTATTGTTCCCAACTGAATTGTAATCACGCCGGCATCATGAGTATAACTCGCTGGATTTCCGTTTACCCAAACTTCATCAACATTTAGAGATTCCAATTCATATTGAATTTCAGTTAAAGTCTCTTCCGCTAAAACTGTGGCAATTACTGTTCCCTCAATATATTGATTAGAATCGTAAATATCAATTGAAAGATCATAATGTTGAACATCAAATCCATGAGCTGAATCTGCCCTGGTTTCTTCAAAACCTGGAAAAACTACATTTTCATCTTTGTGGAATTTTGGATGGGCGAATAAAATAGTAGTAATCAAAACAAAAATAGTGATAAAAATAATCTTTTTCATTGTTTCCTTCCTTTAAGATTTTCTAAAATTTTTAGTCGATAATTGTTTTTCCGATGATATTTAGGCAATCATTTTTTAAAAAAATATTTTTGTTTGACAAAAAAACGACTATATTAACTTTAGCACTCATCAGAAGTGATTGCTAATAATTAAAAAAAAACATAGGAGGTTTAGAAAAAATGGCAAAACAAATGAAATTCAGCCACGATTCAAGAACAACGCTTAAAATTGGTGTTGATAAGCTGACTGATGCAGTTAAAGTAACTTTGGGTCCAAGGGGGCGCAATGTAGTTTTAGACAAAAAATTCGGTTCACCAATTATTACTAAAGATGGAGTAACAGTAGCAAAAGAAATCGAACTGGAAGACCCATTTGAAAATATGGGTGCTCAACTTGTGAAAGAAGTAGCAGAAAAAACACATGATATAGCTGGTGACGGAACAACCACTGCAACAATTCTTACACAATCAATTATTGAAGAAGGATTAAAACACGTTACAGCAGGTGTAAATCCAATGTATCTTAAACGTGGTTTGGAGAAAGCTTCAAAAGTTGTGATTAAGAAAATTGCTGAATTCAGTAAAAAGGTTAAAGATTCTAACGAAATAGCTCAAATCGCCTCAATTTCTGCTAATAATGATATGGAAATCGGGAAGCTTATTGCTAAAGCAATGAAAGCAGTTGGCAACGAGGGTATCATCAATGTGGAAGAAGCCAAATCCATTGACACAACACTCGATCAAGTAGAAGGTATGCAGTTCGATCGCGGTTATCTTTCTCCTTATTTCGTTACGGATGCAGACAAAATGATTACCGAATTTGAAGACCCTTTTATTCTTCTGTTCGATAAGAAAATCAGTGTTATGAAAGATTTACTGCCTATCCTTCAGGAAGTAGCTCAAACCGGAAAACCTTTATTGATCATTGCTGAAGATATTGAAGGTGAAGCTCTCGCTACTCTCGTTGTAAATAAATTACGCGGAACATTAGTTGTGGCTGCTGTAAAAGCTCCCGGATTTGGTGATCGCAGAAAAGCTATGATGGAAGATATTGCTATTTTAACAGGTGGAACTGTAATTTCCGAAGATCTGGGTAGAAAACTGGAATCAACAAAACTTACTGATCTGGGTTCTGCTAAGAAGGTTATCATCGATAAAGAAAATACTACCATTCGAGAAGGAATGGGTGAGAAAAAAGACCTTGATGCTCGTATCAAACAAATCAGGAATCAAGCTGATGATACCACATCTGATTATGATAAAGAAAAACTTCAGGAAAGACTGGCAAAACTCAGCAGCGGTGTAGCAGTGATCAAAATCGGTGCAGCTACGGAAACCGAAATGAAAGAAAAGAAAGCTCGTGTTGATGATGCTCTTCATGCTACTCGTGCTGCAATAGAAGAAGGAATCGTAACTGGTGGTGGAGTTACTCTCATCTACGCTTCCAGAGCTATTGATGAAATGAAAATTACTTCTCATGAGGAACAAGTTGGTGCTGATATTTTGAAAAAAGCTTTGGCAATTCCTACTTATCAGATTGCTGCTAATGCTGGTGAAGAAGGTGCAATAATTGTGGAAAAAATCAAGAATTCAAAAGATATTCATTATGGATTCAATGCTTCTTCTCGAAAATTCGGAAACTTGTTCGAAACGGGTGTGATTGATCCTGCAAAGGTAATTCGAAGCGCAATTCAAAATGCAACCAGTATTTCCGGTTTATTTCTCACAACCGAATGCGTTGTAACCGACATCAAAGAACAAGAACAACCAATGCCCGGAATGCCACCAGGAGGAATGCCCGGTGGTGGAATGGGTGGAATGTATTAATACCTTGAAAATTCGATAACTTAAACCTTCAATCCGGTATTTGCCGGATTGAAGGTTTTTTAGTCCAAAAAATTCTTGACACCAAAAACTGCAATTTTTTTCATACTCGCCCAGTGCCGAAGTGGTGAAATTGGTAGACGCAGTGGACTCAAAATCCTCCGGACTTTTGTCCGTGCCGGTTCGATTCCGGCCTTCGGCACCACAAAATAAATTTTGGAGGGATTTATTCATATTGTTAGATTTACTAATAGAGAACTCTCTTTTTACTAAATTATTCTGGAGGAAGAAAAAATGAAAAAAAAATATATTTTGATGGCACTTATAGTAGCCATAATAGTACCTGCATCGGTTTTTGCAGTTTCTCAATCTGCCTTGATTTTCCTGTTGATAGAACCCAGTTCTCGTGCTGGAGCCATGGGCGCTGCTTATGTTGCTCAGGTTGATGATGCTTACGCCGGATATTGGAATCCCGGAGCTATGGCTTTCAATCGGAAGACTCAGCTTGCCTGGATGCATTCAAACTGGTTTGGTGATGTACCTGGCATAAATGATATGTATATCGAGTATATTGCCTGGAATCAGTATTTTGAAGATACTGGAAATTTAGGTGCTAACGTAATCTTTATTACTTATGGTAAACAAGACGGATATGATGAAGACGGTAATTTCCAGGGAACTTTTATGAGTTGGGAAATTGCTCCAGCAGTTAGTTATGGTTACCAATTAGATGAGAAAACCGGAGTTGGTCTTACTTTCAAATTTATCTACAGCGATCTGGGACCTGGTCAGGGAGCATCTGACGAAACAAAAGGTCAGGGAATGTCTTATGCATTTGATATTGGATTCAAACGTAAAGACCTGCTTATTCGTGGACTCGATATCGGTTGGAATCTTCATAATATCGGACCGAATATTACTTATATGGATGAATCCCAATCCGATCAACTTCCCTTGAACTGGAGAATGGGTATTTCTTATAGAGCTTTGGAATCCCAATTTAATAAATTTACTGTAAATGCAGATATGAGTAAAGTTTTAGCCACAGATACAGATGAAGCTTTTTATGAGCGCATCTTCACAGCCTGGGGCGGTGATTATCCGATTGTTAATTTCGGTGCTGAATATGTTTACCTGGATTTATTGTCTTTAAGAGCAGGTTACATCAATGATTACTCCGGTGATATAATCGGTGCTTCATTTGGAGGTGGTATCCATCATACTTTCAAGAAAAAGTATAAAGTCTCATTTGATTTTGCTTTTCAACCAGGTGGCGGTATGACGGAATATAATAAAACTTTCTCTGCTAAACTCGAATATTAAGCTGCTGATAAATGAAAAAGCTTATTTTAACGGCTTTAGTGATCTCAGGATTGCTAATTCCGCAAATCTGTTTTGGCGAAAAGATACAACTGCTGAAGATCCAACCTGAAAAGAAAAATGAAAGAAAAATCCATCCTCTGGAGAATTTTCTTTCTGCCAATAAAAAGCGAACTATTTCCCCGAAAAGATCAGAAAATTTTGAAAAACTACTGGTTTTATTAATAGATTTTCCTATGGAAGAACCTGACGATCCTCAAACTACAGGAAATGGGAAATTCATTCAAGATCCTGCCGGATATAATATTTCTCTGGGAAGACCTCCTCATGACTATGAATATTTCACAGCACATTTAGAAGCGCTCAGATATTATTATCTCGCTGCCAGTTTGGAAGCATACGAACTGGAATACGATATCTTTCCTGCTCCGGAAAGAGACAGTTCATTCACAGCTTACACACTTCCCAATGAAATGGCATATTACCATCCTGTAGGAGCTTCTGATGATTTGATGATCTCCCGTTTTGAAGAATATTTCACGGATTGTTTTACCATTGCAGATGAAGATGAAAATATCGATTTCAGCCAATATGAACACTTTATGTTCATACACGCTGGCTCGGATTGGCAACATGATATTTTCGGTGATACACCTTCCGATATACCTTCATTTTTTATTCAAGTGGGAGATGGTAAAGAAGTTTATGTAACTGATGGTTCAGACAGTACTGAAGTCATAATCGACCATGCAAGTAATGTGCCGGAAATGATAACTCAGGACATTGAAATTTACACGGATGGTTCTTATTCTGAAATTTACAATTACGGTGTTATAAATGCTGTAATGGCTCATGAATTCGGGCATTCCCTGGGTTTTGTGGATCTCTATAATACCAGAAATTTCAGTCCGGCAGTTGGTTATTGGGATATTATGGATAGCGGCGGCTCCAGTCTGGTCGGGCTAAAGGTTGTAGAAAATGGAGATGTAAGCGCTTTCTTTATGGAAGGAATTTTTCCAAGTTTACCCGGAGCCTGGACGCGTATTCTGGTTTGGGAAGATTATTTCAGAGAGCATGATATTCTTAAAGATATTTCTGAACTGAATTTTAATGAAGATATTGAAATTCAACCCGCTGAGAAAAAATTAGATTTTTATTCAGATAATTTACATTTTATCAAGATTCCTTTAAATGAGGATGAATATCTTTTGTTGGAGAATCGTCAGGTCGATCCGGACGGCGATGGCGGAGCTATGATTAAGACCGATTTAGATCAGCGCGTGGTCTTATATCCTACCTATTTAGGAAGTTCGAATGAGCCAACCTATGAGTATGATTATCTTTTGCCCGGTTGGGAATGGGAATGGCAACCTGCAGAATATCGTTCTCTTGGCGGTGGAATTGTCATCTGGCATATCGACGAAAAAATTCTTTATGAGAATAATAATTTTGAAAATAATTCCATTAACATCAGCCGCTCACGCAGAGCTGTAAAAATTATCGAAGCAGACAACATCGATGATATTGGGAATCCCTATTCAATGTACTGGCGGGGAACTGCATACGAACCGTTCTATAAATACAAACCGGTTTTAGATGAAAACGGTTTATTTATTGAGTGGATGGATTATTCCGGTTCTGCCACTTTCAATGATTCCATCTCTGCCACTACCCATCCACCATTATTCACAAACGATGGTAATCCCTCTTTTTTTTCTATCTATGATATCAGCAGTTATGATATTCAGCCATTTGCTGAAAGAGTGATGTCCTTCAAGTTTGGAACTCAATTTTTTGATGATACAAAAAAGATCGCAGAATTCGATTCGCTTTTTGCTATCGGACAATTCGGGATTTCAGAAGATTTACCAACTTTTCCTGTTTATTCGGATAATGGAGTAGAATTTTTCTCGATTGTTGAAGATTCTGTATTAAATCATTTTGAGATAACTGTTCAATTTGATCTGGAGGTTACTCAACCGATTTTACCTGCTGATTATTATCAAAATGGAAATGACGAATATTTATTCGTCTCTGAAAATACTCTCAATTTACTTACTCCTGAAAACCCGACAAATTCCAATATATTTCTTTCTGAAATTGTAGATGCTCCTATCTTTATCGATGAATCCGACATTCTTATTGTTCCAACAATAAATAATTTATTTATTAATCAGGATTCACTTCCAATCCCAAATGCGAAATTGGCATTTAATGGAAATAAAATCGTAGCAGCTTCCGCTGGAAATATCTATCTTATAAATCCCTCAAATCCTGGTGAATATGATGTTATCTATTTCTCAGAATATGACAGCGATAATTTTCCTGTTTGTTATCAGGATAATCTTCTTCCGGAATATAGTGCAGCTTTCATTCAGGGTAAAAATGGTGAAATTTACAAAGTTCAGGATGGTTATGCTGAAAAGATTTTCAATTTGTATCCGTACACTTCGGAACATCCAACTCAGCTTGCCATCGGAGATTTCCTGGATGATGGTCAGGTTTACCTGGTTTTCGGTGCTGAAAACAGAATCTTTGCCATTACTTTGGATGGAACTTTAGCTCCCGGGTTTCCAGCGTATTTGGAAGATAAAATTATTAAACCCGGAACTTTTCCAAGAATCATCAAATTTTATGGAGAACAGTTTCTACTTTTTGAAGAGGAGAATCAGGGTTATCTTGCTATAAATTCCGAAGGTAAGATCGAACCGTTCTTTTCTATTTTCTGGGATAAATCAGATTTGAATAATTATTTCTTCTGGGATGAATCCTCTGAAAAATTATATTTCATCTATAGTGATAATGAATCAAAATTGTTCACATCATATCTGGAAAATATTTCTAAAAATCCTCTTATCTGGAATGGATTCAGGAATAATAAATTCTCTCTTTTTCAGGGAGAGATTGATTATCAACCAATCGATGACAACAAACTAACTGCTTTTGCATTTCCCAATCCCAGTAAAAAAGGGGAAGTGCGAATTCGAGTTTTAAATGCAAAACACGATATTAAATTAAAAATATTTGACATTGCCGGGAATATTATCCAAAAAGTCTCTGTGGAAAAGAATCCAAACGATGTGCAGGATATTATCTGGAATTCTTCAAAAATTTCATCAGGAGTATATTTTGGCATCGTGAAATCCGGGGATGAAATGAAAAAAATCCCGATAGCAATCGAGAAATAAAGGAGTCAATTATGAATAAGAAAATTTTATCCATTCTGGTCGTTATGATTATTTTTATCTCTATGGCTGCTCAGGAGATACGAAACGATATTATTGCTGTGAATTATGAAAAAAAGAATGCCAGGAAAGCAATGCTGTTTTCTGCAATTTTTCCGGGTGCCGGGCAATTCTACGCAAATCGCCAAAGCATAACCACCTATATTTTTCCGGTGATAGAAATCGGTTTGTGGTATGGGATGATGCATTTTACTAAAGAAGGACAGGATATCGAGAATGATTTCGAAAAATTTGCCGATGAGCATTACAGCCGAACCTTTCAAAACTCTGCTCAAGCAAATTTAATTTTGGTATCGGAGAATCCTTTTTATGAAAATCATTTTAGGTTGGATGAGACCGACACCCAGCATTTTTATGAAGATATCGGCAAATATGATAAATATATTTTCGGCTGGTTAGACTGGACACACATTTATGCCATCTTTGATAATTCAAATACTGATCCAAATACCTGGACTTGGACAAATCCAGCTTGGATATGGGAAGAAAATGAATTAGGACTGGACGAATGGGTAGGAAATGATACAATAAATTATTTATCAGAATATTATTTTGCTGAACAGGAATTATACGATCAGAATAACGGAAGATACAGCGGTATGCGAGCTGAATATATTTCGATGCGAAGAGATTCAAGAGATTCCTATGAAACGGCAGATTTATTTGGTTTTGGTATTGTTCTCAATCATATTGCAAGTGCCTTTGATGCTTTGAGAGTTACCAAAAAATATAATAGGGAATACATTTCCGATAATTCTCTGAAAATCAAATTGATGCCCGTATTGGTGCAAAACAATATTTCTCCTGCTCTCATTATCAGTAAAAGGTTCTAATAAATGAAAAAAATATTCCTTTTATTTCTCTTGCTGATCATTTCGTTCAATCTTTTCAGCCAGCAATTATCAGCGAGAAAAGCAATGTTGTATTCTGCCGTTCTTCCCGGTTTAGGAGAAATCTACACAAAGAATCCTACAAAAGCAGGATTCTTTCTGGGTGCGGAATTTGCTATTTTATTTTCTTATTTCAGGTTCAAATCTGAAACTGAATGGAAAATAGATTCTTATGAACAATTTGCCTTTGCCAATGCCGGAATTCCAGAAAACAGTTCGGATGATTTATATCAAGATGCTCAAGATTATATCAGCAGTGAAGATTATAATGCGAGAATCATCCTGGCAGCGAGAAAT
>Ga0075120_10003737_pt1 | contig 10317 bp, 10 predicted proteins | sample AntAceMetag02UKL_FD_69792 | JGI IMG/M metagenome (GOLD analysis project Ga0075120, IMG submission 69792) | Saline lake microbial communities from Ace Lake, Antarctica - Antarctic Ace Lake Metagenome 02UKL | ecosystem: Environmental > Aquatic > Non-marine Saline and Alkaline > Saline | place...
ACAATTAAAGGGCAAAGTCTAGATTTTTTATTTATTGTTATATTAATAACTTATAAGCATTATTGGCGATAAGTGGTATAAATCCTGAAATTAAATTTCAACATGTGCGAAATGTAAGATGTAAACGGCCATTTGTCGCCAATATTTATTAAATACATCATATTATCAATGAATTATGCTATTCCCATAAAATATTTTGGGAATTAACCGGATAGGCATGGACTCAATCATGTCATCAGCTTTGGCATCCTTGAAAATAAAAGCTAAAGCTTTGAGCAATTTCATTTCTCAGCTGGAAAAATATTTAGAATCAAATTTCTTTTTAGGGCGAATCTTTTGAAATCCTTCTTGTGGTAGATCGTGTATGGCTGCTTTGAGATCAGGATTCATTTTTTCAGTAAGCTCATTAAACAAATCTTTTGGTACTGGCCCCATATTCCATGCATAATAATCTAAACCGGTTGTGGATTTGCCGGTTTGTTTAAAGTGCTGAAAATCTAAAAAGTATAAAAGTTTTAACATCTTCGTCTTTCCGCAATATTTAGTATTGGCAGCAAAATAAATTATTGCATTTATTAATTTTTTTCTATGGTGAGTAATTATCATCCGCTTTTGTCCTAATATAGGATTAATTTTTTTCCTTTAAGATAATATTAATGCAGAAATATGATAAAGCAAAGTCTATGCCAGCGGTTTATACGGATAAGAATTATATGCCCTTTGATGGCCTATATTTTATAATTGGTTGATATTATAACATAATAAATAAGAAATGAACGTTGTCAATTTATATTGAAACCATATCTATTGTCAATAGCTTATGGAAAATTTAATGAAAATGCCAAAAATCGGCATAGCAAAAATAAAAGATTTTTTGAAAACTTTGAACTTAGCCGGTCCGCTAATATCGCCCAGAATCAACGATCTCATTTCAAAGCACACACTAACTGACCTTTCCCGGCTATAATAACAGGCCAAAGCCGGCGCAGTCTTAACCGGCTTCCTATTCACCGCCCAGGGCGTAAGCCGGAATCAAAAATTCACTTCTTTGACCATGCCTGCAAGATTATTTCTTTTTGGATTAATCGATTTAAAATAGCGCTTCAAAAAAGCGGTACTATGAGATTGAGCAAAATAAGCCTGTTTCCGCTTCCTGGCGGCAGACTTTTTTTTATTAAGACTAATTATTGGTTTTTACCATGATTTACATGGGCTTGTTGGGTATAGTGTGGGGTATGGAATTTTTGACCAAATAAAAAGGCCTTAGAAATTCCTCTAAGGCCCTGTTTATATTATGGTAGCGGGGGCTGGATTTGAACCAACGACCTTCGGGTTATGAGCCCGACGAGCTACCAGACTGCTCCACCCCGCATCAATGAATTGCAAACTGCATTAATAAACATATACATAAAATATGTCAAGATGTTTTTTGAGATATTAACGAAGAAATTAGAGACCTGATCCGTTTAGCCTCGGCCCCGCCGGCATGTGTTTCATTTTGGTATCGCAAAAGCAGCCGTTTTGTCCGGCTTTTATGTCCGGATATTATTTCAATGGATGATTTGGGAACCTTTAGGCATTTTGCAAGATATTGAATACACATCTTATTGGCGGCACCGTCCACAGGAGGGGATGTAAGCCTGATTTTCAGAGCATCATTATGAACTCCTGCAATCATGTTTTTTGAGGACCTGGGTTGAACAAAAACCGTGAGCGTAATCCCGTCGGTATTTTCCTTTAGATACGGCATTCTTATTTTTTCTGAGGCCATTAGGCGCTTAGTCGTAAATTTTGCTCTTTTTATGGCGAAAAATGTCTAAATTTATTGAGTGTGAAGTGCCTAAAGTGACCTAAAGTGCCTAAAGTTAAGGTATTCTGTCAATTTTATCTAAAATAAATAGCCGGAGCGTAGCGACTCCTTAACTTTAGATCACTTCAAACTTTAGATCACTTTTAACTTTTCCGGTTTATCCGGGTTAGACGTTGCTTTTGATATTGTTGATAATTCGGGTGGATGAAATATCTTCTGAAACCGGAATCAAAACCACGCGCCCCCCCAGTTGTTCAACCCGTTCGCGTCCGAAAACTTCCCTTGATGTATAATTTGAGCCTTTGGTCAGCACATCCGGTTGTATGATTTCAATAAGTTTGATTAGCTCTTGGGAGGAAAAAACCACAACGTAATCCACAGCATCCAGTGCACTTAAAATCCTGACCCGTTCTTTTGAATTCAGTACAGGTCTTCCCGGTCCTTTTAATGTTTTTACAGAGTCATCGTCGTCGATGGCAACGATAAGGGTATCTCCCAACTGCTTTGACGCAGAGAATAGCAGGATATGGCCCACATGCAAAAGATCAAAACAACCGTTGGTCAAAACGATCCGGTTCCCTTTTTTCTTGAGTTCTCCGATGAGCGACGGAAGTTCAGGCAAGGCTTTGTATTTAGACGGCAGGCGATTATCATCCGATTTAATTGCCGAATCGAGTTCTTGATCGGACACCGGTGCGGTTCCCACCTTGCCCATAATGATTTTCAAGGCCGAAGCGAGTTCTTGTTTTGACACCGTTGCGGTTCCGACCTTGCCCACAACGATTCCGGCGGCGGTATTGGCAACAGACACACTGTCTTTGATTGAAAGTCCGGATGCGACGGCCAGACCGAGGACAGCGAGAACCGTGTCACCGGCCCCTGAAACATCAAAAACCTGACGTGCCTCTGCCCTGACCCGGTAAGGGGATCTATTTTTCTCAAACAGAACCATACCCTCTTTTCCGCGGGTGATGAGAAGCTTGTCCAGGTGGATGTTGTGAAGAATTTTGTTTGCCGCTATTTCAAGGGAGGATTCATTGACAATATCAACTCCCGACGCCAGGGCCGCTTCTTTTTTATTGGGTGTGAGCAGGGATGCTCCTGAATATTTCGAAAAATCGAGCCCTTTGGGATCCACAAAGACCATTTTTTTGTGCGTTTGTGCGCATGAAATCATTCGTGACAGCAGGTCCTTGGTAATCAGACCCTTTCCGTAGTCGGAAATCAATACCACATCAACATGGGCAATGTTATCTTCCATGAACCTTGTAATCTTGTTTATGGTTGAATCTGATATTGTTTTGTCTGTTTCTCTGTCGATTCTGAGTACCTGCTGATTGGCGGCGATAATTCGGGTTTTCTGGGTGGTGGTCCGGCCAGGTTCTTCGATAATACCTGTTGTGTCAACGCCGAGTTCGTTGAACTTATTGAGAAGCAGTTCCCCGTTTCGGCCCGTGCCAATCACGCCCACTACGGAGACTTTTGCGCCAAGCGCCACGATATTGTTTACGACATTACCGGCACCTCCCAGAGCAAAGTCCTCGGTATTAATGGAGACCACCTGGACCGGGGCTTCCGGGGATATGCGATCCACGTCACCCCAGAGATATTCGTCGAGCATCAAATCCCCCACAACAAGCAGATGGCATCCGTCGAATTTTGAAATATCAATAGGCATGGTCTTGATTGAGTTTCAGTTTAACTGCGCATAGCGTATTCTTGTAACGATTAAACATCGTGTCAATTGGCAGCGCGATGCTTTTCAATAACTTCCATCAAAAATTTTGGCGGGCGCACCACCCGGCCGGTAGTGTCCACACACGCATGTTTTGTATATCCTTTGGCAAGGAGCTGGGTACCGTCTTCGCTAAAAATTTGGTAATCGAACTTCATGCCTCCCTTGAAACGAATGTCAAGTGAAGCTTCTATGAGTAGAATATCGTCGTATTGGGACGGAGAGTTGAATTTGCAGTGAACTTCGGATAAGGGGAGAAAAAATCCCCTGGATTCGATGGATTTATAGGGAACTCCCAAATACCTGAACATTTCGGAGCGAGCGCTTTCAAACCAGCGAAAATAGTTGGCATGATAAACAAATCCCATTTTGTCCGTATCACCGTATATGACCCGGCATGTGGTTGTGTGAGTAATCATAAAATTTTCCGTAATCTTTTATCTTTTAAACAGGATTACTTAATCCCTTAGTTGTAAATTTCGTTTGTTTTGTGGCAAAACTTTTTTCATTGCCACTAAGTCACCAAGGCACGAAAAAAATAATGAAAATTTAACCTTTGTGCCTTGGTGACTTTGTGGCAGATTCTTATGTTTTTGGGTTGTTCTGTTTATTTAAAATTTGTTGCATAATATGTCTCAGATCATCATAGCTATGGGTTACCGGAAAGTCAGGGAATTCATTTTTTACATTTTCAGGCGGATCAAAAAGAATGCCGTCATCGGCTTCTTTTAGCATGGTGATGTCATTGTAAGAATCCCCCACAGCGATGGTATCGTATTTCAGCCTTCTTAACGAAATCACCGCTTCCCGCTTGCTGTCTTTTTGTCTTAATTTATACCCGGCAATGGAACCGTCGGGATTTATGGATAACGTGTGACAAAAAAGGGTGGGCCACCCGAGCTTTTGCATCAAAGGACCTGCAAACTGGTCAAATGTATCGGAAACAATGATGACCGGGATGCGTGACCTGAGCCAGTCCAGAAATTCCAATGCCCCGTCAAGGGGGTCCATGGTGGCGATCACCGTTTGGATATCATGAATTTTGAGCCGGTTTTCATCCAGTATTGCGAGACGTCGTTTCATTAAGACATCGTAATCCGATATATCCCGCGTTGTCAGCCTGAGCTCGTTAATTCCTGTTTTCTCAGCCACATTTATCCATATTTCCGGTACAAATATTCCTTCCATGTCGCAGCAGGCAATATGCATAGCACCTCACATTCAATTAGCAATCTTCTTGGTTTTCATTTTCTATTCTTATGAGAACAGGTTTGGCATCTACAACGTCGAGATTAATAATTTTGGACAACGCCTTTTGCACATCAGCTTCTTTGGCAAGATGGGTGAGCATGACGATGGGTACCGAGCCTTTGGTTTTTCGTCCTTTCTGGTGCACCGATTTTATACTGATGTCATAATCCCCCAGAATACCGGATACTTTTGACAGTACGCCGGGCCGGTCTATGGCGGCAAACCTGAAATAATAATTCGTTCTGATTTCATCAACCCGCATAACGGGAATTTTCCGGATATTATTCATCTGGTATGAAAGTACCGGGACCCGGCCTTTTGATCCGGTTAACAGGTTGCGAGCCAGATCGACCGTGTCGCTGACCACGGCACTGGCGGTGGGCATCATCCCGGCTCCGTGTCCGTAAAGCATCATATCACCGATGGCATCACCGGAGATGGTGATGGCATTGAGGGTGCCGCCGACACTGGAAAGGGGATTGTCAAAAGGAATCATGGTGGGATGCACCCTTGCATCTATAGCATCGCCCATGTTTTTGCTGATGGCCAGAAGCTTGATCCTGTACCCGAACTGCCCGGCGAAATCGATATCCATGGGGTCTATGTTGGAGATGCCTTCGATATATATATCCTTAAAATTAATCTCCATGCCGTAGGCAAGGCAGGTGAGAATGGCAAGTTTGTGCGCGGTGTCGATACCTTCGATATCCAGGCTCGGGTCCGCCTCGGCATACCCGTTTTTTTGTGCTTCGGCCAGCACAGTTTCAAAACTGCTCCCGTCATCCGTGCTTTTGGAGAGGATGTAGTTACACGTACCGTTAAGGATGCCGGCCATGGATTTTATGTGGTTTCCCACCAGAGATTCGCGCAGGGATTTGATGATGGGCAAGCAGCCGCCCACGCCGGCTTCAAAAGCCAGATCAACCCCTTTTTCGGTTGCGGCTTTGAATATGGCATTGCCATGCACGGCGAGCAGCGCCTTGTTTGCGGTAACAATCTGTTTGCCCGTATCGATGGCCCTTAAAATAAGTTCTCTGGCAATCCCTTCTCCCCCGATTAATTCGATAATGATATCAATATCAGGGTCATCCACTACTTTATACGCATCGCCAATAAAGACTCCGTTATCGAATCGTATGCCACGGTCGGTGTTCAGGTCGATATCGGCAACATATTTCAGGTTCAAATCGGCGCCAACCCGGGAACGGATAAGGTCCGCGTTGTTAATAAGAATTTTTGCAACACCTGTGCCGATGGTGCCGCAGCCGAGCAAACCAATATTTATTTTTTTCATGCAACTTGCTCCTGAACAGGAATTACATTATTTTTCGTATTCCTCTTATGGCCTGGTTTATGCGCATGTTGTTTTCTATCAGAGCAAAACGTACATATTCATCGCCGTATTCTCCAAATCCAAGACCCGGGGACACCGCAACCTGGGCCTCATTAATCAGCATCTTGGAAAATTCCACGGATCCCATTTTTATATATTGGTCAGGAATTTTACTCCATACAAACATGGTTGCTTTGGGGCTTTCTACCTCCCAGCCGACTCGGTTGAGGCCGGATATCAATGCATCCCTTCGTGTTTTATAAATATCGCGTATCTCCGTGACACATTCCTGGGGGCCGTTTAAGGCGATGATGGATGCAATCTGAATGGGCTGAAAAATACCATAATCCAGGTAACTTTTTATCCGGCGAAGGGCGCTCACAATTTCGCTGTTGCCCACGCAAAACCCCACCCGCCAGCCGGGCATGCTGTAACTCTTGGAAAGTGAAAAGAATTCCACACCAACATCCTTGGCCCCTTTAACCTGGAGGAAGCTGGGCGGTTTATATCCGTCGAATGCCAGATCTGCATAAGCGAAGTCGTGAATGATCATGATATCGTGTTCTTTTGCATAATCCACGATTTTCTCAAAAAATTCCAGATCAACGACTTCCGTGGTCGGATTATGTGGATAACTGATAATTAAAACCTTGGGCCTCGGCCAGGTCTGCCGGGTGGCGTGCATCAGGTTATCGAAAAAATCGTTGCCCGGACCCACGGGGATTCCCCTGACATCCCCTCCGGAAATAATTGCCGAGTACGGATGGATAGGGTATGTGGGGTTGGGGGTAAAAATCACGTCTCCGGGCCGGATGGTGACAAGGATGAGATGCGATATTCCTTCCTTGGCGCCGATGGTGACGATGGCCTCGGTATCGGGATCGATATCCACATCATATCTTCGTTTATACCAGCCGGAAATGGCCATCCTCAGTTTGGTGATCCCCATGGACGCCGAATATCGGTGATTTTGCGGTTTCTGGGCGGCTTCTGTCAGCTTATCCACAATGTGCTGTGGCGTCCCTATGTCAGGATTTCCCATCCCCAGATCGATAATATCCTCTCCGGCATGCCGGGCATCCATTTTGATTTTGTTAACGGTTGCAAATACATAGGGTGGGAGACGATCGAGTCTGGCGAAAGTTCTCATAAAAATAACCTCTTAGGCGCTTAGTTGTAGATTTTGTGCTTATTGTGGCAAAACTTTTCAATCAGTATAATTTCTTTATTGTGAATAATTGAATATTTTCGATTGAAGATTGAATAGTTAAGGAATTCTATCAATTATATAAAAATGACATCGCGAAGCGATACAACAAATATTCAATATTCAATTGTCAATATTCAATTAAATGGCTTCCTTAAATAGTCAATTATCAATATTCAATTTTCAATCCCTTTTGGTTCCGGCTTGTCCGGTTTAGGATATAATAGTCCAAATTATTTTCTATTTACAATACATAGTTTTTTATGTCAAAAATTTTGTTTTGACTTTTCAACCGAATAGGATTATTTTTTCTATGAAAAACTCAAAATGCGCGGGAAACATCTCCAAAGGATACCCATAACATCCCATGCAAAAATGATTTTCGTGCCCGGGTGATGGACGTATAAAATAGATAAAATTCCTTTAATAACTTTAGGAATTTTAAGCACTTTTTCGGTTGATCCGGATAGAGGATTTACATGACAAAATCACTGACATATGCTGATGCAGGGGTAGATATTGATAAAGCCGACAAACTTGTGGACAGGATTAAAAAAATAGCGCAGCAAACGCCCAGATCCGGAGTTGTTGGTGAGATCGGCGGGTTCGGAGGACTGTTTTCCCTCAACATCGCCAACATGGAAAGTCCGGTTCTTGTAAGTTCGACCGATGGTGTGGGGACCAAGCTCAAAATCGCCTTTATGATGTCAAAACACGATACCATCGGCATAGACCTGGTTGCCATGTGTGTGAATGATATCGTCGTGCAGGGGGCAAGACCGCTTTTCTTTTTAGATTATCTTTCAATGGGAAAGCTGGAAGAAAAAATCGCCGTTGATGTGATCGCCGGGATCGGAGAGGGCTGCACACAGGCCGGGTGTGCGCTCATCGGTGGTGAAACTGCCGAAATGCCGGGGTTTTACAAGGATAATGAATATGATCTGGCCGGATTTACCGTAGGCGTTGTTGAAAACAGCAAAATTATCGACGGATCGGGAATCCACGTTGGGGATCAGCTTATCGGGATTTCATCGAGCGGGCTTCACAGCAACGGGTATTCGCTGGTACGCAAAATCTGTTTTGACATTTTAAAACTGAAAATCGACACCCATATCCCCGAGCTGGGCAAGACCATCGGCGAAGAACTTCTGACCCCCACAAAAATATATTCACAGACCATTCTCAGCATTATAAAGAATTTGCCGGTTTTCGGACTTGCCCATATTACCGGCGGTGGAATCACGGATAACATTGTTCGGATTATCCCCGAACAGTGTAGCGTTGTCATGCGAAAAAACAGCTGGGATGTGCCGCCTATATTCGAGTATCTAAAGAAGGCCGGCAATATATCAGAGCGTGAAATGAGGCGTACGTTTAATAACGGTATCGGTTTTATTGCCGTTGTTCATGAAAAAGATGCCCAGGAAATTCTTGATTGTCTCATCGCCATGAAAGAAAACGTTTTTCTCATCGGCGAGGTGGTTGAACGTAAAGAAGATGAGGAGAGGGTTCAGTGGGTTTGATCGGGATGAAAAACGCAAATTACGAGAAAAAGAAACGCCTGCGAAAGATTAAAGCCCCTTTTGTGAAGCTGATGAGTTGGATAGGAAACGCTCAAAAAGGAAAAGCCGTCTGTAAAAGCTGAGCGGTGAAGACAACCGGTCCCGGGGGCGGATCCGGAAAAAGAAAGCGGCAATGATAATACTCGGCATTGAAACATCGTGCGATGAAACCGCTGCAGCGGTGGTTGTGGACGGTATCCAAATTTTATCTTCGGTGGTATCCTCCCAGATCGACATTCATCATCCCTATGGCGGAGTTGTGCCTGAACTTGCTTCAAGAAAACATATGGAAGCGATTGTCCCGGTAGTCACTGAAGCGCTGGCGGCTTCCGGCATGGATTCAAAACAGCTTGACGCACTAGCGGTGACCCAGGGGCCGGGACTGGTGGGCGCATTGCTGGTGGGGTTCTGTTTCGCCAAATCTTTTGCGTTTGCACTGGATATTCCATGGGTCGGAGTCAATCATCTTGAGGGTCACATAAATTCCTTGTTCCTTGAAGAAAACCCGCCTCCTTTCCCGTTTGTGGCGCTTTTAGCATCGGGCGGTCATACCAGCATATACTATGTTACGTCCCACACCGGATTTGAGGTGGTGGGACAAACCCGGGATGATGCTGCCGGGGAAGCCTTTGACAAGGTTGCCAAAATGCTCGGTTTAGGCTATCCGGGCGGCGGCGTTATCGACCGGCTCGCAACTCAAGGAGATCCCGAGAAGATTGTTTTTCCAAGACCGTTTCTGGACAAATCGACCTTTGATTTTAGTTTCAGCGGCCTGAAAACGGCGGTGAGGCGGTATATTGAAAAAAACATGGATGTGTATCAGGAACAGATTCCCGATATCGCCGCCGGATTTCAGGAATCGGTGGTGGATGTTTTGTCATTTAAAGTAGTTCATGCTGCAATAATGAAGGGGTGCGAACATATCGCTATCGTTGGCGGCGTGGCCGCAAACAATCGGTTACGGGAACGGGTCAGACACGAAGCCGATCTCAAGGGGCTGACGGTTCACGTTCCCTCTGTTGATCTTTGCAGCGATAATGCCGCAATGATCGCCGCCACCGGCTACCATTATTTAACTGCCGGAACCGTATCGGGTCTCTGTGATGACGTATATTCCAGGGTAAGGGTGACCTAAAGGGACCTTTATATCGTTTGCAATCTCCAATGGAGACAAATCGATTTGACTTATTTTATAAGTGTGTTAAGTTAAATAAGGTAATGGAATGTTAAGATAAAAAGAGCATAAAAGAAAGGAGGGCGCGGTCATGTACGATAAAAAAGAATTGTGTGAAAAAATCAGGGGATTGTACCCGGATATCGGTGAATGTGGCATCGATGTTGATGTGGATTATGATGAAGATCAAAAATCATGGACGGTAAATCTAAAAAAGGATCAGATCGAGTTAAAACACTTTCTGG
>Ga0075120_10003739_pt1 | contig 10315 bp, 5 predicted proteins | sample AntAceMetag02UKL_FD_69792 | JGI IMG/M metagenome (GOLD analysis project Ga0075120, IMG submission 69792) | Saline lake microbial communities from Ace Lake, Antarctica - Antarctic Ace Lake Metagenome 02UKL | ecosystem: Environmental > Aquatic > Non-marine Saline and Alkaline > Saline | place...
TTCTTGAATACTGTCATCTTTACTTTGATTATTATATATAATTTTTTTTATTTCAAGTTTTTCATAGTCCGACAATTTGAATAGTTGATTAACATTGCTTTTTTCCAGCTTTTTTAGTAAATTCACCATAAAATTTAATTTTTGAAGTGATGAAAAATTTCCGTAATAGATTTCCGATAATTCATATTTATCATATTTATAAATGGTGTGGCAAAGAAAAGAATTCACTATTTCGTGCAAAATTGAATTTTCAACTATAAATTTATTCTTTTTCTTATTGTTTTGTTTCAAAATTTCATTCTCTTTTAGTAAATCATTCTTTTCGTCTTCAATTTGCTTTAATTTGTTGATTTGTTTGAGTAAATCTTTATTTTCTAAAGCAATTTTGTGGTAATCAGGCCAATCATTTTCAATTTCTATGTTTGTTAAAAAACTTATTATTTTTTGTATTTTCTCATTATGTGTTATTTTAGATTCATTTATATCAGAAATAAATTTTACTTGATACTTATTGAGATTGAATTTGTGATTTATAAGTTTATAGAGGATTTCTCTTTGGTTAAAGTTTTGCAATTTAATTTCTAAATCATTGTTAATAAATTGAGTGCTGTCTTTTTGTGGTTCTGAAATAATTTTATTGAAAAGCTTGTTGATTATTTTATATTCTTCATCGTATAAATATAATAAATCCTTTATTTTTAGCAGTTGCGACTGCGATATCTCAAATTCAAAATAAAGATATCTATATAGTATTCGCTTAAGTTTTATGTTTTCCAATTTATGGTTTAAAATCTCTGATTTTTCAAGTCCTATTTTCATTAGCTCGAAACAATCACCAAATCCTCTATTATAGTCATCAGATTCGTTTTTCTTCCTTTGTTCCAGTATTTTATAAATGGTTTTAATTATGCGAAACATAATATTTATGTTTTTAAGCTAAATGTAAATAAAAAATCAATGTAAATTTAATTAAAACGAACATAAAACAACAGTTAAAAAAAAATTTTAACAAATAATTTGGATATTAATTAAATATGTTGTATCATTGAAAAATAAAATATTAAAATAGAAAGCGTTAGCTTTTTTCTTGAAGTCAAAAATCGTCAATTAAAAACTATTACAAGAAATAAGTATGACGCTCACGTAATAGCGTGGGCTGACTTATTTGTAATAGTGGGTGTTTGGCGATACCTCGACTTCGGATTAGCTACAGTTCCACGCTTTTTTTTATAAACATTTTACTACTTTCGGAATTGGTGTAGCAACTAATTTTTTTTTAATTATGAAAAATTTAACTATTAAGTTTCTAATTTTGATTCTATTGGTAATTGGGATAAAAATAAACAATGTTAATGCTCAATTAAACAAAGGGGATAGTTTACAATTGCGTTACAGTAATTTGGACATGAAGTATTTCCCCAGCGGAATTTTGCACAATACAAGTCCTTTTTACATGTACTGTTTTAATTATGATTCTATTAGTCAACAGTATCTTTTCAACCTAAACTATCTTCCTAATCCATACATATATCAAAATGGAAGTATTGATATGAGCTTTTCAACATTTAACAAACTTTATTATGATTTAGTTTTCTCAAGTGTAAGAGATTCTGTAATAATAAGCCCTTTTGATTATTTTATGCAAGATAGTATTGCAAAACTCCAAGCCGATTTTCCGATTAGCATTATGCGTATGAATTTTCATGAAATGGATAGATATGCTCTGGGGAAATGTTATTTGTGGTTAGATTCTTTAACTGAAAAGTTTACAATAATGCCGGATACAATTAGACCTCCCGATTCTTTAAATTATCCCGACTCAGTATATGTATTGATTGATAATCCTGATAGTTTGGCTTATTTAGCCTTTAATAGTTATTGGGTACATGGTGCTACAGCGAGAAGACCATTTATTTATACAAATTGGATTTCAAAAATTACCGATAGTACTAATTTGAACTTAAACTATACTGCAAGTTTCTCACTCCCACAAAGTCTTTTTATTACAAATGATACCAATTATCATCAAAAAATACGAGTGGATTTTGATGATGGCAATGGATTCACTGACATGTTCTTCAATCAAGTAAAGCAAGTTTACTATACTGAATCAGTGCCACTTGACACATTAATTTATACTCCCTATGAAAATATAGTTGAACAACAACAACAAAAGTATATTACTGTAAAACTTCCACCCATTGGACAGGGAGATTCCTTAACTGTAAAATTTCCTATTACTTTAATTATTAATCCCAATCCTGCCGATACAACTTTTAAAACTTCGGATTTGGAATTTGAATGCGATGTTATTGACCCTGGATACAGTGTAAAAAATGCTCTTGTAAGTATAAGATATGCAGACAGCGCATATAAAAAATTAATAAAACCTATTATATTATCAGGTGGGTTTGAATCCGATTTAAGAGATTACGGAGCAATAAGATATGAAGGAATAACTAGTGGAGTAATTTGCAACTCCGATGGAGAAAAAGCTTACGAACATTTAAACGAGATGCATCTTATTCTTGATAGTTTGCATAATCATGGTTACGACATCATTTTTATTGACCAACAATTTCCGAGAGACGCTATTCAGGACAATGGACTTGCCTTAATAAAACTAATACAATGGGTAAATAAAGAACTTCAAATTAACGAGTCCAATGAAAAACTAATTGTTATGGGAGCAAGCATGGGAGGGCTTATTGTTAGATATGCCCTTAGAATGATGGAACTACAAAATTGTTGCCCTAATACCAGATTATATTTAACATTTGACGCACCTCATAATGGAGCAAATATACCTGTCGCCGACCAGTTTTTTGTTCAGGATTTGAAAAAATTTGCTCAAAAATTTATTCCTAAATGGAATACTTTAAACCTTAAAGAAATAAGGCAAAGCATTATATCTGCTTATGACGATGTTCTTAATAGTCCTGCTGCTCAACAAATGCTTATATACCATGCCGATAATTCTGCTCAATCGGTTATGTTGAATTTTTACACATTTTTGGATAGCATTGGACATCCTGAAAGCTGTAGAAAAATAGCTGTAATAAATGGAAGTGAAAGAGGTACTATTATGACTATTAATGATAATGATAAACGCCTAATGACTATGGATATTAAACCTCCTGCACCTGTTCAGTACTCGCTTTTACCAGGTAAATTGTGGAACTGGCTTGCAGTTTCATATCCTAAACAAGTATTTGACCTGAGGGCTTATAGCGAATCACAAGACCCTGTTTATGAAAGCAATGATATTGTTAAAGCAACAAATGCCTACTTGAGTATTTTGTTAGGATATTTATATTTTTCATCTAAAATGACTGCTTTAGATTTAATGGGATTGTCAATTTTTAAACCGGGAATTAAAGGTATTGCCAATTCATCCTTACCTTGGTATCTTTTATTCGGTACTACACTTAACCCAATTAGCAACTCAGTTTATCCTCTAAACCTAACCATAGTACCGGGTGGACAAAACAAAACACAGGAAGAAGTGGCTAAAGCCGGTGAAGGACTTATTGCTGTCCAAACTCCTAATCATTCTTTTATTCCATCAATAAGTGCTTTGGATATAAATAGTTCAAATCTGTATATGAATATCCACAATGCTTACCTCTCCGACCAAAGTATTACGCCTTTTGATTGCTATTGGGCTAGTGGAAGACAAGGAGGAGACGATAATGAAAACAGAAATATGCTCCATGTTGAAGTTAGCTCATTTAACCGAGCATGGATAAAAGAACAAATTCTTAACGATTGGCAACTACGTTCTGCCGATGGAGAATATAAAGGAACGCTCGCCGGATATTATAATTATGGAAAACCTTGGGCAGATCAGAATATTCAATATACAAACAAACCTTACCAAAACATACTTTACAGTTTAAACATTGAAAACAATGGAATATTGTATGTGAACAAACAAGATGTAATTGGATTACCCAACGGAACTTTGTTGCCTCGATCGGGAAGTATGTTTTTACTTAAAACTAATTCCGATGCTTGCGATACTACCATTGTAAAAATAAAGGACGGAGGACAGTTTATTGTTGGTGAAGTGTCAGGTTCCGTAAAAAATAAAGCACTGGTACTTTTTAAAAACAATTCAACTCTTGAAATTTTCAACAACGGAGAACTTATTATCAACGACAGCAGTACTCTTGTGATAGAAGAAGGTGCTACGCTTATTATTCATTCCGGAGCCACGATACAACTCAACGGGCAGGATGCAGTTCTCGAAATCAGAGGGAAAGTTGTGATTGACAATAATACCAATTTTGAACCGCTGGGAAATGGGTTTATCCGTTTTGCCGCCAATATGAATTCATCAAATTATAATGATTTTTGGAATGTCGGAAGTGGCTGCAATTTAATACTAACAGACTCTAATAGCCTAAGTAAAAAAGCAGAAGTAGTTTCAGATTTATTCATACCTGATAACCTCAATACAGTACTTATTAATGCAAAAGTAGAAATTGACAGCATGCGGAACATTCACTTTTTTTGCTCTTTGGCAGCACAAAACTCAATGTTTACAGCTCTTGACAGCACAAAATTTTACTCGTCCGTTAATGTTTACGGACAAGCGAATGTTAGATTCGGTAGTTGTGAGTTTAAATACGGATATTACGGACTTAGAGCATTAATGAGCTATGGAGGAAATAGTTTTATTATTGATACTTGTTCTTTTATACGTAATTATATCGGACTTTACACTTCAGACCAGCATATATCCCTGAACAACTGCAAACTTAATAACAATATTGATTTTGGTTGGAAAGCGGAAAATATGCAGTCGAATTGCGAAGCATACAAATGCCAGTTCAATTCTAACTATATGACAGGTATTAAATTTAGTAGTCAGGCAAATGCAATGCTTAATATAACAGAATCGGAAATTAATGATAATTATCTGGGTGTTGAAATTTCTAATGCAACACTCATGGCTAATTGCAGTTACTTTAAATATAGTTTTTTTGCAGCAATCTTTGGCTATGAAAATTCAGAAATCAATCTTTCTTCCGACTCAAGAAATTTTATAGGATATAATCATATTGGAATATTATTATATCAAGCAAGCCGGCTTTTATTGGAAAATGGTTGGAATAACTTTACAGGAAATCAATATTACATTCTTGGTGTAGTTTTACCAAATAACTATTATTTCACCGGAGGTTCCAATCCTATTGCCATAGACAACAACCTTATGCCTGTTAATAATTCCAATTATTTACCTGTGAATATTTATTTTCCACATCCAGACCCTCAATATGGAAATGTCAATATTTCGTTTACAGGATGGACTTCCAATATTTCATCATGGGAAACAATATGCATAGTTTTTGATACTACGCCAAATTATGCCAATTTCAGCATGTTTCAGGGAAAAATTAGTACTTCGGTTATTAACACAACACATTTCCCTAATACCTATCTCATTGATGCCATAACAACAGCAGCCATGCAAATAAGTTCAGAAGATTATATAGGAAATGACACACTGGCAATCATCTTGCTTAAAGAAATATTCGATACCATTCCTCCAAATCTCAATGAAGACGAACAATGGGCAATTGAACAAGGACTAAACCTGATGATTACAGCTCTAACCTATGCAATAGAAAGAGATTTGATTGACCCGAACAGGGCAATGGACGGTATGCCTGTGGATGAATATGTACAAATGATATCAGATGAAATACAAGCACGTTTAGATGATATTGAATATACCGATTTATATGCACAGGAACAGGAAGCATATTATCAGTTGCTGTTGGCACAGATTTATCGTGCTGCCGAACATTACGATTATGCCTTGGCAATTTTGCAAAACGATAATTATTTTTTCAACACCAGTTTGGAAAGTACAGCAGCATATTGGGAATGTGTATGCTATGCCGAAAATCAATTGTTAAAAGGTTATATAGACCGAACCCGATATATTGAAATAACCGACAGTTGTTTGTCGTTCAGCACTGCACGATTGGCTCGGTTTATCCCGATTTATGGCGAAACCCTGATTAAACCCAATGAAGAAGAAGAGAACATTCTTATTGTGTATCCTAATCCTGCCGAGAATTTAATTGCGGTGGAATTTTCTCATGCAGTTGAACAGGTAATAGTAAAAATAAATGACTTGACAGGAAAATCAATTTGGCAAACACAAAAAGTGGTAAATGGTAAACAACTGAGATTAAAACTTCCAGATTTAATACCGGGTAGCTATATTCTTAAAACCATTACCGATGATAGAGTTTATAACAATAAAATAATAATTAAATAACTAAGAAACAATAAAAAAGAAAGATATGCTTGTTTTTGCATATCTTTTAATGTATTTTTGTATAAATCTATTAAAATTTAAAATCATGAAAAAATTAATTTTAATAAGCACAATATTAGCAGTAGCATTTAGCTATTCGTGCAATAAAGAAGCAAAAAAAGTAAGTACAAGTTTTAGTGGACAATTGCGTACTAATGGAACAGAAGATGTTATTAAAATGAGTACTGTATTGCCTAGTCCCAATGTAGCAATATATCAATCTACAACATCAAGCACATTAATATCAGGTGGAGGTTATGAAAAAATAACTTCTATGGATGTTGATAAAAATGGAAATTTTTCATTTGATTTGGACTTGTATGAAGATGAAACTTATTTTTTTGCAGTTAGCAATGTTGATACAAGTATTTACTATATATCTAATGTCCCAAATTGGTTTGATTTATCCTATAATTATTATTTTAATTTAATTGAACCCGGTCAAAGCAATAATAAAAACATTTACATTTCAGCAAAATCATGGGTTCGTCCCCGATTTATTAATACAAATTCTGACCCTAATAATCAGGATATATTTAAATTAGTATATGGTATTGGGGGACCAGAACCTGGTATAGTATTACAACCATTTAAAGGCCCAACAGATACAATAATGTCATGGATTTACAAAACATGGAGCGGAACATATAAATATGGCGTTAAAAACATATCACATACAGTAGATGCTAATTTAACTCGAAACGGCATAACAAAATATATTAGTATTTTGTATAATGTGCCACCATTTGATACTACTATTGTTGAAATTAGATATTAATTTTGTATTTTTTAGTTTTTGCATGAAAGAAATTTTTGCAAATTTTAATTAAACCTAACATAATATTTTGCAGTTAATAATAATTTCAAACAATAATTTAGATAAATCATAAAAAACATTTGATTTTGGTTTTGTGAAATGTATTTTTTGTGAAATTTTCAAAATCTCAATTTTCATTTGCATTAATCAATTTTTCTTTATTAAGATTCGTATATAAGTTTGCATTTAAAATTTGAAAAATCATGAAAAAATTAATTTTAATAAGCACAATATTAGCAGTAGCATTTAGCTATTCGTGCAACAAAGAAGCAAAAAAATTAAGTACAAGTTTTAGTGGACAATTGCGTACCAACGGAACAGAAGATGTTATTATAATGAATGCTGAATTGCCTAGCCCCAATGTAGCAATATATCAATCTACAACATCAAGCACATTAATATCAGGTGGAGGTTATGAAAAAATAACTTCTACGGAGGTTGATAAAAATGGAAATTTTTCATTTGATTTGGACTTGTATGAAAATGAAACTTATTTTTTTGCAGTTAGTAATCTTAATACAAGTATTTATTATCAAAGAGATACAAGATATTGCGGACAAAATAGTTTAAAACCCGGTCAAAGCAATATCAAAAACATTTACATTTCAGCAATATCATGGGTTCTACATCGTATGATTAATACTAATCCTGACCCTAATAATCAGGATGTGTTTGATTGTATTTCATGGGGGATAACTTTATATGGGAAGACTGACACTATAATGCCATGGATTTACAAAACATGGAGTGGTTCACAAAAGTATGGCACATCAGATCTTGCTAATTCGCATTATGTGTCAGCTAAACTAACACGAAATGGAGTTACAAATGATGTAAATATTCCTTATACTGTGCCACCATTTGATACTACTGTGGTTGAGATAAAGTATTAAAATGTTTTGTATATGTTTAGTAGTATCGTTTTTAAAACCGTAAATCAAATCCTGTAAAATTTTGCCTCGCTCCTAAAGGATGATTTTACAGGAATCTGATTTACTAAAATTGATATTTTAATAAACAAAGGAGAAAATTCTTTCTCAATTCTGATTCCCTTTAGGGTCAGGGTAAAGATGAATTGAGAAAGAATTTACAATTAAAAAGGATGGAAACAATCATGAAAAAATTAATTTTAATAAGCACAATATTAGCTTAGCAATTATTTCACAGTTTTTACATCCAAAGCATCTCTCAATCCATTTCCTACTAACATAAATGCAAGAACCATAATCATAATGGCAATACCGGGCAAAATTGCAAGATAAGCCGAATTAAGAATAATATATCCATAATGCTCTTTAATCATTGTTCCCCATGAAGGCATAGGAGGTTGCACACCAATGCCAAGGAAACTTAAACCTGCTTCAATCAATATAGCGGAAGCAAAATTAGCAGCAGAAATAACAATCACTGCTCCCATAATATTAGGTAAAATATGCCTGAATATTATTCTGAAATTTTTAAATCCTAAAGCTTTTCCTGCTTCAACAAATTCCTTTTCTCTAATACTAAAAATTTGTCCACGAACTATTCTTGCTACTTCAACCCACATTGTAAGCCCAACAGCAACAAACACCTGCCAAAATCCTTTTCCAAGTGCAAAAGTAATAGCAATAACAAGCAACAAAGTTGGTATTGACCAAACTACATTAATAAACCAAACAATTACATTATCAATCCAGCCACGAAAAAATCCTGCGAGTGAACCTAGCAAAATTCCTACTATTAAAGAAATAAAAACAGAAATAAATCCAACAGACAAACTAACTCGAGTGCCAATCATCAACTGACTAAGTAAATCTCTGCCAAAGCGGTCGGTTCCAAAAAGGAATTTCTTTTTTATTAAATTATTATTTTTTATTTCATTGACTATGTCCTTAGTAGAAACTCTATGGTTTTTTTTTGAATAATCATTGAAAACAATAAAATCTCCTTCGGTTCTTACTTGCTTTCCATCCATTGACAAAGAATAAACAACATCCGCAAGATTATAATTTTTTATTTCACCATTGTTTGGAACACTGCCGGTATATTCTTCATAAAATATTTTATTGTCTTTAAAATAATATTTATAAACAGGAATTAATTTGTAAGCGGATTTTTCCCCATAAAACATTTTTGAAAACACATTGTGCTTTTTCTCTTTCTCATTTTTTCTGACTTTCAACATTTTTACAGAAAAACCGGGTTTTTGAGTAGCTAATTCAAGAAATTGTTCATTTGCAAAAGGAGAAGAATCGGGAGTTATTAAATATCCAAGGATAGCCATTAAGGCAGCAAGAATAATAAACCACATTGAAAAAAACGAAAGTTTGTTTTTAGTAAAACGTTTCCATGCAATTGCAGAAAGAGAGTCTGAACTTATATTTTTTTTTTTCTTAAACATCACTATCATGCAAAAATATCAATTATTTTTATTATTATTTTCTTATATTTTATATTTTTGAAGAAAATTTAATAATGATACCATGAAAGATTCTTTAAAGCAATTAAATTATGATGAGATATTAGAAATTCTTAATAGAAAAGATTTTGAATCTTATTATTGTAAAACAAACTCTATTCCTGACGCATCAGATCTTTGCGATGATTTAAGAAATTATATTGACATAAAAAACATTCCGAAAAAATCAGTTTTAGGCATCGACATTTACAAATATGGCTCTTATGATGATTTTGAACAAACACTAATTCCATTCCTGTTTAAACTATTGTTTAAAAAAACTATTGAGCTTTGTTTAGAATCAAATCAATATATTTTTCAAAAATATACATATGAAAAAATTATTAATTCTTTTATAAGCATTGGTGATGGCGGTTTTTTGATTTTAGACACTCCCCTACACTCTCTAATTTTTGCTATAAATTTTGACATGATTCAAAGGGCTTATAATTCATATCATATATTTCCAAAACTCAGGAAAATAGTTGGTGGAATAAGTAATAGATATGCTATAACTATTGACAAAATTTATTATTTTGAAAATAATTATTACGGAAGGGCAATTATAAACAATGCAAGAATTTTAAGTAAAGACAATTTAAACAGGTGTCTTTTAGCTCAAAATGCCTACGATTGGTTTTTGCTAAATATTGACGGGATAGAAAATCTCCAACTTTTTACTTTGAATGAAATTCATAATATTTATGATTTTAAAGATTATGAC
>Ga0075120_10003746_pt1 | contig 10303 bp, 8 predicted proteins | sample AntAceMetag02UKL_FD_69792 | JGI IMG/M metagenome (GOLD analysis project Ga0075120, IMG submission 69792) | Saline lake microbial communities from Ace Lake, Antarctica - Antarctic Ace Lake Metagenome 02UKL | ecosystem: Environmental > Aquatic > Non-marine Saline and Alkaline > Saline | place...
ATGTTTTCGGTTTGAGGGATAAGTATTTTTGATGCAACAACTGCACCGGGTGCTGCCATAATTGAAGCAGCCAAAAGGTGTTTAGCGAAAAGGATTCTCTGAACAGGATCGTCGCCACCCAGAAAACTAATATAAACAGCCAAAACTCCACCTGCAAGGGTTGCCATGCCACCCGTCATAACAAGCAACATCTCCGATTTATTCATTTTGGGTAGATATGCTTTTATCATTAAGGGCGATTCGGTTTGGCCTAAAAAAATGTTTCCTGCAACCGACAGGCTTTCAGCACCAGATAGTTTCATTGTCTTTGTCATAACCCATGCTAAAACCCAGACTACTTTTTGAATTATTTTTAAGAAATATAATAAACTTGTCAATGCCGAGAAAAATATAATCGTTGGTAAAATCTGCATTGCAAAGTTTATTAGTGGGGCTTCAACTTTTCCGGTTACCATTGATCTAAACAGAAAATCGCTTCCGGCTTTTGTGAAATCCAATATTACTACAAATATTTTCCCGATAAATTCAAATACACTTTGGATGAAAGGTACTTGCAAAATTCCGACAGCCAATAGTACCTGAATACCCAAACCCATGAGGACTACTCTCCATGAAATTGCTTTCCTGTTATTACTGAAAACAGTTAAAATTAATACTAAAACAGCTAAGCCTAAGAGTCCTCGTAAAATTGAAATAAAAGTAATTCCGTCTCCACCCCCGGAGGTAAGAAGGTTTTTCTTACTTTTATTAAAGATCGAAATATCATTATCGGCATCAATAACCGACTCTTCCGCGAGGGAATCAATATCGGGTAAAATTGTTGAAATAGTGTCATTTGAAACTAACTCATTCTGAACAGTTGAATTTTGTGCAATAACTATCATTGATCCGATTGCTATCACAAAAATTACAAAGAATAAAATTTTATATTTCATTAATTTTCTGTTTAATTAAATTAAAAAAAGCCATTGCTAATTAAATGTTATTAAAATAACTCGGGCAATGACGATTAAATGTTTTTTTCTTTTTTACAATCAAGTTTGAATATTTATTTTTTTCGATTAATTTCATCCCTGATCAATGAGGCTTTTTCATAATCTTCTTTATCAACGGCTTTTTTAAGCATATTTTGTAATTCATTAATTGAATAATCCTCATATTTATTTTTCTTTGTTTTGTTTTCTGAAAAAACTTTTGATTTTTTTTCTTTTGAAGGTGATTCATCGAATATTATTCCCGCTTCAGTTAAAATGTTTTCATGCGTATAAATCGGGCAACGAAATCGAATAGCCAAGGCAACTGCATCTGAAGTTCGCGAATCAATATCGGTTTCATTATTATAATGTTCCCATACGAGCTTAGCAAAAAATATTCCATCCACAAATTTATTAATTACAACTTCTTTAAGTGTAATATTATAAGTGTCAGCAAAATTTTTCATCAGGTCGTGTGTCAATGGCCTTGAAGGTTTCATTTTCTCAAGTTCTATAGCAATCGACTGTGCTTCAAATCCTCCTATAATTATTGGAATCCTTCTTTTACCGCCTACTTCACCTAAAATGAGTGCATAAGCCCCAGTCTGTGATTGACTATACGACATTCCGACAATTTCCAACCTTTTTTTTTCCATTTATTATTGTAATAAAAACTAATTACCAAATATTACAAAAAAATATATTACTTTAATATATAATACAAAGTTACAAGATTTTTTTAATTGCACAATCGAATATTTATATTTACCAAAATGATTTCAATTACATAGGAATTCATAAAGAAACTAAAATTTCACATGTATTAAATCTGAATATTTGTTGTTCGAGTTTATGCAACCTTTATTTTAATCAAGTGTCTTTATTAAAGTTTATTAATTAAACATAAATCTATTTATTAACGAAAAATAAGACTAAAAATGCTAAAGAAAATATTAATTATTCTAATTATTTCAGCAGTCATACCATTTAAAATGAACGCTGAATGGGTTTCAATTGATAAAAACAAGGTATCGAAAACCCCACCTAAAGTTACTCTCATCAGCAATGATAGTAACAGTACTATAATTAAAGTTGAACTATCAGGATTCAACCTAAAAGAATTATTTATTGACGGAAAAACATATCAGGCTATAGATTTGATGACAGAGATTTTTTCAAATGAATCTGGTTTCCCAGAACTGCCTCACATCGCAAAAATATTGGCTATACCCGATCAATCTGGTGTTTCTGTTGAAGTTATTGCGACCGGCAATATTCAAACATTCAAAAATATTTATTTGCCTCCGGCACGATTAAGCTGGTGGGAAGGCCAAGCTGAATCTCCTTATACCGAAAACCCGGAGGCATATAATTCTAACGATATTTTTCCTAAAGAACTTGTTAAAATTGATCCACCTTCGATTTTTCGTGATTTTCGCATTGCTCGTGTTTCCGTGTTTCCTATCCGTTATATTCCCGCAAAAAAAGAATTACAAGCAATTTCTTCAATTACAGTTAGAATTAATTACGGAGAGGGTGAAGTAGTTAACCCTAAAACTACTGCAAAGAAAGAAATTAGTCCTTCATTTGGAAAACTATACCGCAGTTTTATTTTTAATTATCAAGAGGTTTTGGATAACTTATATGGCGGTAGTGAAGATGGACGTGAATTAATGCTGTGCATTATGCCTGATATTTTTCCTGATAGCTTTCAGATTTACGCTGATTGGAATCGTCAAAGCGGAACAGATATACACATAACAAAATTTAGTGATATTGGTGCAAATTCCAGTAATCCTAACATTATAAAAGACCACATTACGGATGCTTATCATAACTGGGAAATTCCTCCAACTTATGTTTTAATAGTTGGCGATGATGGTGTCTTTCCAAAAAAAGAAGTAACCTTAGCAGGCTGGACTTTTCCTAATGAAGATTTTTTTGTTGAGATAGATGGGAATGACCACTTTCCTGAAATGATGATAGGACGTTTTACAAATCAGGGGGTTTATCGTATGCAGGTAATGATAAATAAATTTTTGAAATACGAAAAAACGCCATATATTGAAAATACAGACTGGTTTAAAAAAGGAGTTTGTTGTTCAAATAATGCATATGAATCGCAAGTAGAGACAAAACGATTTGCAGCATATTTAATGCGTGAAGGTGGTTTTCAGGTAGATACCTTAATGAGTGATGGCAGTCCTTGGGAAGACGATGAATGTTCAATGAATGTAAATGATATTGTTGATGTTATAAATGATGGACGAAGTTATGTAAACTATCGCGGCGAAGGCTGGAGCGACGGTTGGCATGCAAATTGTTATGGATTTTATAAATCGAATGTTACAGGTTTAATTAATGGTGAAATGTTTCCTTTTGTAACCAGTATTGGTTGCGGTGTTGCGATGTTTGATGCCGGATCAAGCAATTGCTTTGGAGAAGAATGGGTTCAAATGGGTGAGATAGATGAATTTAGAGGTGGCTGTGCTTTTGTTGGACCTACTTCAAACACTCACACGACATATAATAACAAAATTGATAAAGGTATTTATATGGGAATGTTTCAGGGAGGAATGGATACTCCCGGACAAGCCCTTTTGCGAGGAAAGTTCTTTATGTACGAAATTTTTGGAAATGACCCAATGGTAGCATATCATTATAAAGTATTTTGCGTGTTAGGGGATCCAAGTTTACATATTTGGAAAGATATTCCAAATGAGGTTATTGTTGACTATCCTTCAACGATTCCTCTCGGATCGAGCACTACTGAAATTTCAATAACATTTGCTTCATCGGGATTAGGTGTAGCAAATGCACAACTTTGTATTGTCGGCGAAAATTTGTTTGAAACATATACCAGCGATGCATTTGGAAATGTAACAATTGATATTACTACTGAAGTTGCGGAAACATTATCACTTACAGTACGCGGAGGAAATGTTTATCCATACCAGGCTACAATAGAAGTTGTTCCGTCAACATCTCAGGAGATTCAGTTAGCCTTAGGTTATCAATTTATTTCCTCAAATCGTTCGCCTGAAAATCCGGATATGCTTGAAGTAATGCAAAATAATTTGAATGATAAACTTGACTTTATTAGGAATTCGGAAGGTAATATGTTTAGAAAAATCGGCCCGAATTGGGTGAACGGTATTGGCGATTGGATAGGCACCGAAGGTTATCTGTTCAGGATGAACGAAGCAGATAACTTAATAGTTTATGGTGTTGTTCTTGATCCTCAAACTTCAATAGCATTAACTCCCGGTTTTCAGTTTGTCAGTTATTTGCCAAATGAAACATTAAATGCTTTGGATGCTTTTTCAGGTATATTAAATGATAATCTTGATTTTATCAGAAATTCATCGGGTAATATATTAAGGAAAATCGGCCCGAATTGGGTAAATGGCATCGGTGATGTTTATCCAGGTGAAGGATTTTTAATAAATATGAATTCCGATGATATTTTAATTTATAGCATTTCTGATAATACAAAAAGCATTTCTAAAGGAAAACCTCTTCCTGTTCACCTAAGTTTCGAAGGAGGTAATCCGGCCGATCCTGTTTATACTTTATATGTTTCGGGACTGGAAATAGGAGACGAAGTAGCAGCTTTTGATGGCGATAAAATGATAGGATTAATGAAAATATCATCAAATTATGTTTTTGATAATGAGCTTCCTGTTTTCAGTACTTTATCTGAAGGCAAGGGCTATGTTTCAGGAAATCCGATAATATTGAAAGTTTGGAATGAGGCTTTAAATAATGTTGAAGACGTAAGTTTTTCAATGGATAAAATTACTAACTCCTACAACGAGAATATTTATCCAAATGAAGACGGCCAATTCAGTATTGTTAATATTACAAAATCAAGGGTTAAAGAAGGCTCAATTACGATTTATCCAAACCCTGCTGAAGATGTAATTAATATTTCCTCTTCAAACCAGATCAATAATGTAACAGTTTTTAACTTTATTGGGCAACCGGTTTATCAAGGAAACAGCAATATTATAAACACAACAAATTTCAAAACCGGTGTTTATATTATTAGAATTGAAACAACTGAGGGTCTAACAACCGAAAAGATAACGATTAAATAAAGATCACAATATACGATTTATTAAGGCTGTTTTCTTATGAATGCAGCCTTTTTCATTTCTAACTTTATGAATTTAGATTGAACTGAAATTAGGGCTTATTTCTTTTTGTTTTTTTTATGCTTTTCACTATCATCAACTAAATGCTTTTTCCCGGGACTTGTGGTTGCTTTTATACCGCTTAAAACAGTTTTCCAGATGTAGTTTAAAATGCCTTTATTCTTATTTCTTTCAAAATTCAATTCTGCAATTCGTATTGGTTTATCGGCAATAGGATTATTTTTCTTGATGATTATATTAGCTAAAAAAGAAAAGAGTTTTTTTTCTTTAACCTCATCTTCATCAACATCTTTTAATATTGTTACATCCAAATCATTATATAAAAATTCCATTTCCCCACCTGCATAGTCATTGTTTGCATTTGCCCTGAAACTTACACTTTTAACATTTCCACTATCAATTTTCACGGAAGCATTAGGTATTGTTATTGTATTCAATTCTTGCATTTCCATCTGGCCTAAGGAACCGGAAAATGAAAAAGTATCAATTTTTCCGGCCAAAGGCAGTAAAATTTTTGCTTTTAATAGTCCCTTATTCATTAACATGCTTGTTGATGTGATTTCCATTAATTTATTTCTCTTCAGTATTTTTGGGTCATTTGTAATATTTTTGATCAAAATATTCATCTTATCAAAAAACACCATTCCGGGTTTTTCTGATTTTTTAACCTGTTCTTCATAAGTAATTTTTGCAGCTTTTATGGAGATAGAATCAATGTTTATCGGAAATTTCAAGTTATGAACAGACTCTTGTGGCAGTTTCGGAAAGTTATTGTAATTAAATGGCATACGTTTATCCCTGTAAATATTTGTTTTTAATTCACAAATATCAATGAACCTTAGATTTAATTTTTTATTAAAAATAAGTTCATCAAAGTCAAAATCTTTTAATTCAATTTTATTTATGGAAAGTTCAGCAATATCGGTTTGAAATTCGATTTTTTGTCCGAAAGTAACTCTATCATACAAAGGAATTAGTTTAAAAGATTTTATAAATATATTTGATTTTGTATAGCAAATGTGGGCATTATCAAAATGAATTTTGTAAAGATTATTTGGAAGAATATAGTTTGGGTTATTAATATTTATTTTAAAATCTTTAAAATCAATACTTCTTTTATCTTTCTCCGAATTATTTGGATCAATTATAAGGTCAGTTAAAAGAAATGAAAAACTTTTAATGCTAATATTTGGAGTTTTTTTATTTGCCTCAAATACTTCAAGCGAACTTTTGAAAATATTGAATTTATTGACGTTTATTGAAACTAAGGGTTTGATGTCAATAGAATCAAAGCTAAATTTCTTTGTAGTCTTTTTGTTTGTTTCTGTTTTTGCTAAACCATTTAATTTAAATACTTTAATGTCTGGCTTTCTGATAATAAATTTATTAATATCAATAATTTTATTATAATAAGCTTTTAAAATTTTAATTCCTGATAATTTTATAAAAGGTATGTGAGCTTCATAAAGTGTTGAAATTTTTTTGTTTGTATTTTTTGTATTTTTTAAAATAAGCTATCGGGACATATGTTTAAATTTTTAATTTTTACACTGCTGTTAAAAATATTAACACTAATTTTATCAAAACTTATTAAATATGGTTCAACCGGATTTTCTGATAAATATGTATTAACTTTATTTTCAATAACTTTCCCGATCCATATATTAGCGATTATTGTAACAATTAAGAGAAACAGTATTATTGAACCGAATATCCATGCTAATCTGTAGTAGATTTTATTTTCTTTTATCTTATTAATAAAATTCTTTAATCTTCTGCTGAAATTTGCTTTAAAATTCATGCGGATTATATTTATAATTTTTGATAAAGATAAATTAATTTTTTACAATTGCAGCGTTCAGTTTGTAGATTTCCGGATTAATGTTTCAGGTAATAGAAAAAATGTTATAGGTTTATCCATTGATAATTTGTAATTTACAACTACAAATGGAATTGAATGAAAAAGGCTAAAGAAAAGTGTGAAAGTATTGGAATAAGAGGAATGAAAATTGGGAGGCTTTAATTGATTTTCTTAAAAATATATTTTCTACCAACTACCGCCAGCGCCTCCGCCACCGAAGCCTCCACCACCAAAACCTCCAAAACTGCTACCGCCACCAAAGCTTCCTGAGCCGGACGAAAAATTATTCCAACTACCGGATTGACCACTTCGGCCGCCCATGCTACCGGCTAACCAAAGTGCTGTCCAAAAAGGAATACCGTGTCCGACAGAATGTGATCTGGCTCTTCCTACACGCATTAAAATAAAAACAATTGCGATAACAATAATAGGAATCATTCCGGCATAAGGAACTTGTTCTGTCCGTTTTTTATATTCCGCTGATGAATATTCTCCTTTTGCCAAAGCCATTAAGACATTGGACGCTTTATCAATTCCTGAATAGTAATTTCCGGTTTGAAATTCAGGAATCATTTCATTATCGACAATTCTTTTTGTAATGGCATCGGGAATTGCACCCTCAAGCCCGTAACCTGTTGCAATAAAAGCTTCACCTTTAAACCGTCCTCTTTTTGGTTTAACTAAAACAACAATGCCATTGTCGAATTTTTTCTGTCCTACCTTCCATTTATGACCCAAAAGAGAAGCATATTCAGCTTTATCATAACCATCGAATGAATTAACAAATACCACAGCTATCTGATTTGAAGTGGCATTGCTGAAATCGACAAGTTTTCGTTCTAAATTATTAATCTGAGCTTTAGAGAGTGTTCCTGTGAAGTCATTGACAAGTCGCGGAGGATTTGGACGGTTTATAATATTTTGGGCATTTATTATTAAGGTACTAAATACGCTTAATAATAATATACTAAACCAAATTTTAAATATTCTTTTCATTATATTTTTTAACTTTAGGCATTCTAAACTTTAGTTCACTCTAAGTACTGATTTGTTACTTTACATTCTTACCCAAATGAAATTTCATCGGAAAGTTCATTAATATCGTCAGTTTGATAGGGGAAATGTTTCTTCAATTGAATTCCGGTGCAATTAATGCCTTCAATCAGGCCTTCACAAAATTCATTTTCACGGTAACTATCCATCATGGAATTTTTTATTTTATCCCAAAAGTTCTCAGGAACAACCGAGTTAATTCCCAAATCACCAAGTATTGCAAATTTTCTATTTTCAATAGCGAGATAAAACAATACTCCATTTCGTAATTCGGTTTTGTTAATTTTCAGTTTATTAAAAATGTAGGCAGCCCGATCTTTAACATCACCATTACAATTGTTTTCGATATGCACCCTGATTTCACCTGATGTATCAAGTTCGGCATTTAAAATTGCTTGTTTTATATCTTCTTTTTGTTGTTTTGTAAAAAAACTTTTTGCTGATTTTGCCATTGCTTTTCAATTAATATTTTTGCGTTTTGAAGAAATTATATATGATTTTAAAATTCAACTACCGGAGCTTTCTCGCTACCTTCCATGGCTTTAAAATAAGGTTTTTCCTCAAAACCAAAAATACTTGCATATATGTTTTCCGGGAATTTTTTAATAAAAACATTAAAAATTTTTGTATCATCATTAAATTTTCGGCGCTCATTTGCGATTCTGTTTTCAGTTCCTTCAAGTTGTGACTGCAATTCAAGGAAATTTTGATTTGCTTTTAGGTCGGGGTATTTTTCAACAACTACCATTAATTTTGAAAGAGCTGAACTCAGGCCTGTTTGAGCCTGTTGAAATTGTTGTAAAGAAGCATTTGTTAGATTGGATGGATCAATATTTACAGAAGTTGCTTTTGCCCTGGCACTTATAACATCTGTTAGGGTTTGTTTTTCATGTTCGGCATATCCTTTAACGGTATTCACAAGGTTTGGAATTAAATCAGCACGTCTTTGATAAACGTTTTCAACCTGAGCCCATTGGGATTTTATACTTTCATTATAATTAACCATATTATTGTAAGAGCCTTTGAAGGTGCTGTATATAACAATGATTATAATTACGATCACTGCAATAATTATCCATTTTTTTTTCATAATGTGAATTTTTTTACAATTTAGTGTATTTTAATTACGATATTTATTATTTCTTATTGTGCTTCATTTGAAATAATATAAGTTATTTTTAATTAGTAATTTAATAAAAATATTAAAAGCAAAAAAGAGGTGCTAAATCACACACCTCTTTTTATTCTATTTCTGTTAAGGATTAATAATTCATTGTTTTTTATTCCTTATTTCAAGTTTCCGTGTTTTGACTTTTTATTATCTGCAATTTAAAAATATTTCCATTTAAGCATTTGCAGGACAAGATTTTAAAACGATTTATGAATATTTACTTTATAATATCAACACTTCGTTTAATAAAATCAGTCATTTCCTGGCCTTTTAAGAGGTTCTGTGATAATAAAGCTAAGTCGTAAATTTGTTTGATTACATTACTCTGATTTTCGGATTCTTTATCATTGAGGATTTTTGTAATTATCGGATTATTTGAATTTACGACCAAATTATATTGTTCGGGCATATTTCCCATATAAGCCATTCCTCCTCCAAGAGCTGACATGTCTTTCATTCGACGCATAAATTCGGGTTGAACGATCATAAAAGGAATATCACCCTCACTCAAATTTTCAAAAACAACTGTGAATTTTTCTTTGTTAATATTTTTTTCAATCACAACTTTTAATTCTTCTTTTTGTTTTTCATCGAGTTTTGAAACCTGATTATCCTCTTTTTTAACCAAATTGTCAATTGTATCGGAGTCAACACGTTTGAAAGTGGAATCAGAAAATTTTTGCTCTATTGTGTTTATAAAATGATTGTCCAATACTCCGTCCATGATTAAAATATCGTAACCTCTTTCTTTAGCTGCTTCGATATAACTATGTTGACTGTCAACATCATTAGTATAAAGATAAACCAATTTCTTGTCTTTATCCTTTTGAGTTTTTTCTACGTGTTCTTTGTATTCTTTCAGGGTAAAATATTTGCCTTCGATATTTTTCAACAAACAGAATTTTTCGGCTCTTTCGTAGAATTTTTCATCCGAGATTATTCCGTATTCAATAAAAACTTTTATATCATCCCATTTTTTCTCGAAAGTTTCTCTATCGTTTTTATATAGTTCTTCTAATTTATCAGCAACTTTTCGTGTGATATAGTTTGAGATTTTTTTAACGTTTGAATCGCTTTGAAGATATGA
>Ga0075120_10003747_pt1 | contig 10302 bp, 5 predicted proteins | sample AntAceMetag02UKL_FD_69792 | JGI IMG/M metagenome (GOLD analysis project Ga0075120, IMG submission 69792) | Saline lake microbial communities from Ace Lake, Antarctica - Antarctic Ace Lake Metagenome 02UKL | ecosystem: Environmental > Aquatic > Non-marine Saline and Alkaline > Saline | place...
GAAAACAATACCGAAATGAAAGATGAAATTGAAAAATTAAAGAGGAGGTAAGGATGAAGAGAATAACAAACTTATTAATAGCTGTTTTTGTTTTGTTACAAGTGAGTGTTGTTGCTCAAACATTTGATAAAGACAGCCCCTTCCAGTATGTTTTCGACGAGAAAGATGATATACATGAATTCAATTATATTGCAGTAAATTTTGTGGATACTGCTACAAAAGCTGTACTCAATACATTTAATATTGTAGAAAACAATCCATTCAACCATCTCGATTATCCTGAAATTGAAGTAACAGATCCTTATCATAAAAATAAAGAGTATCTAATTAAAAACACACCCATAAATGAAATCGAGCTACCTGAAGGACGAGTGGTAATTAAAAAGGGAGTAGATACTTCAGGTATAAATTGTGTTAATGCCTACAGTTATTACCAGGCATTCGACCTCAAAGATTATTTACTTATAAAGTATTCTCTTTATGTGGGCGTACCGGATTGGGTGGCAGGAAGAAGTGATGCTGTATTTATTTTTGATGCCGTGGGCGACCTGCTTTATAAACTCAACGATTTTGATACGGACGTCAGGGAATGGGCTCTTACCGAAAACGGAAGGTATTTTTCGTATGCACACGGGGGCATACAGGACGAATCGCTGGAACCCTTTTGCGATGTAGGGTATAAAATTATCGACCTACAAACAAATGAGGTTACTTACGAGGAATATTTAGGGTTCAAATACAATGAAGTGAGGACAGATTCTTTTAAGGACTTGATAGTTGCAACTGGTTTTTCTGTTGACTATCTTTATGTTTTTATTGATTTGTCAAAGCAAACAAAATACTCACGGGTTTTTTCTAATTCAGAACTGGGGTTATGGAAATCAACCTCCGATACGGGTATATTTATGTATGTTGGCAGTCGAAATTCAAGTGAAGTCAAATTCCTTTCTTTTGAAACAGATTTTAAAATGGGGGATTTGAAATGAAAAAAATATTGATATGCTTAACAATTATATCCGTCCATGTTTTTATTGCAAACCTTTCAATTGCGCAAGTACAAAACGATATTTATAATTTCTACTATCAGGAGCATACTACAGCTAACAATAGTTATGGTAACTCCACTGAATTTGAAACCAAGCATATATCTTCCGACTATGGTAAAAGGTATTTGCTTCCCGGACAAGGTACACGCTGGCACAGGGGTGTTGATTTTGCCATTAAAGGAACCCCAACTTACCAATGGGATCATTTCACATCCATAAATACTGGGACAATAAAGAAAATCAACGGAAGTGCAGGTTATAAATACATTATTACGGAGGGCACCCAGCCTGATAGTCTGCACCATTTTGGGTACGGGCACTTGTTTGAACAAGCGCAACCAAACCCATCCTATAAGAGAGGTGATTTGGTTTTGATAAAAATGGATAGTGTTCTTAATCAATATGCAATAATCGACTTATCAAGTACTGAGGAACGTGCATTTGGCCAGGTAACGGGAACAGCAACCTATAACTTTAATGGAACCGATAGCATATGGGATGTAACAACCGATATTAATCAGGGAGATGTGCTTGGAAATATCGGAAGGTCAAAAGGTACAGGTAATTACGGTTACATGCATGTACATGTTTATCTTTTTAAGAATATCAACATAGCACTTGGCAACCAGGGCCAGGGTTTATTCGACAACATCCATAATGACCACGACCCATTGCAGTTTATCTCACATGTAAACACAGAATACCATACAGAGCTTATGGTGAATCCAGCCGTCATCAATAGTGGGAACATAATAAACTCTAGTGGGGCAAATGCGATTTCGATACGGGTAAGGGGCACCATGATAAATGCAACACGAGATGTTGACCGTTTCACGAATGTTGTTATGGATATAGATGATGTGGACATTTACATCAAAAAAAGCTATCACCCTGATGAGAACCATAGCCAATGGGGCAACAATTCCTCTAATTATCAATTAATAATGGGGGAGCACATTGAGTCTCATTTTTCACTTGGTGCTAGGATGACAAGTAAAATTTATCCGGTAACAGCACAGTATGGTCAGCAGGCAAATCCTCCCAATAATAGCTTAATAAATTTAGTTGGAAATACATATGGTGATTTTGCCAATACCGGAATAGACCCTTATGCCTACAAGAGTTCCACTGGCAGTGTAATAAACAACCGGGCTTATGATGATTATTATTTCTCTGATTTTTACACAAGGGTTATCAATAGCGACACCTTAGGAGAGGATTTTGAATTTGCCGACATCAACGATTCAGCAAAATACAAAGATGGCATATACCAGCTTTTTGCGAAGGTAACTACAGTACGCGGTGATGAGTATACTTCTATGGAATGTATGGCACAACCTCCTGAAATCATCATCGACAACTTCCGCCCATACATCGCTAAAGTAAAAATTACCCAGGATTGGCCGGGAACTAACGAACCTGTTACATTTTACGAGTATGAGTGGGCTTGGAATCCCAATCTCGGACAACTCAATGGTGTTCCGGTAAAAAACATTGAAGGACTTATCGGCTTACCTTTTAATATTGAAATTGAATCGAGTGAAATACTCAAAGACTGCAAACTGGAGATTTCGTCGTTAGGTATTGGCAAAACTCCGGGGACACAAGATGAAGAAAATCCATATTTATGGAATTTCCAGGTGTTAGGAAACCCTGTGATGGGACCACATACATTATCAATTACCGGGCACGACATGGCCAATAACGAACTACAAACTGAACCCGAAGAAATACCCATCAGGCAGGCCCCGAACAATGACAGCGATAACTGGGAGCCTGAACCAAACCCCGGCCCGGACGAGAAACATACAATCAACTTCGCTTCTTACGATCTAGCCTTCACCTTCGAGCCCGAAATTATAGAAGCCGGTGTAGAAACCGAGGTTTACATTGTCAACAATTCATCAGGCTATGAAGGGGATAATTATTTGTGGTATTGGTTTTTTAGTGGTGAAACATCACCCACATATTTTGAGGGTAGAAATCCTCCTTCTGTTACTTATTCTGATTACAACCTACCTGGCACCAAACACATTGGTGTGATCATCTTTGATGGTGGGCAGTCAATTGCCGAATTAACAAAAGACATTCAAATCATCGACCCGGCAACCTACCTGCTTGTTGATTTTGAAGCCGAAGGAACAACAGACAATGATGAACTCTATGGCAACTCACCCCTTACCATCAACTTTACCGATGCTTCAAGCGGCATCCCCATCGAATGGTTGTGGGATTTTGGCGATTACTGGGGCGAAAGTACCGATCAAAACCCCACATATACCTTTGAAAACAATACAGGCTCACCCCAGCAATACACTGTATCGCTACAAGCTTGTAATCCTGATGACTGCGCCGTGGAAATGAAAGAGGCTTTAATTACGGTATATCCCCAAAGCGCCCCGCTCGACCCCTGGGCTAACTTTAGCTATAGCAAAACCAGCCTGTTTGCGCCCAGCACTGTAACTTTTACCAATACTTCCACCGGTGAAATTGATACTTACGAGTGGGATTTGGATGGGAACGGTTCGTTTGAAACAAATCTTGAAAACCCGGGTACTTTGCCCTATGGAGTCTCAGATTACGACATATCATTAAAAGTAACAAATACCGATACACAGAAATCTGATATTTTTTCGAGGCACCTAAAAATTTACGAAGCGCCTAACTCAGGTTACACGGTTGATTTTAGCTGGGATCCAAACCCGGCTACCCAGGGCAATTTAATCCACTTTGATGAAGATGTAACCGGGTTTTATGCTTCATACAATTGCAAGTGGATTGTTTACGATCCCTCGGGCTTTAAGGTTTATGATGCTTTTATCCAAAACCCCTACCTCAACCTTTACGAAACCGGTTCCTATTCAGTTACCCTGGAGGTGTACGATTTTTATGATACTTTCCTCGGTGTGTGCTCAAAGCAGGTAAATATAAACCCGCCGGCCCTGGTTGCTGCACCAGGTGAAATTGTCCCGGATGATATTAGCTACATGGCTGGTTTTGGGCATTCTGTTTCGATAGATGAAAACTTCGCGGTGGTAGCTGCCAATGCATTCGAGCATAATGGCGAGCGTACCGGGGCAATATACATTTATGAGTTTCACCACGAAAGCCAGACATGGTCAAAAAAACAAGGTCCGCTTGTACCTGCTGATGTAAAATGGGGAGACAATTATGCTTGTGCAGTTGGCATTTCAGGTAACTATATCGTAGTTGGGGCTGAAAGGCAAACCAATGATCCAAGTCATGAAAGGGCCGGGGCAGTTTATGTATATCATTACAATGGATCCACGTGGAATTTAATGCCTGATAAATTAATCCCCGGGGATGCCACATATAATGATAATTGTGGATGGTCACTAAGTATTGATGGTAATTACCTGGTTGTTGGAACATCTGGTGGTACTGTATTTCCAGATCCTGATAGTATTGGTTACAATGGCTCAAAAGACCACCAGGGAAAAGCTTACATTTATAAGCTTGAGAATAATACATGGGTTGAAAAATGTAAGATCTTTGATGAAAATGTGTTTGTTAAAGATGGATTTGGGAAGTCTGTTTCCATTTCGGGTACAAGGATTGCAGTTGGATCGGATCATGATAAAGCCTTTGTTTTCGATAGGGTGACAGATGATGTCTGGGAGCAAAGTACTATTGACCTAGCGGGTAATTCTAATGATGAAATTGTAGTTTCGGTAAGTAATAACGCATTATTGATTGGGGATCATACGGAATGCTATGGGTCACCTTCTGTTTCACGAGGTGGGAGGGCTTATATTTTTGAGTTTGATAATGGCCAATGGGATATGGAAATTGATTTGCCCCATATCGTACAAAGACGTGCCCATTTCGGATTTTCGGTAAGCATCAATGGGAGATACGCCGTGGTTGGCGTCCCTGGTGAGGATGTGTTTGGAGAATATTCACATTCAGGTGCGACATATATTTACAGAAAAAATTTCAATGATTTTTGGAATTTAGCTGAAAAAGTTACTCCAGAATATTATTCTAATGTCAGTTATGAGTGCACTCAATATGGGGCTTCCGTACACTGTGGCAATCAGAGTATAATTGTTGGGCGGCCTGGTGAATTTTTGACATTTCCCTGTGGCACTCCCGAAAACTTCCCCGGTACTGTAACCATTTTTTCCAACTATATTTATCCCTGCGACAGGATCATCAGTGAGGATGATTATCATCCATCACCCAATACGTATCCCGAACAATCAGCCGGCTACATTACGCTTGGCGGTAATCCACCTGGAGAGGTGTATTTTCAGGAAGGTGTGGACATTGCTTATTTGGGTGGGGATATTTTGCTACTGGATGGATTTACAGCCGCAGAGGGTTGTAGCTTTTTGGCAAAGGGCATGGCCTGTGCCTACCAGCCGCCACTTAAAACACAAAGTATTTACACCGGAAGTAATGATGTTGAAATTGTGGCTGAGATGGTGGATGAAATTATTTTGAATGCTGATGAGATCATTAATGAAGGGCGAGAGATTAAGCTTTATCCCAACCCAACATCCGGCACTATTACAATTGAGGGAATTAATGCCAACTCAGAAATATCAGCTTATAATTCATTCGGGAAACAGGTCTATTTTGATAACAACTTTAATCATTCATTTATCAATCTCTCACCCTACCCCAAAGGTATCTACCTGCTCACCATAAAAACCAGCGAAGGTGTGTTTACCGAAAAGGTGGTGCTGCAGTAGGTGATAGGTGTCCGATGTTTGATGTTTGATATTCGATCTTTGGTGTCTGAAACCGGCACCCAATACCAGCCGTCCGTATATTACGGCTTTCTCTGCGTCCTCCGTGCCCTCTGCGGTTTTAATTTTATCTTTGAAGTTAAGGGAGCGGATCGAAAGCAGGGAATTGGCCCCTTCCCTTTAAATTTGCTTGAAGTCCCAGCTTCAGGCAATAAGCCATTCAATATCCAGTTATTCTTCCCCACAGTATTTTTAATAATTTAATGCTATCCTGGTAAAAGGATAATCCATTGATGAATTTGATGTTAAACCCGTTAAGGTTTTTTTTGTACCTTTGCGCGCTAAAATTAACCAATCTTCGATTAAAATGAAAAAAGCGAAAGTTCTGTACATAATGCAAGAAATTACCCCGTATCTCGACGAAACTCCTATGAGCCATATTGGCCGCTATCTTCCACAGGGAGTGCAGGAAAAAAGTCGAGAGATCAGAACTTTTATGCCGCGCTATGGCAACATCAACGAACGTCGTAACCAGTTGCACGAAGTGATCCGTTTATCGGGGATGAACCTCATTATCGACGACAACGACCACCCACTCATTATTAAAGTGGCCTCCATTCAGCAAGCCAGGATGCAGGTTTATTTTATCGACAATGAAGATTACTTCCACCGCAAGTCAGTATTTACCGACAAGTCGGGTAAATTTTTTGAAGACAACGACGAGCGCGTCATTTTCTTTGCACGTGGTGTTTTAGAAACTGTGAAAAAATTAGGCTGGCCACCCGATGTTATCCATTGTCATGGATGGTTTACAAGCCTGGCTCCGCTCTACATAAAAAAATCCTTCAAAGACAACCCGCTGTTCAGCGATGCAAAAGTTGTGCTTTCATTGTATGATGACGACTTCAACGAAAGTTTAAGTGACGACTTTACCAAAAAACTGAAATTTGGTAAAATAAAAGAAGCTGACCTTAAAAACTACAAGCTCAATAATTATGAGGGCTTAATCAAAGGCGCGATAGATCATGCTGATGCATTCGTTATGGCTAGCGAAAACATCAACCCCGAACTTGAAAAATATGCCCGGGCGCAAAATAAGCCCATACTCGAATTTCATGGCAAAGATGATTACATCAATGCTTACAATGAATTCTACGACCAACTTATCGAAGAAGAACAATAGTAATTTCCTTCTGATTTTTTTGAATAATTAAACATCTCTTATCGATCTATGCTCAAGCGTCGGACAATATTTTACATCCTGATATTTACTTTGCCTTTTCTGATGGTTAACTGCAATAAAGATCCTGAAAGGATTGGTGTTGACTTGCAGCCGGAAGATGATAGATTAGAAGTTTATGTAAGTGACACAACCTCTGTTTATGCCTATTCGGTTTTGGTGGACTCTATCCGTACAGATGAAACTTCGGTAAGTATGCTCGGGAGCTATTATGATCCGGTTTTTGGTTCATCCACTTCAAGCATCTATACACAAATCAGGCTTTCGACAACCTCGACTACTTTTGGCCTTGATCCGGTTTTGGATTCGATTGTTTTGGCATTTGAATATACCGGCAGTTACTATGGCGATACTTCATACATGCAAAACTTCAAAGTCTTTAAAATAAGTGACGATGAATCGATTAATGGAGATAGTGCTTATTATTCAAATCAGGAACTCCAGTTAGCCGAGGAGATTGCAAATGTTTTTATTCAACCATCGCCAAGCGACAGCGTAATGGTGGATACACTGAAATATAAAGCACAGTTACGTATTCCTCTAAGTGAAGAATTTGGATATGCAATATTAAATGCTGACACAGCAGATCTCGCCTCTAACGATAAATTCCTGGAGTTTTTACCGGGGGTTTATGTAACTTCGGAACAGAAACACTGGGGCGGGGCCATATTGGCTTTCGACCTGGTAGCAGTAAATTCCAGGATGTCCATTTATTATTCGAATGACGACGAGGGTGATTCGCTTTCTTATAATTTCACCATCAGTTCAAGCAATGCCCGGTTTATGAATTTCGAGCAGTACGGTTACGATAATGCAGCCGAAGCATTTAAGGCACAGGTGATTAATGGGGATACTACTCTTGGTGATGAGAAACTCTACATGCAAGCGATGGCAGGCGTAAAAGTCAGATTTAAGTTTCCTTTTATCAAGGATTGGGGAACGGAAGGTGCTATTGCCATTGATGAAGCCAGGCTAGTTATTAGTAATTATAATCCTGATGATGATTTTGCAGCGCCTGGCGAATTAGTTGTACTCCAATTGAACAATGATGGCACAGCTGCGTTTATACCTGATCAGTTTGAAGGTACAGGCTATTACGGTGGGCAATATGACGCTGAAACAGGCGAATATTTTTTCAGGATATCAAGATATGTTCAGTCTCTCCTTACCGAAGAAGCAGAAAATTATGGAATGGAACTGGTGGTATCGGGTGGTTCACTGATGCCAAATAGGTCGCAGTTGGTTGGCCCGAACCCCAACCCGGTAAATGATCTTAGTAAAAGATTAAAACTAAAGATAATTTACACTGATTTAATAAACTAAATTTTCGTTTAAAAAATGTGTGGAATAGTAGGTTACATTGGCCCAAAGCAGGCTTATCCAATTCTGATTAGCGGATTAAAAAGGCTTGAGTACAGAGGATACGACAGTGCAGGTGTCGCTTTCATAAACGGTGGGATAAAACTTTACAAGACCAAAGGAAAAGTTTCGGACCTGGAAGCCCATGTTAAAGGCAAAGATATTAGTGGCAACATTGGTATTGGCCACACCCGCTGGGCAACCCATGGCGAACCAAATGATCTCAATGCACATCCCCATTTTTCTGAATCCGAAAACCTTGCTGTGATCCACAATGGGATCATCGAAAACTATGATGTAATAAAGGAAAAACTGATTAACGACGGTGTAAGTTTTAAAAGTTTTACTGATACTGAAGTCCTCGTTCAGCTTATCGAATACATTTATCATAAAGAAGATGTTAGCCTGGTTAAGGCAGTTCAATTGGCATTGTCGCAGGTTATCGGGGCTTATGCCATTGTTATCCTGTGCAAAGACCATCCGGATACTATTATTGCAGCTCGCAAGGGAAGCCCCCTTGTTGTTGGCATTGGAGAGGGCGAATTTTTCCTCGCTTCGGATGCTTCACCGATTGTTGAACACACACGCGATGTTGTATATCTTGATGACGAAGAAATCGCAATTATCCGGCTTGACAAAGAGATAGAGATCAAAACTATAAGTGATCAGAAAAAGACACCTTTTATTGAGAAACTGGAAATGGACCTTACAGCACTCGAAAAAGAGGGTTACGACCATTTCATGTTGAAGGAAATCTTTGAACAGCCCAAATCTATCCGCGACAGTATCCGTGGAAGGATTAACGTTGGGAAAGATACCATTTCGATGGCCGGGATTATTGATAACGCTGAATTTTTCCAAAAGGCGAAACGCATTATTTTTACAGCAGCAGGTACTTCCTGGCATGCTGCCCTGGTAGGGGAATATATTTTTGAGGAGTTGGCCGAGATACCTGTTGAAGTAGAATACGCTTCAGAGTTCAGGTACAGAAACCCAATTATTAACGAGGATGATATTGTAATTGCTATTTCGCAGTCTGGCGAAACTGCTGATACACTCGCTGCAATGCGGCTTGCAAAGTCAAAAGGTGCTTTGATTTATAGTATTTGTAATGTTGTAGGTTCGACTATTGCACGAACTGCTGATGCCGGTTCATATACACATGCGGGCCCCGAAATTGGTGTTGCTTCCACCAAAGCATTTACATCACAGATTACCGTTATTTATCTCATTGCCCTGCTGATGGCCCAAAAAAGAGGCAAAATATCGAAGGAAAGATTTTTAAAGTTAATTGATGCATTGGATAAAATTCCGGCCCTGGTTGAAGATACACTGAAGATTAACGACCAGGTGAAAGAAATGGCAAAGGTGTTTACCTATGCGCGCAATTTCCTATACCTTGGCAGGGGATACAATTTCCCGGTTGCACTTGAAGGTGCCCTAAAGCTTAAAGAAATTTCTTACATCCATGCCGAAGGCTACCCGGCAGCCGAAATGAAACATGGCCCAATTGCACTTATCGATAAAAAGATGCCGGTGGTGGTTATAGCTCCCGCTTCTGCAGTTTACGATAAAGTGGTTTCAAACATCCAGGAAATCAAGGCGCGAAAAGGGAAAGTAATTGCTATAGTATCTAAAGGGGATAAAACAGTATCGGCACTTGCCGATTATGTGCTTGAAATCCCTACCACTATGGAGATATTTTCACCATTGATCACCGTTATCCCATTACAACTTCTGTCGTATTATATTGCAGTGATGCGCGATTGTGAAATCGACCAACCACGAAATCTTGCGAAATCGGTAACCGTTGAGTAGGCTGTTTCTGCTAAGGTTTTTCCACGATTTTAACCTATCTTATTTTTGAAAACTATCTCTGGTATGACTTACTCCGGCATTTATGCTGGTGATTAGAAATGCGAATGATAGATGGACTTTAGTC
>Ga0075120_10003748_pt1 | contig 10301 bp, 4 predicted proteins | sample AntAceMetag02UKL_FD_69792 | JGI IMG/M metagenome (GOLD analysis project Ga0075120, IMG submission 69792) | Saline lake microbial communities from Ace Lake, Antarctica - Antarctic Ace Lake Metagenome 02UKL | ecosystem: Environmental > Aquatic > Non-marine Saline and Alkaline > Saline | place...
ACAAATAAATTCCAAATATCAATTATCAAAACTTTGTCCGTATGAAGCGAAGCAAACGACACGAAGTTAGTACGTATGTATCCGTATGGATGGATTACCAAAACAGTTTAGTTTAGAACATTGAGTTTTTGAACATTGTGATTTATTTGTATTTTGGTGCTTGTCATTTGTGATTTTTAATAATTATTTAAACTATCGGACATTATAGACCGACACTAAATAGTATGCTTATTTTATTGGATTAGTTTATTATAAGCTTCTCTCTAAGAACCTTATTATCGGTTTTTATTACTAGCAAATACATTCCGGCCGGCAGGTTTCTAAGATCCACTTCCTGGCGATTTTGCTCCAGGCAGATTGCCTGATATACTTTCATACCATATGTGTTGAATATATAAATCTCAGCATGGATATCCTCATTTACAAAATCAATAATAAATTGCCCCTTGCTGGGATTGGGATAAATCTTTATTTCCGGGCTAAGATTTATAAGCATATCAGGTGATTCGGAATTCTCTTCATCATTAACGGTAGTAGCTACCATAGGTGGCAGGCCACTGCAATAAGTTCCTGTAGATATAAAAGCACTAACCTCACTTCCCGAATGAGCATTAAAGCCGGGATTGAATACCACTTTACTTCCGGCAATGAAATTAGCTTCTCCACCGGAATAGATATTAACAGTTGATCCTGATCCGGCAACAGTTAAAATATTGGTAGCGTCGAAACATCCTGACTGATTGTTGGTAATAGCTACATTTTGTACATTAAGGTTAGCCAAAGGCGACAATTTAGTAATGCTTATATCATCAAAAGTATATCCATCAGAAGCGGTTGTACTCGTAGCAGGCCAATTATCACATTGCCCAAAACGTAGCTGGAAGGTGGAGGATACAGTCTGAGAAGGGGAAGCTGCAGCTAAATATGCATCAATATCCAGGTTGCTAACCGTGTTCCAGTTACCTGCTGTACCCTGATTAGCATACAGATTATAAATTTCCACCCATGCACCGGTATTGCTGCCTCTAATCCAGACACGATTATTAGGAAGATCATCTGCTCCATGGTGCATATAATAGAATGATAATTCAAGATCGGTAGAACTGCTGTAGTTACTCAGGTCCACGGTTGCGATCAAATAATTAGTATTATATGCACCGGATGGATATCTGTCAAGTGTTGCAGCCCTGGAGCCTCCATGGTAAAAACCGCTTCCTGCTTCAAAACGCAATCTTCCACCGGCATCAACCATATCATAATCCCATTCGGGAAGGCCATCCAATGAGTTCTGATCAGCAGTATAAGTAACTGTACCTGCATTTTCCCAGTCTTCTGTCCAGGGTAAAATACCTGTTCCCGGCAAAGTAGTAAACACATCATTTTCCCCGTAACCGGTACCATTGGCATTCATGGCGTATGCCCGCAGGTAGTGAGTGGTGTTTGAACCCAGTCCGGTCAGGCTAAATGAATAGCTCCCACTGGTTACTGTTGGTGAAGTTTGTACTTTGGTAACACCATTACTGTTAATTTCAGGATTAGGATTGGTACCAAAAACCACTCCGCTTTCGATAACCGAACTACCAAAATCATGAGTTATATTACCATATGCAGTTGCTGTACTTGACCCAACACATAGCGTTGCCTGGGTTTCGATAGCAGGTGGAAAAGAACATGTACCATTCATTGTTAAAGAGGATACATAAGGTTTGTGGTTATGTTTAGATATTGTTAACATTACAGCAGGGGAAGGCCCTGTAATTGAATATGCAAGAGATCCGCTACCTGATCCATCCAATGTAGTTTTTGAAATCAATTCATTATTAACAACCAATGTAGCTGTTGCATCAGGTGTAGAACCTGATATTGCAAAGGATGTCCCTGCACAATTTATGGTAGAAGAATGTGTGGCGGTGATTACGCTAGTATTAGGATTAGCTGTCCAGATTTTCATAGCTGGATCCCCAAAATAGTGCATCAATTCATGTTCGAAATAGTTGTAGTATCCATTCCATGTCTGAACCTGCCGAATCAGCCCGTGATTTAATACATCGCCCAACGTATAAATATCTGCATGAGGGGTGGGGGGTGTGGAACTGCCTCCTGAACCGGTGAAGTTGGGAGTGAGTCCCGGATTTGACCAGATGGCATCAAACAAACCCATTGCGAAACCATCATTATAACCACTAGGGCTCGCATGTGCTGCGGCAAAAACACCAATGGCTCCACCATTGTTTTTTCTGATCAGTTTTTCAGCAAAACACTCTGCAAGCTGGAATTCTCCGGTGTGACAATTGATACTGAAAATAACAGGCTGCCTGGTTGTGTTAGTGATGCTGTTAATGCTTGTCGTAGTAAAGTAGGGATCGGCCCATCCACTCCCGCCGGTATATCCGTGATCACGGTGAAGCACATAAAATCGGCCTGCATTGATGGCGGTGATGATATCACTCTCGCCCGGATGCCATCCGCCTTTCCAGGGAAATCCACTGGATCGTAACAACGCTGTGGGTATGGGCTCACCGGCTGAATAGGTGCCGTTGTTCCAGTTAGTTGGATTGGCTGCATCATCTGTCTGATAAATCCGTTCAACAGTATAGGTGGTATTCGCCAGCATATAATCACGAACCTCCTCACTGGTCTGGCAAAACCGCCTGTCAGCATAATCATTGAAATCATCAGTGTCCTGAAATGCCGCACAATGCAACGCTGTAGCATAAAATGCAGGATCATTGACCGGATTCTTTTCATACGCAATCATCTTCTGAATGGCTGTGTTGGCCTCTGATAATGATGAGACGGATATCCTGCCACGGGCCATGTCCGGCACATAATCACCGGCGCCATCCATGCAGGAATAATAGTTATCGGTCTTGAAGGTTGGATAGGGCGACCATATACTGGTTGCAGTTTCTCCAGGAACAGCATATAACCCGGCATGGTCGCCGATAATTACAAAATAATCGGGATGAGGGGCCCAGCCGTGGTACCTGGTATGGATCGCTGTGGTGACCTGTGTAGTAGTCCAGCTCGCCTGAGAAACTACTTCAACCGTATAACCTAACTGACGTTTCCAGTTCGCCAGATCATTGGCAGCAGACAAATAATTGGAGTGTGTGATAATGATGTAATTGTTGGCACCTGGACCCAGCAGGGATTCACTGTTCTGAATCCCGTCAGGAATGCTTTCCGGATTGACCACATAACGCTTCAACTTGTTCGTAAAGTCCCTGGAATTTGACTCGCCGATATCGGAAAAAGATTTTGTCCCACCAATAAATTCCAACCGAAATTTCATTTGCGTATACACCCTTATTGTGCCTGTAACCGGGTTAAACTGTATCGGTCTGACCTGGGAAACAGCGATGGGGACTCCTCTGCATAATAGGATTTCCGTGATCTCTACAGGTTCTTTTGGAAAGAATTCATCGCTATTATAAATACTTTCATCTTTTTCAAATTCGGGTTCAGGTGAACCTTCTGTATCATTCGCGGGCATTAAGGCAGGATGGATCATATACCCCTGGTATTCTTTGTATTCAGCATGGATCAGAACGATCTTGCCTACAGCATTTTTTGGCATTGCGATGATTTCGTTATACGCCGGCAGGGCCGGAGCACCTACCTGCGTCATTTTCGTAAAACCATTGATGTGCAGAAATTGATAAACCTCTCCACTTACTTCCTGTTCTGATATTGTGGCAGCTGTGAAATTATAGGTAACTGTGCAGCTTAAAGCACCGCCATTTTCAAAAGTACGAACAGGTAAAGTACTTTCAGCAGAGATACTTTGTATACCGGAAATAAACGATAAATATTGGCCAAAAAATGTTGTTGAAAATGCCAATAATCCACATAAAGAAAAGATTGCTTTTTTCATTTTTATAGTTATTGTTAATAATAATTTTACAGATATGTTATGTATTATTAAAATACTAATTAATCGTTAAAATTTCAAATTTTGTAACTAATCAGTTTTTTAATCAATTCCTATTCTCTCCCGATAGATATCAGGATTAAGGATAGATTTTAAAAATGGTATCCATATTACTGAAAGGAATCCGTATGAACGAACGCCCTTCGGTTGTAAGGGGAAACTAAAGTGAAAAGGCTAAACCCTTATTTCCCTTTTAATTACTGCAAATATACAATTTTTAAAAAAAAAAATCAAGAAATATTTTACATTTCTTTTATTCGTTAGTTGTGAGCTATCTAGCTAAAATACTGTTATTTTAAAACAACTGACAAGGGTACTTGCACCCTGTTGGTGTTTCACAAACAAATATTTACAAAAAAATTTGCGGATTATTAGGATATTTAAATATTTTTATGTACTTTTACATGTGTAAAATATTATTTTTTATAAATTCTAAATTTTTTATGCTATGAAAAACTTTATTAACAAAAAAACAAGTTTATTTGTACTTTTTTTCTTGCTTTTTATTAGTACAATAAGTGTTAATGCACAAGTTGCAATTAACACCAGCGGAGCTTCACCCGATGCCTCATCAATGTTAGACGTTGTCTCTACAAACAAAGGAGTTTTAATTCCCCGGGTTACTTACTCCTCAATTTCCTCACTTTCAGTACAAGGATTATTAGTTTATGTTACTTTAGGCGGCCCAAACGGAAACGGATTTTATTTTTATGAAAGCGGATGGAAAAAACTTGCAGGCGGAACAGGAATATTGGGTGTAACTGCAGGCGGAACAGGAACGTCAACACAATTTACTACCGGCTCGGTTGTCTTTGCAGGGGCAAGTGGAGTTTATTTGCAAGATAATGCAAACTTTTTCTGGAATAACACAAACAAATGGCTTGGACTTGGCATCCACCCCAGTTCTAATTTTCATATTTATGAAAATAATACTAATATAATACCAGCATCATTAATAGAACAAGACGGAACCGGCGATGCTGCTATGCAATATTATTTAACCAGCGGACAATCAATAACTACCGGAATTAATAATAGCGACAATGATAATTTCAAAATATCAAATACTACGACTTTAACAGGCACTACATACGGCGATGGAAATACTATGATGCGTATTCATACCGAAGCTGGAAGTCAAGGAATTACTGACCTTAATCACCAAAGCAGAGCAAGGACATGGCTAGGAATACTACAACCAATCCCAACTGCTGTGTGGACAAAAGTGGATTTTGATAACATGAATTACGATGAACATGCAGAATTTACATTAGCCCCCCCTGCTGGTAATGCCACTTTTACAGCAAAAGAAGAGGGTTATTATCAGGTAAATTCAAGGACTGAATTTGATACTGAATCTGTCGAACAAACGCAACAATGGGGATATGTTTCTATTGCAATATTTGTAACCGATGTTACTGGTACTACTAATATGTACGCACAAGGTAATAATTTGCAGGTAACTGATGGTTTAAATCATTTATTACCACGCAATAATGCACCAAATGTTAGCGATGTTGTTTATTTACAAATAGGGGAGAAAATTGAAATTTTTGTATATCAAGACTTTGCTATTCCTACTGCAAATATTAAAGATAAAACGGAGATAACTTATGTATCAATTCACAAAATAAGTTAATTAAAATATTTTTTTCTATTGATTAATCTTCAAAATTTTATTTTTACGTTTTTTATTATTATTCTTGTAGAGAATTCTAAAAGTAAATTCTTTATGAAATATATTAAGCTATTTTATGTGATCATTTTACTGTTCAGTAATTTATTGAACATTCATGCCCAGAATAACCGACAAGTTGTAATTGATCCTAAAGCACACCATCTAACAGATATCCAGGTGGGTATTGATAAAAACGGAAGTGTGGTCTTTAAAGGTAAAAATTTATACTTTGTTAATCAACCCGGAAATCCTGACATACCTTATCGTCATTTTCAGATTCTTCTTCCGGCAAATTGTGATGCTACAAGCATAAAGCTTGATCTGGACTTTATACAATGGGAAACATTACCTGGAAAATATCATTTACAGCCTGCACCACCTGCTGCTACACGAGATAATGATGATATATGTGTGTTATATCCTGAGGATTATCATATTATTAATAACAAAAATTTGACTGTATATCAAAATGAAAACTGGTATCCAAATATTCATACAATAGAAATCCAATCAGGTTTTAAAGGCATATACCTCATTGCTTCATTCGATATACCGGGTTTCAGGTACAAACCGGTTACCAAACAATTGCAGAAAATCCTGGGTGGAGTGATAAGTGTATTTTTTGATACTAAAGATTTTTCAGTTCATACTGAACAGGAGTTTTTTCCTGAGCTGTCTGAAGATATCCTCCTTACTGAGGATGCATTGAGTAGTTATGACGGCACTCATGATGGTGTGAATTCAGTAACAGGTTATGCCATTATCACAACCAGCACTATTGCTGCTGCGGCCACAAAACTCAATGAGTTTATCAATGCAAAAGAGAATATGGATTTTACAGTGCACCTGGTTACCGAATCGCAATGGGGCAGTAGTACGGGTAATACTGCTGCTGAGAATATACACAACTGGCTGCAAAACAATTATTCCAGCCTTAGTTTGGAGTATTTACTCCTTATTGGTGATCCTGATCCCAGTGATGGCGATGTACCTATGAAAATGCTTTGGCCAAGAAATAATGCAACAACTTATACTCAGTATAAAAATGCTCCTTCTGATTATTACTATTCGGACATGAATGGTAACTGGGACCTTGATGGTGACGGATATTATGGTGAATGGGGTGATGATACCGGGCCGGGTGGATGTGAAAGGACTTTTGAGATCATTGTGGGACGGATTCCTTATTATGGTAATAGCACTATACTGGATCAGATTCTAAACAAACTGATATGCTTCACCTTTGAACCTCTTAGTATGTCAGGCTGGAGACAAAGTGTTATTCTACCTATGGAACCCAGTGATGCAAGTACTCCGGGATATCACCTCGGGGAGGCTATTAGGGATAATTTTATTGCAACTAAACCAGGCTGGACCTCACATCGGATATACGACAGCAACTATGGGCTTCCCGACCCTCCTGAAACCATTCCATGTAACTACAGCAATGTTTATAATGCATGGATATCTGACCATCCTGCTGCAGCTTTCTGGTGGACACATGGTAGTTCCACTGTTGCAGCTGATATTATGAATACTTCTTATGCTTCATTGCTTAATGACAGCCTTCCGGCTTTTACATTTCAGTGCTCATGCAATAACGCCTATCCTGAAGTATCCAATAACCTGGCCTATTCATTGCTGAAAAACGGTTCACCCTGTGCATGTGCTGCAACACGCGTGTCGTGGTATTATGTCGGACAAACATATTTTAATAACTCCCCATCCAATTCAGGTATGACATACGAATTTGCCGAACGATTGGTTGGTGCTGAAAATACATGTGGCTTTTCGCTTTTTGATTTAAAACAGGATTTGTCAATTAATGCAGATTACCTGTGGATGAACTGTTGCGTTTTTAATTTGTATGGAGATCCATCACTGGGTTTGATAACACCATGCCCTGATATGATAACCCTCGAAAATGCTGATGTAGATATTAATTCATGGAGGTTTTATTCAGCTTCATCAAGCATAACATTTGCAGGTAATTCAAACACCTATACAGTGGGGGGTAGCACCAATTCCGGAGCTACAGTAACTGCAACCAGTAACAGCAGTATAACACTTAATCCGGGATTCAATGCCGAGACAGGGTGCAGGTTCAGTGCCTGGATTGGTAACGGGTGTTCTGCCCCTGCACCAATGTTGCTCAATTATCAGTATTTAACTCTAATGAATACTGATGAACCTGACTTTATCTATCAAAACCGGGAGATTCATATTTACCCCAATCCTAATACCGGTCGCTTTAGTGTTAACTTTACGAACGAAGAAGTTATTTCTGATATTATCATTATGAATTTGCATGGTGTTGAGGTGCATAAAGAACATCTGGAAAATCAAAGTAAGGTAGAGCTGGATATAAGTCATCTTTTACATGGAGTATATATTATTATCTTACAGTCGGAAAATCAGGTTATTACAGGTAAAATAATCAAAAACTAGGTTAATATTATTATATTTCAAAATAAAATAATGATACCATTTGAATAACTATAAAAAAAACTTGTTTTTATTAAATATTTTGTTTATATTTGTAAATTGAATTACTACATTTCATAATTTTTTAAAGTTAAACCATAAAAAATCAAGTAAAATGAAAACATTAAGAAATTTATTAATCGCAGCCTTATTATTAATGGCATTTACTACATCTGCCCAGTGGAATTACAACGGCACTCATATTTATAATTCTAATACGGGTAACGTCGGGATTGGTACCACCAATCCATTAAAAAAATTACATGTAGAAGGTGAAATGGGAGTTCAAAAATCAGATGCTCCTCGTTTCTTAATGCGGCGAACATCAGGAAGTCCGATTATGTGGAACTTTGAAGTTGGGTTATATGTGCAGGGAAATGGTTTTGCATTTTCAGATTTAACCAATAGTGCCCAAAAATTAATTCTGGAATCAACCGCATCAGGTAATGCATATTTCCCTACCGGTGGTGTGGGAATAGGCATAACCAGTTTACCTACTGGCTATAAACTGGCTGTAGATGGTAAAGTTATTGCCGAAGGCATGGAAGTGCAATTATCCGGAAGCTGGCCTGACTTTGTATTTGAAAAGAATTATGAACTTCGTTCTTTATCAGAATTAGAAGAGTTTATCAATGCAAATGGCCACTTGCCAGATGTCCCCACTGCCGAAGAAGTTGAAAACAGTACCCTGGATCTTGGTAAAATGGATGTTGTGCTGCTTAAAAAGATAGAGGAACTTACATTGTATGTCATTGAACTGAAAAAAGAGATTGAGGAGTTGAAGAAGCAATAACCACACAACACCATAAGATCATGAAGAAAATAATAATTATTATCATCATTCTTTTCAGTGTTAGTGTGACCTTTGCTCAACTCACTATCACAAGCGGATCACATCTGGTGGTCAATTCAGGCGCCACTGTTATTGCAAACGATGGTATTACTGCGACCAACGCAACCATTACGAATAATGGCACCATCGAAAACAAGGGCGACTTGATTAATAACACATCGAGCCTGTTTGCCATCGGTTCATCAGGTACTTTTGTTTTTAAAGGAAGTTCCGCGCAGGAAATCACTGGTAATGCCGATGCAGGTTTCTACGGGACACTGGAAATTAATAATTCAACTGGTGTTTCTCTGACCTCTACCTCAACCGGTTCTGACCAAACCGTAAATGGCCCATTCACTTTCACCAATGGCTTGCTTACACTGAATGCCTTCGATATAACCATCGGAACAACAGATCCGACAGGTGCAACTACTACCGAATATATTAAAACCAACAGTACAGGAGTGGTTACACGAAGCGTACCAAATACTGGAACCAATATAACTTACCCTATTGGTAATTCATCCTATAACCCGCTTATCCTCCAGAACAGTGCTTCAGGGACCACAGATAACTATAGTGTTCGGGTTGTTAACGATGAACCTTCAGGCTCAGAAACTACGCACATGGTAGATAGAAGCTGGGTAGTTACTGAAGAGACAGCAAATGGATCTAAACTTACAGTTAAAACCCAGTGGAACTCAGGTGAAGAATTAACCAGTTTTGTCCGGACAAACTGCGCAGTAGGTCTTACTACCGATGGTGGTACAACATACAACTGGAAAACATATGGTACGGCATCAGGGGGAAACCCTTACACTCGTCCCGGTTCCACATTTACCGGCGTTGGGGCTTTTGCTGTTGGCGATAAAGACTTTGTTGCTGACAATATTATCGTATCTGATATTACTATTGCAAACACCGAATCAGACTGTTTTAATGCGGAAGATACATTGAATGTGGCAGGGAACGGATCGACCGTTTTGATAGAAAATGGTGGCGATGCTACCTTTATTGCCGGAGGCATTATTATTTTTAATCCCGGATTTGAAGCTGAATCGGGAAGCACTGTTGAGGCATACATCTGCACCAGTTATTGTGGCAGCCTGCCTCCTTCAATTTTAACCAATATTGATGAGTTGGAGGACAATCCTTTTGAAAAAGATGAACAGGGCATCAATATCTACCCGAATCCCACAACAGGACAATTTAACATTGATTTTATGGGTAATCCCTATCCTGATGCTGAGGTTTATATCATAAGTTTCCGGGGACAGAATATCCATAAAATGAATACACAGAACAGGGATAAAATTGTTATTGATCTGAGTAACTTACCCGATGGTATTTATTTGATTGTAATAAAAACCGCT
>Ga0075120_10003752_pt1 | contig 10297 bp, 9 predicted proteins | sample AntAceMetag02UKL_FD_69792 | JGI IMG/M metagenome (GOLD analysis project Ga0075120, IMG submission 69792) | Saline lake microbial communities from Ace Lake, Antarctica - Antarctic Ace Lake Metagenome 02UKL | ecosystem: Environmental > Aquatic > Non-marine Saline and Alkaline > Saline | place...
TTTAACGATAAAAAAGTGGCATTAAAAATTCTTTCTGAATAATACGGAGATAGTTAACTTTAAAAACTCACTTATTGGAAATTAATTCTTTCCAATCACAAACCGGTCGTATAACCACAGAAGAACAACAGCCGATACTGCAATTCCCGAATAAAGCACCCAAATATTTGAGGGTTGATAGCTTGTCCATAAAAAATTATTCAATTCGCTTCCTTCCATTCCCAATTTATCTGACGCCATTTCTAAGTAATCGTTTTTTGTAAACTCATTAGAAATTTCAGGTATTGAAATTCCACGCTTTACTACTTCTTGTTGAAGCAAATAAATTTTATCAGCTATTTTTTCATAAACGTCGCCAGAGAGCCAGCCGGCTAATTGATGAGCTGCCGCGATGGGCAAAAAAGATGTTCCCATGTATAAAGCCTTTTGGTCGGCCGGTGCAATTTTACCCACGTATTCAGTAAATTTTGGAGAACTTCCCATTTCACCTAAAGCAAACACTAAAATTCCCAGTAAAATTAACCACCCACTTTGAGTAGAAAACATTAGACCAAGACCTCCTGCCAAAATTAAAATTCCGCCCATCATTGCTGCCAGTGGACGAAAACGCATAACAAAAGCCGAAACCATTAACTGAAAAACAATGATAAAAAAAGAGTCCATACTTAATAAAGTAGGAGCTGTAATTGTACCATTTTCAGTTCCTATTGATTGTGCCAGCCAGGGCCAAATTGAATAAATACCATCGTATAAAACACTAGTGTCAACCCACTGATCGACAAAAACAGGAAATGAATAATACAATTGATTAAATGCTGTCCAAAACAAAATCATAATAATAAGGAACAACACATATTTCCAATTTTTTAGTGTAATCCCAATACTTATAAAAGCCTGTAAAATACTTTTTCCTAAAGATGTTTTCTCGTTTTTTACAACTGGTTCGCGAAAGAAAAAGAAAGTTATAAAATAGTTTACCGCGATGGTAATCATCGACATATAAAATACATAATCCCATGATTTTTGCATTAAAACACCTGCTATAAATGGCCCGATAAAACCACCAATATTTACCATCATATAGAAAATACCAAAACCAATAGATGAAGTTTCATCGGTAGTTGTTCTTGCAATCATTGCAGAAATTATTGGTTTAAAAAATGCCCCTCCCACAGAAGTCCAGATAAAAGCAAAAAACATCCAACCAAAGGTATCAAACCTCATAATCATATAAAATCCTGTAATATATAAGGTGAAAGCGAGGAAAAGGATTTTTTTATAACCCACTTTATCGGCAATGGCTCCGGTAATTACCGGTAAAAAATAGAGCAACATCGAACCGGTTCCCATTATAATTCCTTTTTGTGCCTGCGTTAATCCAAGCGCACCGGTGTCTTTTGAATTTACCAAATAAAGTGCAAAAGCAAGGTAAAAACCGTACCACGCCCAACGTTCAAACAATTCAATTACGTTGGAAGCCCAAAAAGTTGCATTGTATTTTTTAATTACCGAAACAAATCCCATAACCTGATTTTTAATTAAGCGGCGAAAGGTAGTAAAAAATCAAAAAAGCTTCCGATTAGTAAAAAACAAAGGATGCTATCTCTTCATTTTAAATAAATAAGTGATAGCATCCATCCTAAAAAAGTTAACTTCGAATTTGACAGAATATTATTTCATCAGACCCTCTTCCCTCAATATTTTTCCTGCTTCAGTTAAAGAAATTATATCTTCTTCCGGGAAACTTCCATCGGGAAGTGGTCCGACATTCATCAATAAATTTGCATCCTTCGCCCAGGTATCTTTTATAATTCCGACCAATTCTTTACCTGTTTTATGTTTCCCGTCGTTTCCTTTATGATATCCCCAGGCGTGTGGTTGAAGTGTATTGCAAATTTCCTTGGGTTTGTTTTTATTTTTTTCGTAAACCATTCGAGCCACCTCAAACTGGTTCCCAACAACAGCATTTGAATTTCGTTCAGGAGCCGAAAAATCCTCATCACCATTTGCACCCTGTTTAAATGAAATTAATGCGTGAGGACTTAAACTGCGAATTAAAGTATAAGTTTCTTCAACAGAAAACAAATCGGGCCGATTGTATAAACCCATAATTGGATCGAACCAAATGCCGGCAATTGTTGGATATTGAGTGAGTAATTCGGTTACATGTTTGTGTACATAATCGACATAAATTTTAAAATCTTCATCTTTCTGAAATCTATATTCGGGCTGTGGTTCTTTATACGCAGGCCGTGCATTGTTCCAGCCTGCCTCACGAGAATAAAAATAGGGGTGTTTCCAATCGGCCGCATACGAATAATATAAAAACAAGCCCAATCCTTTTTCGTTACACGCCTCCGCCAATTCGCCAATCAAATCGCGGCCACAAGGAGAATTAATACTGTTAAAATCTGTCTGTTCGGTTTTAAACAAGCAAAACCCATCGTGGTGTTTTGATGTAATGGTGATGTATTTCATTCCAGCTTTGATGGCAAGATCGGTGATAAAACCAGCATCAAATTTATTTCCAGTAAAAGTATCTTTCAATTTTGCATAATCCGCAACGGGAATCGTGTCGCGTAATTGCACCCACTCGCCACGCCCCAACTGTGCATACAAACCATAGTGAATAAACATGCCATATTTGGCATCGGTAAACCAATGTAAATTTGCTTCCCGAGGATTTATAGTGTATTCTTTGACATAATCCTTCAGATAGTTGGGAAGAGAAGAACGCTGAGAATCACAAGAAAAAAACAAAACAAATAACAAAACAAGAGCAATCGATAATCTTTTGTACATGAATATTAGATTTTGGGGAAATTACGAACAAAAAAACTATAATTCCAAATCGAAGAATAGGGAAGCAAGAATGATGGTCATTATGATTATAAAAAGCATAATAAAAAATCCAAAAATTCCAATATTGAATCCCTTTCGTACTTTTTCCTTTTTTGTGATTTTTGTTAGATGCTCAATAGAACGAACCAACCTATAGGGAGCCTTTTCATTTCTTTCGATGTAATCCGCAGCACCCAGTTTCATAATCTCAACCGCCACTTGAATATTGTTTTGACTACTCAAAAAGATAAAATCAATTTCATAATAATCTACCCTAATTTTTCGCATTAATTCGAGACCACTCATTCCATCAGAAGAGTAGTCCAGAATAATAATATCGGGTTTTAATACGAGCTCTTTAAAACACTCTTCCCCTTTTTTAAAAGTCTTTATGTTATTAAATTTCTTCGACTGCAAATACCCAACAATCAATTCTTTATAAACGACACTATCTTCAACAATAAAAATTAATGGATTTTTAGTATTATGCATTGTAACCGATTTAGTATAAAAGCTATCAAATTTAAATTAACATATATTTTTTCATAATTCATATAACAACAAGGATTCGCGAATCAAATAAATGTAGAATTTCCCAATCTGAATAAAATGTCCCAATCTGAATTTAAAACGACACTAATCCCCAAATATTTTCCCTATAATCAACTATCTTTCAATTCTGTTATTAAAAATACAAATTACGATCCAATTGAGCATCCTTTATGTTTGTATTATCACGAATTATTAAAAAATTACTTGAAAAAACTATCTAAAAAAAGATAAACAACTAAGTTTGTTGTAAGTAAAGATTAAAAAGAGGTTCTGGCAATAACTGAAGCACAATCAAGTTAAACAAACCTGTCCGACAGTAACCTGTTTTCATCTACAACCATAAAAATAAAGTTAGAAAATATGCTATTGGCAATCGACATTGGAAACACAAACATCGTTTTTGGCATTCATAACAATTCCACCTGGTTAAAACATTGGAGAATTCAAACCGATCAATTAAAAACTGCCGATGAGTATAAAGTTATTTTTCGCTCGTTGTTATCGGCAGGTAAAATTTGCTTTTCCGAAATTCATCAAATTGTTTTAAGCAGTGTTGTTCCTTCTTTGGTACACCCATTTACCGAAATGCTTACCGAACTCATTCCCAATGCAGAAACAATTTCAGTAAATCCAAATGTTTACCCTAAACTACCCATTAAAATTCTAAACCCTTACGAAATTGGAAGCGACTTAGTTGCCAATGCTGTTGCAGCCTATCAGAAATTCGGGAATCTTACCATGATTATTGATTTTGGCACTGCACTTACCTTTACAACTATTGGGAAAAATGCAGAAATATTAGGAGTTGCCATTGCTCCCGGATTGCAAACAGCTGTTAGTGCTTTGGCAGGAAAAACAGCTCAGCTACCACAAATTCACCTCACTCCTCCGCCATCCGTATTAGGAGAGAATACAATTCATGCAATACAAGCTGGTGTTGTTTATGGATTTACAGGTTTAGTCGATTCAATTATTGAACGCACGCAAAACGAATTAAACGAAAAACTAACAGTTGTTGCTACCGGTGGACTCAGCACAGTGATTGCACCATTAACTAAATTTGTTCAAACTGCAGACGAAATGCTAACCCTCGATGGACTTTACCACATCCATTCGTTTGTTTCTGAATAATAAAATGAGAACTAACTGTTTTAATACTCAAGTTAAATTCAACACTCATTTCAAGCAAATAAATAAATATTAAGTATAATTTTACTTCTTTTACAACACGCTAAAAATTTGTTTCGTTACACTTTTACAAAGAGTAATCGAGGAATTATTATCTTTGAAAATATTTTTCATACAGATGGATGAAGTAAAGGGGAAGCTACTTGAAAGTATAGACGGACCAATTGATTTGAAGAAGTTATCGTTAAAAGAACTTCCAGAGATTTGCGACGAATTAAGGGATTTTATTATTGATATTTTATCAACCAATCCCGGACATTTTGGCTCAAGTTTAGGGGTGGTGGAGTTAACTGTTGCGCTACACTATGTTTATAACACACCATACGACCAATTAATTTGGGATGTTGGGCACCAGGCATACGGACATAAAATACTTACCGGAAGACGGAATAATTTTGATACCAACCGAAAATATAAAGGGATAAGCGGATTCCCGAAAAGGGAAGAGAGCGAATTCGATTCTTTTGGGGTTGGACACGCTTCAACATCTATTTCAGCAGCACTTGGAATGGCAACTGCATCGCGCTTAAAAGAAGAAAAAGACAGAAAGGTAGTGGCTGTAATTGGCGATGGGGCTATGACAGGAGGGATGGCTTTTGAAGGATTAAACAATGCTGGTGGCAATAATTCAGACCTGTTGGTTATATTAAACGATAACAACATGGCCATCGACCCAAGTGTTGGTGGGTTCAATCAGTATTTATTGAATATTTCGAAGTCTCATACCTACAACCGGTTTAAAAAAGATGTTTGGGAAGGACTTGGAAAATTAGATGTCGTTGGTAGAAAAATACGTAGATTTCTTCAGAAAAATCAACACGCTTTGAAAAATATGATTTTAAAGGAAAACAATCTTTTTGAAGCATTTGATTTTCGATATTTTGGACCTATTGACGGACACGATGTTGTTTATCTTACTAAAGTTCTAAACGATTTAAAAAAGATACCTGGGCCAAAACTTCTACACGTAATTACGAAAAAGGGCAAAGGGTTTAAGCAAGCTGAGCTTAATCAAACCAAATATCATGCTCCCGGCATTTTCGATAAAGAAACCGGAGAGATTTACACTTGTGACTGCCCGGCTGAAAAAGCACCAAAATTCCAAAATGTTTTTGGCGAAACTTTGTTGGAATTGGCTGAACTGAACGAAAAAATTATTGGAATAACACCAGCCATGCCTTCAGGATGTTCGATGAACTTAATGATTAAAAAAATGCCGGATCGTGCTTTCGACGTGGGTATTGCAGAACAACATGCAGTTACTTTCTCGGCTGGGTTGGCCACTCAGGGAATGGTTCCGTTTTGTAATATCTACTCTACTTTTATGCAACGTGCCTACGACCAAATAATTCACGATGTGGCTATCCAGAATCTACCCGTAATATTTTGCCTCGACCGTGGAGGATTGGTCGGAGAAGATGGGCCAACACACCATGGTGTTTTCGATATTGCATACATGCGCTCAATCCCGAACATGATTGTTTCGGCACCCATGGACGAAATTGAACTGCGCAACCTAATGTTTACAGCGCAACTAGAAAAAAACAATCATCCATTTTCTATTCGTTATCCCCGGGGATGCGGTATTAAACCAAACTGGAAAAAACCATTTGAAGAAATTGAAATAGGAAAAGGAAGAAAATTAGCCGATGGAAAAGACCTTGCCATCTTAAGCATTGGCAAAACAGGAATTTTTGCAGAACGTGCGATAAAAAGTTTGGCAAACAAAGAAATTTATGCAGCACATTACGATTTGCGTTTTGTAAAACCAATTGATTCCACATTATTAACCGAGGTTTTTGAAAAATTCAAATACATTGTAACGGTTGAAGACGGCACAATACAAGGAGGATTTGGAAGCACTGTTTTAGAATTTATGGCACAAAATAACCATTCGGCAAATGTAAAACTATTGGGTGTGCCAGATAAATTTATTGAACACGGAACACCTGAAGAGTTGTACAAACAATGTGGGATTGACACCAAAGGAATTGTTAAATCGGTACTGAATTTCTTAAAAAAATAATAAACTAAAATATCTCTCGTTTTCATCTGTAATACGTAAAAACTACCTCATAGTGGATATCTATCTTAAAAGACGACGTTGGAAAATCTTACTCCTGTTTATTGCAATTATTATTGGAGTTGTTTCATTGGTTTACACCAACTGGTTGACCGAAAAAATGGCCCAGGAAGAGCGCAATAAGGTTGAACTTTGGGCAGAAGCAACAAACCGTTTAAATTCTGCCGCCACCGAAACCAGTTCCCTGGAAATGGAAGATTTAAACAGTAACTATTTGAGTTTTCTTAGTATGGTTACTTCTAAGAATACAACAATTCCCATACTTATTATAGAAGCCGACGGCACATTTAACAACAGTGCTAATATTAGCTATAACGAATCGAGAAAAAATGAGGTTTTAAAAAGAGAACTAAAAAAAATGAAAGATTATTCGGAGCCAATTTCAATTAAAATTTCCGAAAATAACTTTCAGTATCTCTACTACCGCGAATCAAGTATTTTGCGTAATTTAAGATTTTACCCTTTGGTGCAGCTTTTTGTAATTATTGTATTTATTGCGGTTGCCTATTTTGCATTTAATGCAACTCAGCGTGCTGAACAAAATCAAGTCTGGGTAGGTATGTCGAAAGAAACGGCTCATCAATTGGGAACGCCAATCTCGTCGCTAATGGCCTGGACCGAATTACTTAAATTAAAAAATGTAGATCCTGAATTGATTAAAGAATTCGAAAAAGACACCGAACGACTGGAACGTATAACGGAACGGTTCTCGAAAATTGGTTCGAAACCCGAATTACTTCCCACAAATTTAGTTGAAGTTCTAAGTTCTACCATAAATTATTTAAAAACACGTTCTTCTAGCAAGGTTATATTTGAAACTTCATATTCTAATGAAGTGCCTGTTGAAACGCCACTCAACACAGCACTCTTTTCGTGGGTAATAGAGAATATCTGCAAAAATGCGATTGATGCCATGGGAAATGATGGTAAGATTTCAGTTAAATTAAAAGAAAAAGAAGAACAGGTTTTTATTGATATTTCCGATACTGGAATTGGTGTGACAAAATCAAATTTTAAAACCATTTTTCAACCCGGATACTCTACAAAAAAACGTGGTTGGGGACTGGGACTTTCGCTTGCCAAACGAATTATTGAAATCTATCACCGCGGTAAAATTTTTATTAAATCATCGGAAATTGGGAAGGGTACGACTTTTAGGATTGTGTTGAATAAATAGCCTCAATTAAAAAAATCCAATATGTACGTCTGTAATTCACATTAAAAATATTGAATCTCACTTTACCGACTATATTATTCGTTTATTTACTTTTCTTATTCATTTAGAATATAATCCAAAATAAATTATTGAATCGTTCGGGTGTTAATAAAAAATTTATACTTTTGCATCACTTTTTTGGAATCGTGAGCTGGAAATCGAAATATAATATTGAATTTAAAGGTCTTAATGAAGGCCTTCACGATTTCGAATTCGGGATTGACGATACGTTCTTTGCACATTTTGAAGAGAGCCTGGTTGACAACGGGGATGTAACAATAAAAGTGACACTGGAAAAACGCAGTACATTTTTAAAACTTCACCTTAAAATAAAAGGGTGGCTCGAACTTACCTGCGACCGATGTTTGGATAATTTCCACCAGAAGGTGAAAGGTGAAACTGAATTTTTTGTAAAATTCGGAGAAAAAGAATTCGAAGAAGGTGAAAACGTAGTTTGGGTTTTACCCAAAGAACATTTTATTAGCTTGGCTCAACCAATTTATGAATATGTATCTTTGAGTATTCCTTTAAGACATGTCCATCCGAAGAATAAAGATGGCAAGAGGGAGTGCAACAAAGAGATGATTAAACAATTAAAGAATTACATGCAAAGTGAAGATGAGGAGGATACAATAAACGACCCTCGTTGGAATGCATTAAAAAAACTAAATAATAATTAAATACAATATATATTATGGCACATCCAAAGCATAAAATATCAAAATCGAGAAGAGACAAAAGGCGTACACATTACAAAGCCACTCTTCCAACTCTTGCTACTTGTTCTAATTGTGGAACTACAGTAAAATACCACACGGTTTGTCCGGAATGTGGATATTATAGAGGCAAACAAGTAATTGAAAAAGAAATTGCAGTTTAAAACCGGGTTTTTACCCGGTTTTTTTGCTTTTATAACAAAATAAAAATCACCTTTATTTCGATTTTATCGAACTGCAAGAGATCTCTTGCAGTTCGCACTTCAATTTCCCGTAGAATATTTTCAGTATTATTAAGAGTACCACCCCCAACAAATAAGTAGATTTTTCGAACCCCTGAATTAAATAGTCTCCTGTAAATAAAGCTTTTATTAAGCCTGCCCCTAAAACTTTGTATTTACTTAATTTAACTTCTATATTCGCACACTATTTTTCAGCATGAACAATTTCTGTTGAAATCTTCTTTCAAAATAAGTTAGGACAATGAATAAAACCAGAGCAGTAATAACAGGAGTAGGAGCCTACTTACCCGAATACCGTTTAACCAACGAAGAAATAAGTACAATGGTAAATACTTCGGACGAGTGGATAATGCAGCGCATTGGTATTAAAGAACGCCGCATTCTAAAAGGAGAAGGGAAAGCTACCAGTTACATGGGTTCAGAAGCGGTAAAAAACTTATTAAAGAAAACAAATACTCCGGTTGATGAAGTTGACATGTTAATCTGTGCCACAATTACACCAGACATGCCCTTCCCGGCAACTGCAAATATTATTGCTGACAAAGTTGGAATCCACAATGCCTGGAGTTTCGATTTAAATGCTGCCTGCTCAGGATTTATTTTTGCTCTTGCAACTGCCACTCAATTTATTGAATCGGGTAGATACAAAAAAGTAGTTGTGGTTGCTGCCGACATGATGTCGTCGATTACCAACTACAAAGACCGTACTACTTGCCCTCTTTTTGGTGATGCCGGAACAGCTACTTTACTTGAACCAACAACAGAAGATATTGGAGTTGTTGATTACATAAACCGTGTTGACGGTCTGGGGCGCCATCATTTACACGTGAAAGCAGGTGGCTCGTTACTTCCCGCCTCATACGAAACGATTGAAAAAGAGAAGCACTTTGTTTACCAGGAAGGACAAGCTGTTTTTAAAGCTGCCGTTTGCAGCATGGCCGACGTTGCAGTTGAAATAATGGATAAATATAACCTAAAATCGGAGGATGTTAATTGGCTGGTTCCACACCAAGCAAATCTTCGTATTATTGATGCTACTGCCAGAAGAATGGGTATAAAAAAGGAGCAGGTATTAATTAATATTGAGAAATATGGGAATACAACTGCCGCAACTATTCCTCTTTGTTTGTGGGACTTTGAAAAGAAACTGCACAAAGGAGACAACATTATTCTTGCCGCTTTTGGCGCAGGATTTACATGGGGTAGTGTTTACCTAAAATGGGGATACGATACTGAATAAGAGGAAAAAACTCAATTAACAGTTTCTCTCACTCAATCTTTAAAGACAATTCGCATTCAAAAATAATATAATTTTCAATAAATTTTTAACTCCACTGTATTATACCAATTTAACCTGAGAATGCCGCAATAAAGCTATCTAAATATTTTTTGTTATGGGTAATTGACATTATCTGTTTTTCCGTCATTTGGTTTACGCTTGTTGCTAGCCATTCTTTTA
>Ga0075120_10003753_pt1 | contig 10292 bp, 6 predicted proteins | sample AntAceMetag02UKL_FD_69792 | JGI IMG/M metagenome (GOLD analysis project Ga0075120, IMG submission 69792) | Saline lake microbial communities from Ace Lake, Antarctica - Antarctic Ace Lake Metagenome 02UKL | ecosystem: Environmental > Aquatic > Non-marine Saline and Alkaline > Saline | place...
TATAAGTAAAACCTATTCAAGTTCATCAATAAAATAAAACAGTTGTTACGAAATTACATTCACGTGACATTTTTTTATTCCTCCTTTTTATTCCCCGGCTTAAACCCTCCGAAGGTCTCTCCCCACTGGCTGATGGAACCTTCGGAGGGTATGCGTAACTTAAAAACAGATTTCTCATTCTCGATTACATCTGAATTCGAAATGATAGAATTAAAATAAAATTAATGAATTAATAAAATATATAATTTTAAACAGTTTTTATTTATATATATATTTTATACTTTTGAAAAAAATCTAGAAATTATGGCACAAAAATTATTTGATTTAATTGAACCGGGTGTTGTTACCGGTGATGATGTACAAAAAGTATTTAATCATGCAAAAGAAAACAATTATGCCATACCGGCAATAAATGTTGTAAGTAGTAATTCAGTAAATGCTGTGCTCGAAATTGCAAGAGACGTAAATTCTCCTGTAATTATTCAATTATCGAACGGTGGCGCTGCATTTTATGCCGGCAAAGGCATTGCAAATGATGAACAACAAAGCGCCATTGCCGGAGCGATTTGTGCAGCTCAACATATTCATCAACTTGCTGAAATGTATGGTGTAGCTGTAATTCTACATACTGATCATGCTGCAAAGAAATTATTACCCTGGATTGATGGGTTACTAGATGCTGGAGAATCATTTTATGAAGAATTTGGGAAACCATTATTTAGCTCGCATATGCTTGACCTTTCGATAGAACCCATAGCAGAAAATATCGAAATCAGCAAAAAATATCTCGAAAGAATGAGTCAGATAGATATGACACTTGAAATTGAATTAGGTGTTACTGGCGGAGAAGAAGATGGCGTAGATAATTCAGAAGTAGATAATGCAAAACTCTACACTCAACCTAAAGAAGTTGCATTTGCCTATGAAGAATTGATGAAGGTCTCAAATAATTTTACAATTGCAGCCTCATTTGGTAATGTTCATGGCGTGTACAAACCAGGCAATGTAAATCTGCAACCAGTAATTCTAAAAAATTCACAGGATTATATTGCAAAAAAATACGAAACAAAACCAAATCCAGTGAACTTTGTATTTCATGGCGGTTCAGGATCAAGTAAAGAAGAGATTCGCGAAGCCATAGGTTATGGTGTGATAAAAATGAACATTGACACTGATACTCAATGGGCTTTCTGGGATGGTATAAGAAATTACTATATCGCAAACGAAGCATATTTACAAGGACAAATTGGGAATCCAGAAGGTGAAGACAAACCAAACAAGAAAAAATATGATCCAAGAGTTTGGTTGCGCGAAGCAGAAAAGTCAATGATGGCAAGAGTAAAAACAGGATTTTCAGATTTGAATTGTATAGATAAATTATAAATAGGTTTAAAATAGATAGAAACATTTTACTGTTTATGAAAAATTGATCATTAGACAGATTAAAAATATTTATCAAATTTTAATAATACTAACATATGAAATTTAGTGCTTTAATTAAAAGAGTTGTTGTTATTGTTTTAATGAATTTTGCTATTGGGAGTTCTCTATTTTCGCAAGATTTTATTAGTTCTACAAATGAGAATATTAATGAAGATAGTATAAATGGCTCAGGTCGCACTCTTCCTTTATCTGTAAAGTTTGTTGTAGATGATGTGTCTGAAGATATTAATGATGCAGTAATACACTTAATGGTAGAAGGGGGTAAGATACCCTACAAGTTTAAATGGTCAGAAACGGAGGTCCCTTTAGATTCATATGTTTACGAAGAAGTATCAGAAGGAAAATCTATTTATGTTACTGTTATTGATGCAGAAATGAATCAGCAGGAATTAAAAATTAAAGTGCCTGCAAATTCTAATTCTGAACGAATTAATTCAATTTTTAATCCGATTGTAGAAGCAATGAGTAGTGTCCTTTTTTGGGATCCTTTTGCAGCTTTGGGAATTTATGATCCTGTTATTTATGATAATGAAGGTAATGCCGTTTTATATCCTAATGGAGAAAAGCAAAAAAATGCAATCCCTTTTATTGTTGTTTGGTTAATCTTCGGTGCTATTTTCTTTACTATTAAAATGAGGTTTATCAACTTTCGTGGCTTTAAACACTCAATTCAATTAATCGCCGGAAAATTTGACAATCCAGATGACAAAGGAGAAGTGTCTCATTTTCAGGCATTAACAACCGCGCTTTCAGCAACTGTTGGATTAGGTAATATTGCAGGAGTTGCAATTGCTATTACTCTTGGAGGCCCAGGAGCAACCTTTTGGCTAATTATAGCTGGCTTATTAGGCATGGCTTCAAAATTTACAGAATGCACATTAGGTGTAAAATATCGCAATATCTCTGCAGATGGCGAGGTCTCAGGTGGTCCAATGTATTACTTAAGTAAAGGATTGAAGGAAAAAAAACTCGGAGGCTTAGGTAAAGTTTTAGCAGTTGTTTTTGCTGTTTTGGTAATTGGTGGTTCCTTTGGAGGAGGAAATATGTTTCAGGCAAATCAAGCATTTTCTCAATTTAAAATGATGGCTCCCGGTATTGGAAATTATGGATGGCTTTTTGGCATTATTTTAGCGGTTTTGGTGGGAATAGTTATAATTGGAGGAATAAAAAGCATAGCTAATGTAACTGATAAGATTGTCCCAATAATGGCTTTGTTATATGTTGTCACTGCCTTAATAATTATTGGTCTCAATATCTCAAGTACTGGAGAGGCAATACGTTTGATTTGGGATGGGGCTTTTAATCCCGATGCAATGAAAGGAGGTCTAATTGGAGTGCTAATTGTTGGATTTCAAAGAGCAGCTTTTTCTAATGAAGCAGGTGTAGGTTCAGCTGCAATAGCACACTCGGCAGTGAAAACGAAAGAACCAGTAAGTGAAGGCATTGTTGCACTTCTAGAACCATTTATTGACACTGTTGTAATATGCACAATGACTGCATTAGTATTAATATTTACAGGATTTTATCAGAATCCGACAGGCCTAGAGGGCTCTCAACTTACATCTGAAGCATTTGGAAGCGTATTCTCTTGGTTCCCGTATATATTGGTAATTGCAATTTTCCTTTTTGCATTTTCTACTATGATTTCATGGTCATATTATGGATTAAAAGGATTTGATTATCTTTTCGGAAATGCATTTGAGAAAATGTTCGGTCATAGAAAATATGCTGGTTACACATACAGAGTAATTTTCTTAGTTTTTATTATTATAGGTTCGGCTTCATCTTTAGGAGCAGTTCTGGATTTCTCTGATATGATGATTCTTTCTATGGCATTACCAAATACTATTGGTCTGATTATTTTATCCCCCACTGTATATAAAGAATTAAAAATATATTTAGGAAAAGTAAAAAGTGGTGAAATAAAAAAGTTTAAATAGAATACCTAACAGTGGTTGTTTTACAATAATATATAGTTAACCAATAATCGGTCAAGGTCGTTAATATTTAATAACTAGAAACTTAATTGTGCGAAATAATTTTTTAAAAGAATATTTCAATTTTTCGAAACGAGAACGTAATGGAATTCTTGTCCTTATTTTTATTCTAATATCAATATTTACATTTAAGATTATTCTAAATAAGTCAAATGAAGATAAGCGTGTAGATTTTAGTGAATTTGAATCCGAGATAGACCAATTTATTTCATATCAAACTCCAGATTTCTCGAAAGAGAGATTTTATTTCGACCCTAATACTGCAAGTGCAGAGGAATTATTAAACTTAGGATTATCACCAAAATCGGTAAATGGGATAATTGAATATCGCGAAAAGGACTGGAAATTTTACAAACCTGAGGATTTATTACGAGTAAGGGATCTAAACGAAGAAGAATATGAATACGTTAAAGATTATATCGCAATTCCTAAAAAATCATACAAATCAAATTATAAATATCAATATCCTGAAAATTCTAATAATTGGGAAAACTCTCAAACATTTTATTTCGACCCTAATACTGCAACTAAAGAAGAATTAGAATCTCTCGGATTCTCATCTCGGCAAAGCGATAATATAATCAAATATCGCGAAAAAGGAGGCGTATTTACTAATCCCGAAGACATTAGTAAGATTTATGGTTTAGATGATGATTTTATTGATAGAATAAAACCTTGGATTGCAATAGACACAACAATTATCTCAACAAATGCAATAAAAGTATTCGACAATTCAGAAATTTCGATGGAAATTAATGCAGCTACAGAAGCTGAATTGCAGCAACTAAATGGAATTGGACCTTCCTACTCAAGGAGAATTGTTGAATATCGCGATAAGTTAGGAGGATTTATCAATATTGATCAACTTATGGAAGTTTATGGTTTTACAGACGAGCTTTTTGAATCAGTAAAAAATAGTTTTACGATTAATTTAGATAATGTCGAAAAGCTAAATATCAACAAAGCTAAATTCGCTGAAATTATTTCGCACCCTTATTTTGATAAAGAAATCACATTAAATATAATTAATTATAAGAAATTTGCAGGGGAAATACATACTGTTGACGAACTATTAAAGCAAAAAGCTATGTCTGAAGACAATTATAACAAAATTCTCCCTTATATTACATGCGAATGATAACAGAACTTTCAAAATCAAAAACCAGTCTAATCAGGTCATTGTCAGTAAAAAAATACAGACAGGAAAATAATCTGTTTGTTGCAGAGGGGTATAAAATTATTTCTGAAATTCTAAATTCTGATTATAAAATAAAATACCTGATTTATAACGAGACTAAAGAAATCCCATCAGCATCGGGTGATTTTGAAATAATAATCACAGATGAATCAGGAATGAAGAAAATTTCGAATTTAAAAACCACACCAGGAGTTCTTGCTGTTGTTGAAATACCAATACAGAGTATTCAGATCCAATCCCTAAAAGACAATCTTACAATGGTGGTTGAAGACATTCAGGACCCGGGAAATCTGGGAACTTTATTAAGAATTTGTGATTGGTTCGGAATTGAAAATCTGATTTGTTCACATCATTCAGCTGATGTTTACAACCCTAAAGTTATTCAAGCAAGTATGGGTGCTTTTCTCAGGATAAATGTGCAATATACTGACTTACCCAATTTTATACTTGAGTACAAAGAAACAACAGGACATTCATGTTTTGGGACTTTCCTTGAAGGCGAAAATATTTACACAAGCAATTTACCACAATCTGGATTATTCATTCTTGGAAATGAAGGGAATGGCATATCAGTAGAAGTTGAAGCTCTTGTTGATAAAAAGATTCACATTCCTTCATTCTCCGCAGGTGAGATACATGCAGAATCATTAAACATTTCAGTAGCAGCGGCAATTGTTGCTTCGGAATTTAGGAGAAGGTAGAATAGCGTTTTTTTTTCTAAGCTTTCGCAGGGGGTTTTCGCTATTTTTGTTTTACAGCTTCGCAGAAACAATAAGCGGTAAACTTATTTGATGACAACTTGGAGAAATGATTGGTGTAAAAATCTTTTTGGGAAATATTGGAATTGAAAATCATTAACTATTGAAGTCAATTAGAAAGTCTATCTATTGTTCTTCTATCTTTCATTTAAAAAACTATGAATCTTTTGAATTTGCCAAGGGAGTAATAGCTTACGATTATTTATTCTCAATTCAGATTTAATTGGGCTAATCCATCGTCGTAATGTATTTACGTGAATACCGTAATCATTTGCTATCTGTGATAATGTTTTTACTGTTAGACTCATTAGAATAGTATCTATTTTCCAAATATAGTCTAGTATCCAAAAATAAAAAAGGAAAATGCTGATAAAATAAATAAGTTCTTAACTTTGTCAAGGATGTCCTGCATTGTCAATTTAGAATGAATATAAATTTACAATTATTTCACTTGTTGTACCTATGTTGTACCTCACAAAGATATAATGTTTATAAATCACTGACATACAGCATGTTAAAAGACACTAAATGTAGTACTCCAAGTACTTTAGTTACTTCTTACCCCCACATTACAAATCCAGAGTCGTGCTGATAAGGCAAGAGCTCGTTCTTTGCAAATATTCGGATTGCATAATTATAAAATCCTGGTTTTTGTGGTGCGCCTTTAATCACATATTTAGCAATATTATTATTAACGTTCACGAGCTCAGCAGTATATTTTTGATAAATATGCGTATATCCGTTATTAATCGCATTTGTTATCACAACCTCTACTCCTACATCTTCAGATAAAAGCTGATGAAGGTCAATTTCTATTTCACCTGTAAAAGCTTCCTGAAGACTCATTGGATTTTTTTCGTAATCTGGGAATTTCGCACCGACAATTTCAATACCACCCCACACTTTTTTAATATTCTGCTTCCATTCAGCAATCTTTATTGCTGCTGAATAATCATTTTCCTTAATCATTAATGATCGCTGATAGAGTTTATTATAGAATCTATCTTTATAGTCGTCAATCATTCTCTTTGTAGTAAACTCAGGAACTATTTCTGCAATAGAATTTTTAATAAACTTAATCCAGTCATGTGGTATTCCGTCATTATCTCGTTTATAGAAAAGAGGTGCGATTTCGTTTTCCAGCATGTGATAAATTGTTTGAGTATCAAGTTCATTCTGGAATTCCTGATTTTCATAAACGCGTTCGGCAGGTAATGCCCAACCTGCATTTGGACGATAACCTTCTACCCACCATCCGTCGAGTACCGAAAAATGCAAAGCGCCATTCATCACAGCTTTCATGCCACTTGTTCCCGAAGCTTCTTGCGGACGAGTTGGTGTATTTAACCAAATGTCAACTCCCTGCACAAGCTTTTTAGCAAGTCTAATATCATAATTCTCGATAAAAATAATCTTACCTAAAAATGCATGACGTTTCGAAATTTCAATAATTCTCTGAATCAATTTCTGACCAGCTTTATCATTTGGATGAGCTTTTCCTGCAAAAAGAATTTGCACAGGCATATCCTTATTATTTAAAATCCTTGATAATCTGTCTAAATTTCTAAATAATAAATCCCCACGTTTGTATGTAGCAAAACGTCTAGCAAAACCTATTGTAAGAACATTTTCGTCAATCTTTTCAAGTATGTCAACTATGTTCTTTGGATCCTCGTATCTGCGTATCCAACTATCGCGAACCTTATCTTTAACATAAGTAACAAGTTTTGATCTTTGTCTTTGTCTTATATCCCAGATTGTTTTATCATCAACATTATGAATTTTCTTCCAATACTCTTTATTTGAAAGATCATTAAGAAACTCTGTACCAAATGTTTTCTCATAAAGCAATTTCCATTCTATGGCAGTCCAAGATTGATAGTGAACGCCATTGGTTACATAACCTACATGATTTTCTTCGGCAAAATAACCCTTCCAAAGATCAACAAACATTTCTTTAGAAACCTCTCCATGTAGTTTTGAAACTCCATTAACTTCTTGTGACACATTTGCAGCAAGGAAGCTCATCGAAAATTTCTCACCTGGATTTAAGCGACCAAGTTTCATCAATTCGTCCCAAGATATTTTCAGTCTTTCTGGATAGTGAGCCATATAAATACGCATCATATCCTCATCAAACTTATCGTGCCCTGCAGGCACAGGAGTGTGAGTTGTAAATAATGTCGATGCTCTGATAATCTCAAGAGCCTCATTAAATTTAAGATTCCGTTTAGTTCTTAATATTCTCAACCTTTCGAGTCCAATAAATGCAGCATGTCCTTCGTTACAGTGATAAATATCCGGTTGAATATTCATTTCCTGAAGAGCTCTAATACCACCAATTCCAAGAATCATTTCCTGTTTAAATCTAAACTCAAGATCACCACCATATAATTGTGATGTAATAAATTTATCCTGTTCCTGGTTATCATCAACATCTGTATCTAAAAGAATTAAAGAAATACGACCAATCTTGACAACCCATAATTTGGCATATACATTACGCCCTGGAAGATGAACCATAATCTTTCTCTGCGCACCGTTTTCATCTCTAACAGGAAGTATTGGCATTTTATCAAAACTCTGTGGGATATATTCAGCATGCTGTTCACCATTAATCGTGATTTTCTGTTTAAAATATCCATAACGATAAAGAAGTCCAACTCCTACCATATCGGTATTTGTATCGCTAGCTTCTTTGAGATAATCGCCAGCCAAAATCCCCAAGCCGCCACTAAATATTTTTATATTGTCATTTAACCCATATTCCATGCTAAAATATGCAATCTTAGGAGCTTTCTTATTATTCTGCTCATTCATATATTCAATAAACTTAGCACAAACCGAGTCGTACATCTTAACAAAGGTTTCATCATTTTCAAGATCCATCATTCGTGAAAGAGAGATATCTTCAAGAAAAGTAACGGGATTGTAAGAATTCTCACGCCATTGAACCGGATCAATATATTTGAACATCTGACTAGCGTTGTAATTCCATGTCCACCACTGGTTCATCGCAATATCAAGGAGACAAGTAAACTTTTCAGGCATTGTTGTTTGAATTTCAAACTTTCTCCAAAGTGGTGATTGCACCTCTTTATTAAAAACATTTACAGATGGTCTTAGCTGAGGCATGTTAACGATAGTATCGTGTCTTTCATCTATTTTTGCAAGAGCTACAGAATATGCTTTCAGATATTGTTCGATTAAATTCTGCCACAACAATTTCTCTGATGCAAGAATTGCTGCCTTACGAAGATTCTCTTTATCTGTTTTAGTTGAAGAAACAAAGTCCCTTATTGCATTTACAATATTATCTCTAACTTCTTCTGAGTTATCTTCGTTACGCTCAATAACAACTACACATTTATCGCTTGGATCAAGAACAGATTTCATCCATTTACCAAAACCTGCAAGGTCAGTTGTTATTGTTGGTATTCCAAAAGCAACTGATTCGAGAGGTGTATAACCCCAAGGTTCATAATATGACACAAAAGCAGTAAGATCAAGCCCAGGAAGTAGATCATAATATTTTAAATTAAAGATCCCATCATCTCCTTGCAAATAAGTAGGGACAAAAATAACTTTTACTTTATCTTCAGATCTGTTGAATAGCTCATTTTGGCGAATACGTTGAATAACCGGATCATAATCCGCATCATGAAGATTATGAGTCAGAATATTATTATCAAATACGGTATTATCTTCTATATCATTTAATTTATTGCACAACGCACGAACCGGCCCATAATTATTTCCAGGTACAAGAATGAAAGCAAGCACCTCATCTTGAAGTTTAAAATCTTTATTTAATTTCCCTAGAGCATCAATAAAAAGATCGTATCCTTTATTATAGAATTCGTACCTCCCAGAGGTTGCAACAATAACAGGTTCCTTTTGATATTTATAATTAGTTAGAGTTTCAGCAGTTCTAATAAATTTGCCACGAGCAATTTTACGTTTAGATTTATACTCTTCAGGAGTAGGAACGAAATTATTATCAAATCCATTAGGGGTTACTATATCAACTTCCTTTTTTAGTAATTGAGCACACTCAGCAGCCGTTATTTCACTTACAGTAGTAAACACATCTGCATTATGAGCACTTAATTTTTCGAGACTTTGCTTTGAAGGAATATTTAAATCTCTGGCAACTAAATCACCGTCATATTCTTCGAGATCCCTATAAAGAGGTAATCTATTTCCGGCAATACTTCTTCCAACAGCTGTTGCATGAGTTGTAAAAGCGGTTGCAATCTGTGGTGATTGACTTTTTAGATATAATATTCCTGTTCCTGTCATCCACTCATGAAAATGCGCAATTACCTTGTCATGTACCGAGAGATTAAAGTTTACAAAACTCTCTATCGCCTTACCTGTAGCATAACCAAACAATGCTGGCTCGATGTAATCCCATTGCCCTGCTAGTGAGTCGAGTTTATAATCTTCCCAAAACTTAAAAAGGATTGCATCTCTTTCATTAATATAATGGGAGAAATCTACTAAAAGAACTTTTGGTGTTCCAGGAATATTCCATCTACCTGTTCTTATACGCAAGCCTTCGGATTCAGCTTTTCTATGCCAATCAGTAAAAAGATTAGAATCCTCCGTAAATTCAGGATGATCACCACTCTCTCTCCATAAGTCCGGGCCAATTAAAATCAGTTCTTTACAATTTTGGGATAACACTTTTGATTTTGTTGACAATACTGTATGAATTCCACCAACTTTATTGCAAATCTCCCAACTTACTTCAAATATATAATCAGGTTTAATCATTTTATTAAGGTCTGTCATTTTTTTAGAATATTTAATTTTGAATTACGGCTCATTCAGTTTTTTAACTATGTACAAAGATAGGAAATTTATAAATGATTTATATATTAATAAATTATG
>Ga0075120_10003754_pt1 | contig 10290 bp, 7 predicted proteins | sample AntAceMetag02UKL_FD_69792 | JGI IMG/M metagenome (GOLD analysis project Ga0075120, IMG submission 69792) | Saline lake microbial communities from Ace Lake, Antarctica - Antarctic Ace Lake Metagenome 02UKL | ecosystem: Environmental > Aquatic > Non-marine Saline and Alkaline > Saline | place...
TTAGTCCCTTCAATTTAAACAGCATATAAAATTAAAAGGGGTTCACATATTTTTATGCTGAACCCCTTCTTTGGTATCTTGTAAGCGATTAAAATTTAAAATTCACGACAGTAATTCCGGCACCACCAAAATCAACGTGTTCGTATTGGAAATGAAATTTGTACAAAGTAGTTTGCGAATATATAGAATGCTGTCTCTTTAAAATAATGGAATGCCTTTCTATTAGATACTTTCGATATTAAACCATTGTGTAACTCAGTGCCTTCGGTGGTTATATTTTTTCTGAATTAAAAGTGGTTAAAACCGCTTCATCCTACAAAGACAAATTCACAATAGTAATTCCAGCTCCGCCAAAATCGACATGTTCGTCTTTAAAGTTGCGTACCATGGGTTCCGACCGTAAATATTCGCGAATCGTTTCTTTTAAAATTCCGGCACCTTTTCCGTGAAGGATTCGCAGTTGACCCGATTCAAACATTATTGCTTCATCAATAAATGACTGAATATTTGAGATGGCTTCTTCTACACGTTGTCCGCGAATATCGATTTCGGATTTAAATGTAAGTCGTTTTTCGGAGAAATTAGCGTTTAACATTGAAGATCCGCTTTTTTTGGTCTGGCCCAATTTTTTCGCTTCGTTGTTGCTCAATCGCTCCACTTGTTTACTTGGCAGCGTTGTAATAAGTTGACCAAACGCAACTACCGCATTTTTGCTTGTTATTTGAATGAGGTCGCCAATTGTATTTTTTCCTTTAATTCGTACTTTATCACCCGGCTGGAGTTCAATTTCTTCTACTGGTTTTTCCTTTAAAACTTCTTTTTTTGATTCCACCGGCCGGTTTTGGTTTCTGCGTTTTTCACGCTCTTGCAGCTGTTTTATTTTTTTGTTGATGTGCTCGTCAGACTGCGTGGTTTTTCTGATAACGTCTTTTTTAAGTACTACAATTTTTTCTCTGGCTTCTTTTGTTTTTTCTTTTTCAGCCTGTACTTTTTTAATCTCACTAATTGTATTTTCTATTCGTTTATTCACGCCCGAGAGCAGGTTATCTGCGTCTTCTTTAGCTTTTGCCAGAACTTCTTTTCGAAGCTTTTTAGTCTCTTTTAATTCAGCTTCATAATTCTCCGCCATTTCGTCCAGGCTTTTTTCCACCTTTCTAATTTTTTGTCGCTTGACTTCCCAATAACGTTTGTCGCGGTTTATCTGCCGCAGGTTTCTGTCGAAGTCGATGTGGTCTTTCCCAACTTTCTCGGTGGCTTTTTCTAGTATTTCTTCGGGGAGCCCTATTTTACGGGCAATCTCAAAAGCAAACGAACTTCCCGGTTTTCCAATCTCCAGTTGAAAAAGCGGGTTCATATTTTGCGAGTCGTACAACATGGCACCATTTGCAATTCCTTCAGCCGACGATGCAAAATGTTTCAGATTGGTGTAGTGCGTTGTAATTACTCCGAATGTTCCGAGTTCATTTATTTTATCTAAAATAGATTCAGCAATTGCGCCTCCCAACATTGGTTCGGTTCCGGTACCAAATTCATCGATGAGTATCAATGTCTTTTCGTTGCTGTTTTTAACGAAATATTTCATGTTCATTAAATGCGAACTATAAGTACTCAAATCGTTTTCCATTGACTGTTCGTCGCCAATGTCGATAAAAAGCTGGCTGAAAATACCTGCCTTGCTGGCTTCGCTTAAGGGAATGAGCAAACCGCACTGTAACATGTATTGTATCAATCCCACTGTTTTTAAACAAACCGATTTACCACCTGCATTCGGACCGGAAATAAGAAGAATATGTTTTTCGTGATTTAACCAGATATTCAAAGGAACTATTTTTCTGTTTTCCTTTTTTAATGTCTTAATTAAAAGTGGATGTATTGCATTTTGCCAATAGATAGTAGGTTCATCAATCATTTCCGGTTTAATGGCATCAAATTCTACTGCCATTAATGCTTTTGTACGTATATAATCGATTTCACCCAGAAAATCGTAAGAGTAGAAAAGGTCTTCCAAATAGGGACGAATATCGTTTGAAAAGTCAGTTAGTATTTTTACTATTTCACGCCGTTCGGCATATTCCAATTCACGAATTTCGTTGTTCATCTCAACAATTTCGTTGGGTTCGATATACGATGTTTTTCCGGTTGATGATTCATCGTAAATAATCCCTTTTAATTTGCGTTTGTTTCCGGCAGCGATCGGAATTACTGCGCGTCCGTCGCGAATGGAAACTGTTGCATCATCTTCAACCAAACCATCTTTTTGTGCTTGTTTTAAAATGGCATGCAATCTTTTAGACATGTTCGATTGCCGCGACATGATGTCTTTTCTGATTTGCGCCAACTGGGACGTTGCATTGTCGCGAATTTTTCCAAATTTATTGATTATGGTTTCAATGCGGTCGTAGATATATGGAAACACCTGAACATTTGTAGTTTTCTTTTTCAGCAATGGAAAAATTTCATCTTCCCGTTTCATAAAAAAGTTGACGATGGCCCGCACCGATTCCAGCGAACGTTTTAAATCGAACAGTTCTGACGCCTCAAGAAATCGCCCTTCGATTTTAATTTTTTGAAGTGCGCCGCGTAAATCGTAAAAATGGGTGGCGGGGAAATTGTCGAATTCGCGAATAATCCTGCAAAATTCAGAAACTTCGCCCAGTTGATTGGAAATGTTCTCAAAATTGTTTTGAAAGTGCATCTCTTCAATCCATTCGTTTCCCATTGTGCTCAAACATTTGTTGTGCAGCATTTCGCGAATGCGGTCGAAACCTATTTTCGTTTCAAAATTTTCGGGATAAATATTTTGCATTGGTATTGTTCAATTTCAGGGCAAAAATAGTAAAGAAGTTTGAAGTTGAAGGATGGAACGAAAAAAGTATTGAGATGTTAGTATTCTGCATGAAGATAAAATTTATAAATTTAAGTATGGTCGTCTTAATCTCTCCAAAAAAATGAAAAAGACATAATTCTAATTTCTTCCTTGCTTTTTTTACATAACATTATTACTTTTAAAGCATTTAAGCCAAATTGAATTGAACATTCATCCAGAATGGTATTTTTAGTTTAACTTTTGGGAAATTCCTGTTTTACATTGTATTTGGAGTTTGGTTTGGAATTGGTAATAAAGGAACAACATATACAAGCAAATAAGCTTTGTGTTTTAAAAGAAATTATAGGAGCAACCCGAAAATCCTAATTTTAAAAAGAGTAAGGACATTTAGAATTAAATAATATGGAAGAACAAAAACCTGTACAACCAAAGGTTACAATGATTTTGATTAGCTTTTTTCTTGGTGGGCTTGGTATTCATCGTTTAATGATGGGTTATTCAAATTGGTGGTTAATGCTCATAACCTTAGGTGGTTGTGGAATATGGGCGTTAATTGATTTTATAAGAATAATTACCGGAAGTATGAAAATGGCAGATGGCAGAGATTTGTCATAAAATGTTTATTGATTAACCGACAAGGGAATTTTTTCTTTGTCGGTTAATTGTTGTTGTATGGCAAACAGATTAATTTAACAAGCATTTCAATTAAAAACAAAATCTATAAAATGAAAAACGAAAACGAAAAGTATTGTCAGGAATGTGGCGAGGTTATTAATATAAAAGCAGAGATTTGTCCCAAATGTGGTGTTCGGCAAACTTCAAGTTCTGTAGTAACGGAGCAGCAAAAAGAGCAGCAAAACAAATGGTTGGTAACGCTTCTGTTGTGTTGGTTTTTAGGTATATTTGGTGTACACCGGTTTTATACAGGACATACAACAATTGGAATTATACAATTACTAACACTTGGAGGATGTGGAATTTGGGTATTGGTTGATTTTATAATCATTATTATGGGTAATTTTAAAGATGCGCAAGGTAACCCAATCAAAAATTAGTTTATGGCGGTTGCTTTTTAAATACGTCCAGAGTCATTTAATTATGGCAATTGTTGGAATGTATTTTCTTATCTCCATATTGATAAAAATATATTTTGCCATAGACATTCAAATTCCGTGCGTATGGAAAACTTTTTTTCATGTTGAATGTCCGGGGTGCGGATTAACACGGTCTTTTACCCAAATAATCTGTCTCGATTTTGTTGGAGCCTTTAAAACAAATCCGCTGATATTTATTGTTATGCCAGCCGGTATTTTTTACATTATTACTGACATAATAAAGTTCAAACGAAGGTTACAGAATACACACTCGCTGAAAGAACGAAGATAAATACTAGTTGATACAGTGGAAAAGAATATTCATTCAAACAAAAAACAGGCAGAACCACGCAAAAGATAAATAAGAAAATTGTAAGCAATATTTAACTTTTAACCTTGAATTTTAAACTAATTTTACCCCTTTGGAACTTTCTCTCCGGGAAATCGTTTTGCATATTCTTTCCAGAACAATTTTACTTCGCTTTTCATTTCTTTTGACAGTGCCAGAATTCCAAAAAGATTAGGTATGGTCATTAAAGCGATTGTAATTCCCGAAAGTGTCCAAACGATTGTTGTGTCGGCAAAAGATGCAAAGAAAAATCCAATTACGTAAACCAGACGATACCAAACAACGCCTTTTACTCCAAATAAATAGGTAACTGCCCGGCCACCGTAATACGACCAACTAATAGCAGTCGAAAAGGCAAACATTAATAGACCGATTGAAACAATATATTTTCCGTAATCGCCAAACCAACTTTTTGTAAAAGCAACGGTAGTAAGTGGGGCACTGTGTAACAGCGATTTTCCTGTTAAAGTTAGCCCTTCTTGTTTAACTAGTTTCCCGTTGTTGAATTCTATTGCTCCGTTATAGCTCTGATTATTTACCCAAACTTTCACTTCTTCGGCAACCGAACGGGCATGGATTACCGTTGGTTGGTTTTGAATAATACCGTTTTCAACCTGTAACGTTCCGGTTAGTTGTTCCAAATCTTCATTTCCGGCCAGATAGTTATATAAAGTGTTTTTGTCTTCTTTATTGGTTTCTGAATATGTTTCTGCTAAAACAACTAAATCCGTTTCCTGGAACTGATTGTCAAATTTTTCGTTCCAAACTCCGGAGGAAAGTAAAACCAATCCAGTTAACGAACAAATAATAATGGTGTCGATAAATGGTTCCAATAAAGCAACTAAACCTTCCGAAACCGGTTCGTGAGCACGTGCAGCAGCATGTGCGATTGGTGCAGATCCCTGACCTGCTTCGTTGGAAAATAATCCGCGGTTAACGCCCCTGTTAAAAGCAAAGGCAATACTTCCTCCCAAAAATCCGCCAACGGCAGCAGACCCTGTAAATACTTGCCCAACAATTGCCATAATTGAAGGGATTATATTTTCGTAATTATATAAAATTACAGCCAATGCCCCAACAAAATAAACTGCAGCCATTACTGGTACCAGCAATGAAGTAACTTTTGCAATACGTTTTATCCCACCAACAATTACTAATGCGAGCAAAAGGGCGAGTACCCCTCCTGTAAGCATGTGATTAATGCCAAAAGTTTCGAAAAGAGAGTTGGAAATACTATTTATTTGAGGCAAATTACCTGTTCCAAACGATGAAAGAATGGTAGCAATTGCAAAAATTACTGCTAGCCATTTCATGTTTAACCGGTTTTTCATGTAATACATTGGTCCGCCCGAAATGGATCCATCAGCCGCTTTCTCACGGTATTTGTGCGAAAGAGTAACTTCCACAAATTTGGTTGTCATACCAACGGCAGCGGTTACCAACATCCAAAACAGTGCTGCTGGTCCTCCGAGGTGGATTGCCAGTGCTACACCCGCAATGTTCCCTGTACCAACTGTTCCTGAAAGTGCAGTTGTTAGCGCCTGAAAATGAGAAGTATCGCCAACATCTCCTTCGTTATCGAATTTACCACGAACAATACGTATTGAATGTTTTAGATAGCGGAACTGTGGGAATTTAAGGTAAATAGTAAAAAATATTCCTGTTCCTAAAAGTAAAAATACGAACCATTGCGAGCCACCAATATAACTGTCAATTAAAGAGAGAATGTCATTAAGTTTGTTCATTACAGGCAGTTTTTTTTAATATTTGCTAAAAGTAACAATCTCTGTGAAATAGTTATAAAGGTTGAATTGTTAAATTGGAAAAGAATTTGAATGAGTTATAGTTTTGTTTTTCAGTTGCCGAATTGTTCTTGTTGATTTTATTTTTGAATCTGGCAGTATCTTTTCAATTTCTTTGAAAACGATGAGAACAATTTCAACCTGTTTTCTTATTTGCTATTTATTGTAGAAGTTAATTTATTACTTTTGGCATTCGAAACTTTAAAATGAAACCATGTTACCAAAATTTTTATTAGCCGACAATTCGTTGGAAACTCCGGATACAATTTTTGTGGTTCACACTGAAACTCCCCGTTTTATTGTGGAAGCCGACCTCGATGATTTTTGGAATAATCAGGTTGTTCATTGGATTGATGGTGAACCGGGAGATGAAAAATTGATTGAACAACTCGTTCAGGAAGCTGAAGATTTTCTTGAAAAAGAGTTCGAGAACGAAGATTTGTTGGAAGAAGAGGACGAAGACTAATTGTAATGAGTACTAATAAATTATATCGTTCGCGCGACCGGATTTTGGGTGGTGTATTATCTGGATTTGCAGAACACATCAATTCCGATAAAAAATTGGTGCGTTTGATTTATGTACTGATTTCTATATTCTCGGCAGGTTTTCCGGGAACCTTGGTTTATATTATTCTGGGCTATTACACTTGAAAAACCGCTGGGGGAGGAGTGTTTTATTTCTAAGCAAATGTTAGATTAACCTTTACCTTTCCAATTTTCCTCTCAAGTTTTAATGTATATAGGAATTCACTTTCTTTTTGTAATGATTGTGATATAATTTTTATATTGTAAGATCTGAATTGACGTGGTTTATTTGTCTTGATTTTTAGTGTCAATTCTCCCTTACCAATTGTTCCGGGAAGTTTGTCAGTTTCTGCAAAATCAAGTTCGATGGAATTTCTTTTTAGCTCAGCTTTTGTTAGTGTGTGATGCGCAAGCTGATGTTGAAAAGCGACAGAATTCGGAGCCAATAGCATATCTTGTTTTTCATTGTAAGGTTTCAGATAATTTACCCATCTCCGAACTATTTCTGAATTTCTTTCGGGATTAGGATGTAACATGTTTGGCCAGTGCATCCCACAAGTAGGGCCAGTACATTCTTTTGAAGGGTTTCCCGGAAACGTGTCCCAGGGAAATTCATCACTTCCCCGGTCAATTGTCATCACCTCGGAATCAAATCCAAACAGTCCGTATTGTACCCTTTCATTATTATACATACCATTTAAAGGACTATTTATGTAGTTAATACCTCTTTTTTCAAGTATTTCAGCCAAGCTTACTTCTCTTCCCTGCGAGGGGCCAAAAGAATGCCTGAATGCAGCGGGAACAAAAGACTTCGGTAAAGATCCAAGATTATGCTGGTTCATGAGTTTCTCAAAATAATCAAGGTGAAGTTCAACCTGATCTTGTGGACGCATTTGTCCGTTGGAGTCAGTCCATTCAGCTCGGGTAAAGTTTTCACCTTCCCAATATTCATGTCCAATACCATGAACGGAAAGTTCAAAATAATTTTGATTGTTTCGGATAATTTCCGCTGCCTCTTCAAGCCATGGACCAACCCATTTTGAATTATTCCACTTTTCACCCATCCAAGTACTTGTAGGCAGTTGACGAAGAATATTTTCTTTATCCCATTCACATAAAATAATCGCTGCTTGTGGTTTGATTCCCAGTTCACGACCCAGTTCTGCAATTGCCTGGTAATCTGCAGGTACATGATTACGATTTATGCCAGTCCGGTAGGGTTCCTGTTTTTCGCTGCCGTCCTCCCCTGACCACCAGCCCACATCATCGATAACTAACTGGATCGGCATAGGGATAAATATTTTTAACCTATCTCTGGTATTGTCGTGCAGTGTGCACGAACTCAAAAGTTGTGTATTACTTCCTAAGATTACAACTCCGGAAGTAAGTTTAGTAGTATTTTTTACAAAATTACGACGTGAAATTTTCTTCATTTAAATCAATCTTTTTGAATTGGAAGTCCATAAAGTAAAGTAATAAAAACAATCCTTACAAATATGTTCATTTTTTACGATGTTGTAAATCTTAATATGTCAAATTGGGATTGTCCACAATAAATGATAAATTCGCTTCGGAATTTCTCCTGTGTCCTTTTGTTTGCACTATGAGTTGTGAGGATCGTTACAAGTTTGCTTTCATCAAAAAAACTTGAAATCGATAAATTTCCAAAGGCCAAAACAGAAAATTAATAGTTACTAAACATATATTTATTATTCTAAAATATCAAATAAAATGAGTGATTCAATTCAATTAGAACAAGAACAAAATCGGATTTTTTCAATAGATTTTTTTCGTGGGTTTACTATGTTTATGCTTGTGGGTGGACTGGGTGGTTTGTTTGGTAAACTGGATCCTGCAAATAACGGCCCCGTTATTACTTTTATTCAACAGCAGTTATCGCACGTTCAATGGGAAGGGCTACATTTCTGGGATCTGATTCAACCTTTTTTTATGTTTATTGTTGGTGTGGCAATGCCATTTTCGTTATCGCGAAGATGGGCAAAAGGCGACAGTTGGAAAAAAACATTTTATCATGTACTTACTCGTTGTTTGTATTTGCTGCTTATCGGCTGGGCAATTAGTTCAAGTGCGACTACATCTAATTTCAATAATGTAATGGCTCAACTTTCTGTTACGTATTTGATTGCTTTTCTTATAATGCGCAAACAAATAAAATGGCAGTTGCTTGTTTCTTTTGCTTTGATTCTCATAACAGATTTGTTATACCGTTATTGGCCGGTTGAAGGATTTAATCAGCCATTTGTTGCCGGACAAAATTTTGGATCGTGGACAGATATGATTCTTACCGGAAGCATCGAACACGGGAATTGGGTGCCATTTAATGCTATTCCAACATCGGCACATACTATTTGGGGAGTAATTACCGGCATGATTTTAATGAAAGAGTGGACTCACCAAAAAAAGATTTTGACACTATTAATTGCGGGTACAATTGGAGTGATTATTGGTTATGCGATGAATCCTTTTATTCCGATTATCAAACATATTTGTACGAGTTCGTTTGTTATAGTTAGCGGAGGTTGGTGCTTAATAGGAATGGCAATTTCTTATTGGTTAATTGATATTTTAAATTTCAAAAAAGTGCCTATGTTTTTTGCTGTGTTTGGAATGAATCCGCTTTTTATTTATTTGATGGCAGGTAGTTTTCGTAATTTCTTCGGTAGGTTAGTCGATCCGTATCTTTATCGGATTTTTGGCTGGGCAAACGAGGTAACCATCACATTAATATCGACTGTTGTTATTGCTGCAATGTTGTGGTATGTTTGTTATTTTCTTTACAAACGCAAGATTTTTATTCGTTTGTAAAATTTAATTTTGGGTTTTTCTCTTTTGAAAAAAAAGAACTGTTCCTTCTGTTTGAAAAAAGGAAGGAACGGTTCTTTCATTGGTACTTGTTTTTGTTTATTTTTGTTCCACGCCTTTTAACGAAAGTTGAATTCTTTTCCGTGGAATATCCAATTCTTTTATCCGAACTTTTACATGCTCGTGCAACTTTACAATCTGGTTGGGATCAGAGATAAAACGGTCGGCCATTTCCGAAACATGAATTAATCCTGATTCTTTAATCCCTACATCAACAAAAGCACCGAATTTGGTAATGTTGTTTACAATTCCGGGTAGTTCCAAGCCTACTTGTAAGTCTTCAATTTTATAAATACCCGGTGCAAATTCAAAAATTTTAATGGATTTTCGTGGGTCGAGTCCTGGTTTTAAAAGTTCAGCTTTTATGTCGTTCAAGGTTGGTAAACCAATTTCTGTGTTTACATATTTTTGAAAATCTATTTTTGAAACTAACTCTTCATTTCTAATCAAATCGGGGAGTTCACATTTCAGATCTTTGGCAATTTGTTTTACAATTTTGTACGATTCGGGGTGAACCCCGGAATTGTCTAGTGGATTTTTTGCTTCGGGAATTCGAAGGAAACCTGCCGCCTGTTCAAATGCTTTTTGTCCCATTCGTGGTACATTTTTTAATGTTTCGCGCGATTGGAAAGCTCCGTTTTCCTTTCTGAAATTTGTGATGTTTTCTGCTAATTGAGGCCCAAGTCCAGAGATATAAGTTAACAAGTGTTTGCTGGCCGTATTCAAATTTACACCAACTGAGTTTACACTCAATTCAACAACAGCATCGAGCCCGCTTTTTAATTTTTTCTGATCGATGTCGTGCTGGTA
>Ga0075120_10003755_pt1 | contig 10287 bp, 8 predicted proteins | sample AntAceMetag02UKL_FD_69792 | JGI IMG/M metagenome (GOLD analysis project Ga0075120, IMG submission 69792) | Saline lake microbial communities from Ace Lake, Antarctica - Antarctic Ace Lake Metagenome 02UKL | ecosystem: Environmental > Aquatic > Non-marine Saline and Alkaline > Saline | place...
GGTTCAGATATGGCAAAAGTAGAGCAATTACCGAACACCACAGGAATGAAGAATGAGGTTCTGCTGCAACGAGGGCACTCCGTATGGTTCGGAGGATCGATCCCCCAAATGGTTCGCCTGCCTGGTGCACAGGTAGTGGAATTCGGCGACGCCACGCGCACTGGTACCTATCAGATGGAAGGTGCAATCACAGACCAAACTGCAGCGGCCCTGTATGTAGTGTCCCATCATACAGTTCAGTATGGACTGATTAATCTTGAGTCCTTTGCTCGTGTCGCCCATGCCCATGGGATCCCCGTGATCGTTGACGCAGCGTCGGAAAGCAACATGAAGGTCTTCTTCGAGAGAGGTGCCGACCTTGTGTGCTTTAGCGGACATAAATTCCTAGCTGCCCCCACCTCTGGGATCGTCGCTGGCCGCGCTGATCTCATTGAGGCTTGCCTTTTCCATAACTATCACGGAATCGGCCGTTCAATGAAGGTTGGGAAGGAATCCATTGTAGGTGCTACTGTTGCATTGGAGCACTGGGACAACCTCGATCACAAGGCTCTTCTCAAAGAACAAACACAGATCCTGGATAGTTTTGTCAAGGGCCTTTCAGGTATCTCTGGACTCACAATTACTCTTGAGCCTGACCCCGCGGAAAGCCCAATCACAAGGCTTAAGGTCGCCGTTGATACTGACAGCATAGGACTTGATGCATTTGGCATGGCCCATGAGCTAAAGCAAGGAGATCCGTCCATCTTTGTACGAGAGAACGAAACCGCAGATGGAGGGTATTTCTTCCTCGATCCAACAGTAACCACCATCGAGGAAGCCAGCTTAGTAGCTCCGGCGATTTGTCGAATCATCAACCTCTCAGAAAATGAGAAAGTTCGTATTCAATCTGCTTGTGCAGGGTTGCGCAATGAAGCAGACGCTCTTGTTGAAGGGCTCCGAGGATGGGTTCCAATATCAAACGCGTAGGACACCTGACAGATACGCAAGAGGAGATGTATGTTTGAGGTTTCGTGGCGAGGACAAGGCAAGAAACTCCTATGGCAAGAATTATGGAGATACGAATTCGAAGAAATATTACCTCTTGATCCTATTGTGATAGTGCCCACGGGTTCGATAGAGCAACACGGACCACATTGTCCATCTGACGTTGATATCAGTATTCCGTTTTCTATTGCAACCATGGCTGCGCAGAGAATTACCGCGTTTCCGGTGCTAGTTGCTCCTCCAATCTGGTGGGGGCTTGCCCATTACAACAAAGGATTTCCAGGCACGATAAGTCTCCGCACTGAGACTTATCTGCACCTTGTAGAGGATATTTGTACGAGCTTGTGGGAGAACGGGTTCAAGCGCATTGTTCTCCTTAATGGTCATGGGGGAAACGCTGCGCCTAATAGAGTTGTACGGGACACTCTAACGGAACGGGACATTTTTGTTATAGCGTACAGCTGGTGGGAATCAGTTGATGACTTCATCACGAAGAATAGCGACACCGACTCTGATGTCGGACATGGAGGGGAATGGGAGACATCAGTGCAGTTATTCCTGAGAGAGCACCTAATTTCCGTTCCCCATATCGGAGCAGATGTTCCGCTCACAAATCCATTTGATACACAAACAAGTTGTTTTGCCACATTCGCTGAACGGCGAAGAGACACACGCAATGGCACGGGGATCATGGGAAATGCTCGTGGTGGTACAAAGGAGAAGGGAAAGGCCATCATTGATTTGGCTGTAGACCGTTTGAGTTCTCTTGCAAAGCAATTTCGCGATGAGCCAATTCATAGATATCGCGAATTTGGAAGTCATTGTCCGTGAGCACTGCACCTAGCAATACAGCAACAGGAGAGAGAAAACAATGAACGACAAGAAAGTAGTGACATTCGGAGAGATTATGCTTCGTCTGTCTCCGCCGAATCAATTGCGGTTCGGCCAAACGACATCCTTTGATGCGGTATACGGTGGAGGAGAGTCGAACGTTGCAGTCTCGTTGGCAAATTTCGGGATTCCTGCAGACTTCGTAACTCGGCTACCTAAAAGCGACCTTGGCAAAGCATGTGAAGCAGAACTTAGAAAACACGGAGTTGGGGTAGACAAGATCTTGTGGGGAGGGGAGCGTCTAGGTATTTATTTTCTGGAGATCGGCGCAGTAGCACGTCCAAGCAAAGTAATCTATGATCGGGCTCATTCAGCTCTAGCAGCTATCGAACCCGGTATGATTGACTGGGATACTGTGTTTGCTGACGCTGATTGGTTCCACTGGACGGGTATTACGCCCGCTATTTCAGAAGGGGCTGCCGCAGTTTGCCTAGAGGCAGTTCACACGGCTAAGTCGATGGGCCTTACTATCTCTTGTGATCTCAACTACCGCAGCAAGCTATGGAAGTGGGGACGAAGTGCTTCAGAGGTCATGCCGAAACTCGTGTCATATTGCGATGTCGCACTCGGCAATGAAGAAGACGCCGCCAAGGTATTTGGAATCAAGGCTCCTGATACAGACGTCATATCAGGTAGGGTTGATGCCGAGAAATATCGTGTTGTATGCGAGGAAATGAAACGCCGATTTCCACGTTTACATACCATTGCAATTACATTGCGTGGCTCAATCTCAGCCAGCCACAACACCTGGTCTGGAATACTTTGGAGCAATGAGACTCTCCATTCCTCCCCAACGTATGACATAACACATATTGTCGACCGAGTCGGTGGCGGAGATTCATTTATGGCTGGATTGATTTATGGACTACGATCATACAGTGGAGACAAGGAAAAGGCAATTCGTTTTGCTGCAGCAGCATCATGCCTCAAGCATACAATTTACGGAGATTTTAACCTGGTTACAGTGGCGGAGGTCGAAAGACTAATGGCTGGAGACAAATCGGGACGAGTTTCTCGTTAAGAATGAATCGGCGAAGTAGTCTCGTTTCGAAAGGAGATGGAAGCATGGCACGGTTCTCACGACTTCAAGTCTGGAAAACTATGGAACACACGGGGTTGGTTCCTCTCTACTATCACAAAGATATAGAAGTAGCAAAACAGATCGCAAGAGCACTAGCTGATGGTGGAGCTGATGTGATCGAATTTGCCAATCGGGGGGAGCGCGCCTTTGAGGTCTTCCGCGAGGTTGTTGTTCACATGGAGCAGGTTGCGCCAAATGTAATTTTAGGTATCGGATCGGTTCTTGATACGCCAACAGCCGGTCATTACATCAATCTTGGCGCCAATTTTATTGTAAGTCCTTCGACTCATGCAGACGTTGCCACGTTGTGCAATCGAAGGAGGATCCCCTACTTCCCGGGATGCGCAACAGCAACAGAAATCTCTTCAGCCGAAGGGCTTGGTGTTGAGATTTGTAAGATTTTCCCAGGGAGTCAGATCGGAGGTCCAGGATTCATTCGAGCTATCAAAGCCCCATGTCCTCGCAGCAAGCTCATGCCAACCGGTGGTGTGCATGCCTCACGAGAAAGCCTAATGGAGTGGTTCGAGGCAGGAGCCACCTGTGTGGGAATCGGTGGAGATCTCGTACGATCCGATCTCGTCAACTCCGAGGATTGGAAAGGAATTTCATCGCTTACCACGCAATGCTTGAGATGGATTGCAGAGATTCGAGAACAAATGGTTCTGATCTCTCAATAGGCCAACTGTCGGAAGGCTAATCTCGAATCACGGGTTCTTAAACGAGGCAGAGATGTTCTCAACTACGGAGGCGAATGCAATGCAAGGCAACGGGAGCTGTAACGTAATCGATCAGAGTGTACTACTTCACGGTGGCATCCCAATGGGGTTTAAGGGAAGAGCCCAGACAGAGAGCCCCTTGGACATCGGGATCAAGGACGGACACATCGTTGAGTTGGGAGAGTCTCTTGATCCTAGCGCCTATTCGCGAAGCATTGATATTGGCGGCTACCGTTTTTCACCAGGATGGATTGATCTTCACACTCACGTTGGCGAAATCTGGAAAGTAGCACTTGATCCTGCTCTGATTGGACCTGTAAACGGCGTTACATCTCTCGTAGACGCGGGCAGCTATGGAGAGGCAACATTTGGTGGTTTTTATAAGTATTCAATCAAAGATAATCCTTTTCCTATCTATGCCTTTCTCAATATAGGATCTCTTTCGCATCTCGATTATGGATATGAACACATCAATCTGCTTGAATCTGCAAAGTGTGTGGAAGCACATCGAGACGTAATCAAAGGTATCAAGATCATGGCATCACGATTGTATCTGAAAAATTCCGGGTTACATCCCATACGTGCTGCCAAGCGCCTTGCCCTCGATCTTAACCTTCCTCTGATGGTCCACATTGCGGAGCCACCAGTCTATCTAGAAGAACTGGTCGATGGACTGCTTGGAGATGGAGACATCATTACTCATTGCTATCATGGCAAGGTGGGTAATAGCGTGAGATATGGACCGGAGCGTATTCTGAAGCTGTACGGCGAAGCTATGAAAAAAGGGGTTCGACTGGATGTTGGACACGGGCAATCCAGCTTCAGTGTCGAATCTGCACGTCTAGCACTTGAACATGGATTTAAGCCGTTCTCCATTAGCACAGACTTGCATAGTGAAAATATAGATGGACCCGTGTGGAGCCTGGCTGCTGTCATGTCGAAAATGCTTGCATGTGGGCTGTCTCTTGATGAGGTCGTGCAGATGGTAACAGTCAACCCAGGAAGGATTGTCGCCCCCTCCGACTACGGGACACTGCAAGTCGGAACCCCAGTAAACTTGACTGTATTCGACATTGAAGAAGGATGCTTCGAATTCACCGATTCTGCAGCGCCAAATGATGTCACTAGTGGTGGCGATCCTCGCTATCAAGAACGCTTCGTAGGAACACGCTTTCTCCGTCCACACTACGCCATCGTGGGGACATACGAACAAGAAGCCACCACCCACGGAATCGGAAAAAAAAAGCTGCCAGGGATCAGTTTAAGAAAGAACACGCGAAAGAGAAGTTAGGAATCATCGCCAAGAAAGAATGCATCTGATGAGGAGAAACCATGAATCTAGAACAAATTAAGGAAGCTATTCTGGTTGGCGATACCGATCAGGCGATAGCTCAAACAAGCGAAGCATTAGCTGCGCTCATCCCGGCGCTCACGATTCTCAACGAAGCGCTAATGACAGCTATGGATATTGTGGGATCTGAGTACGAATCCGGAGACAGATTCATTCCCGAGATGCTTGTATCTGCAGAGGCAATGAAGGGATCCCTCGGTCAGCTTCGCCCGCTTTTAGTGGATGAGGGAATCGAGTCACAAGGACGATGTCTGCTCGGAACCGTAGAGGGAGACCTGCATGACATTGGCAAAGATCTCGTAGGAATGCTGCTTGAAGGGGCAGGGTTTGAGGTCATCGACCTTGGCGTAGATGTCAGTGCGAAAGCAATTGTCCAAGCTATCCACGATCACAACCCGCAGATCGTTGCCATGTCAGCTCTATTGACCACAACGATGGTTCGCATGGAAGAGGTCATCAAGACCCTAATATCTGAAGGGCTACGGGACTCAATCAAAGTCATGGTTGGAGGTGCTCCAGTAACACAGGCATATGCAGACAAGATTGGGGCAGATGGTTACGCAATTGACGGTCCGGGTGCTGTGAGCCTCGCAAGACAGTTAGTGGGGAGCTAGGCGAGTGCCTGAGGAATCTTCTCCGCACATTAAAATCCTGCTATTGCCCGAGAATAGAGTCATTCATGTGGCTTGCGACATACCACTTCTTGCCTCACTACAACAAGCCGGGTTCTCTTTCCCTGGCCATTGCGGAGGAAAGGGAACCTGTGGCAGATGCCGTGTCCAGTATCGTTCGGATCCTCCCCCTCCTTGTGATACGGACATACGCCTCTTGGGTATGAATTCCTGTGCGAATGGGTGGCGTTTAGCATGTCAGCATTTGGCGAAAATTGATATCCAGCTTCATGTACCCAGCGCATCCATTTGCACTGACGGAAAGCTTGATGTCTTAGGAACAGAACACCATCTGCGCCCATCAATATCATATGATGATATTCATCTTGCAAAGGCTGAAGGAGCCGCGGTTATTGATGAGATCAGCAGAGACCAGAAACGCGAAATATGGCCGAGGCGCGCCCTAGCAAACCTTGCAACCACCATGGCCAGCGGGGAGTCGTGTATCCGCATTGTTCGTCATCACTCGCGGGTCCTTCGAGGTACTTCTGCTTCACAAAGCTCGCGATTGCTGGGTCTTGCCATCGATATTGGAACGACTACCCTGGGTGCATACTTGCTGGATCTCCAATCAGGAGAGATTCTGTCACGTCAATCGTCCGTGAACCCTCAATGTCAGGAAGGGTCGGACATTATGTCGCGTATATGGCACGTACAGAAGCACGGAAATCGTAGCCTTGAGTGGATGAGAGAGACTGTGATCCGTGCGGTTAACGCCCTAATCCGTGACATTTCACGCGAAAGCGAAACTGTGTCAACTGATATTCTCCACGCAATCATCGTGGGAAATCCCACAATGCTACATCTGTTCTTAGGAATTAATCCATTATCCATCGGACATGCACCCTACAGTCCAATTTGGCGACAGGCACTTCAATTTTCCGGACATGAGGTTGGACTTTGCATCGATATCGATGCTGTAGTGGAAACGCTGCCTATCGTGGCAGGACATGTTGGCGCTGATGCCGTTGCTGGCACTCTTGCTACCAAGATTCATCAAGCAAAGAAGCCGGAGGTACTCCTCGATCTGGGGACCAACGGTGAAATCGTCCTGGGCAGCAAAGATGGCTTAATCTGTTGTTCTACAGCTGCTGGACCGGCACTTGAAGGGGAAGGTATTTCCTGCGGTATGCCTGCAATGACGGGTGCAATCTCTGAAATGTCACGAGATGAGGCATCTCAAGTAGTGGTCCTCGGAGGAGGAACGCCACGCGGCCTTTGCGGCTCAGGACTTCTAGATGCACTCGCATTTCTACTTAACCGTGGGCTTATGGCTACGAATGGGCGTCTCATTCGATCGAGCCTCTCTAATCGTCTCGTGGAATACGATGAGGAAATAGGAGTCCGACTCACGGGACCACCTCAAGAGATTGTCCTTCGACAATCGGATATACGGAAATTACAACTAGCCCTTGCCGCGTTACGTGCTGGGTTGGACATGCTAGTGGATGAATACGGGATTGCGCTGAAGACAATCGAACGAGTTCATGTCGCGGGAGCCTTCGGTTCACGCGTAAATGCCTCAACACTCGTGTCAACCGGAGTGGTACCAAACGAACTTTCCGGAAAAATTGTTAATGCTGGAAATGCCGCGGGAACAGGTGCATTACGAGCTTTAGCTGATCGAGAAGCCCTTTGTGAATGCCAAAGAATTGCCGATCAAATGAGACATATAGATCTTTCCCTCTCCAAGGAATTCAATGGTCGTTTCGTGAATAGAATGCGATTCCCAACAGTATGTGGCCATACAAACAGAGAACAACGGAAACTGGAGACGAAATGAAACTAACCGACTTAATTCAACAATCAACGAATCCCTGGGTAGCGCCATTGATGGGATACCCAGGGGCCCGAATGACCGGGACCACACTTCGAGAGAATGTTCAGGACTCGAAATTTCATACGAAATCAATCCTTGCCCTGCATGAGGCGTTCTCTCCGGATTGCATTTTCCCGATGATGGATCTGGCCATTGAAGCCGGCGCGATCGGGCTTCCAATCCGATTCGAGGAGAACGAGTCACCGACCGTCGAATATCATCCAGTGAAAAGCAAAGAGGATCTGCGTTCTCTGGAGGCGACGGACGCCTTTGCGGACAAGCGGCTTGCCTCATTTGTGGAGACCACGCGAGCGTTGAGACAGACGATTGGTACGGCACTGGGTGCCTACGTGACGGGTCCGTTCACGCTGGCCGGCTTGATGATGGGGGCAACTCAGGTGGCGGTTGCCACGCTTCGAAATCCGCCGCTTCTTCATCAAGCGTTGGCGTTTGCGTCGGAGGTCATTGTCGGGTACGCAAAACGGCTTGAAGAAGCGGGAGCCGACATGATCGTGATTCTCGAGCCAACAGCCGTGATTCTATCTCCAAAGGCATTCGTTGAGTTCTCGGGCAAGTACGTCGCAGACATGGTCGAACGGATTGGCGTCACAACGGTCCTTCACGTCTGTGGGAATACGACGCCGTTGATTGGGGAGATGTGCAAGACGGGTGTCGAGGGGTTGAGCCTCGATGCGATGGTCGATTTCCCGGACATCGCCCGTACGGTTCCGAGTCATGTCGCGCTGATTGGCAACATCAATCCCGTAAGTGTGATGGCTTCCGGGAACCCCGAGGACGTGCGCCGGGAAGTCAGGCTGCTGGCTGATGCTATGAAGCCGTATTCGAATTTTATCCTGAGCACGGGGTGCGATCTACCATTCGATACACCAGCCGAAAACATACATGCCTTCATGGAGGAAGGACGAGCTTAGACTAATACCTGGACACGTCACATAATTGACAGGCTCCCCATTTAAGAGCCTGTCGAATTATATATATGTTGAGATGTCATGGATCCTATTGTAGATTCTTCCAAGTATATCTCGGATGCATCCAACTACAACCAATTATGCAATCCTGGCATTCTCAAACCCTGTTCATTTTTCCGAGTGATTCAGGCCGTTTTATCGTTAACCACCGTCTTCAAGGCTTCAAGGAGAGGTTCGATCTGATCAGGCATCGCTTGCAGGCCCATGTTGCCAATTCGGAAGGCTTTTCCTGTGAATTCTCCCATGCCTCCACCAATTAGGATGGAATGTTCTGCTCTCAACCGTTCGGCTACAGTTTTTGCATCAAGATCAGATCGGCCATGGACAGCCACCACAGTAGGGGACGAGACGCTTTCTGGAAATACAGGGAGAAAACCTAACGATTCCAGCTCCTCTCGGAGTCGGTGAGCAGAATTAAGATGTCGGGCGAAGCGTTTAGCCAGACCTTCAGACAGCACGCGCTCCATACCACAGCGTAAGCCGCGCAATGCAGGCACTGCCATCGTCGCTGGATAGGGATGCCAGTCGCCCCATTTGTCGGCGAAGTCCTTCCACACATGGAGATTAAGATACCACCCAGGTGTTTCAAAGTTTTTGATCCGTTGCCAAGCTCGTGTGCTGAGCGCAACCAATCCAAGTCCAGGAGGTCCTTCTAGACATTTCTGAGATGCAGACACACACAGATCAATATTCCAGGCATCCATTTGAAGCTCTATCCCGCCCAGCGAGGAAATCGCATCAACAAAGAACAGGCAATCGTATTCGCGGCAGACATCTGCCAATTCACGAATTGGATTGAGCAACCCACTCGATGATTCACTGTGTACAACGCCAACCATTGTGATATCAGAATCGGTATCTAATGCTTCACGTAGAATCTCAGGAGAAAGAGGTTGTGAAGCTGGTAGATTTACAACCACCGTATTTTTCTTGTAACGGAGAGCAATATCGCCCATCCGTTCTCCGAAGAAGCCGTTGGACAGCACAAGCATTTTGCCGTTCTCTCCCAAGGAGCTGCCTATAGCTGCATCGAGACCAGCAGAACCGCTTCCAGGCATGAGAAACACGTCCCCGTCTGTGCCATAGATCTGCTTGGCCAAAGCTACTGTTTCGTTATAGAAGGCCGTCCATTCCGCTCCATAGTGCGGAGTCATGGGCTTGCTCATTTCGGCAAGCACCTCTGGAGCAAGCTGTATGGGGCCTGGAATCATCAACCTCTCGTTATCCATCGTTGATCCTTTCTTATTCAAAGCCTGATAGACCATCTACTTTGAGCTCTTCCCGCGTAAACTCACCCAGGATTTTCGCACTCACTGTGTTCGCTCGCCATGTTCATGTCGGTGATGGGGATCTGGTTTGTGGGCGTGGGTGTGGGCGACGGCTTCGTGAGCGTGTTCGTGAACGTGACTCACTGTTTCAGGATCGCCGCTCGTATGCTCATGCTCGTGATGCGCGTCATCATGCTTGTGGCTGTGTGTATGGGTCTCTGCTGTATGCCTATGTTCATGCTCGTGCTTTTCCCTTGCCAACAAAACGGCTGCGAGAATCATCAAAGGGAGCGCGAGGAAGAAGGTGATTTTGGGGAGTTGCCGGAAGATGAGAAGAGAAAGGGCGACACCAACAAAGGGTGCTATCCCAAACAGTGCCCCGGTTCGCGCTGCGCCCACACGGCGGAGCGATTGGACAAATAAGGCAATACTTGCACCGTAGCCGACACTCCCAAGTGCTAGAGCCCACAGGACTCTGGATAGAGTCGGGAAAGGTCTCCCCAGACTGAGACCGAGA
>Ga0075120_10003757_pt1 | contig 10283 bp, 7 predicted proteins | sample AntAceMetag02UKL_FD_69792 | JGI IMG/M metagenome (GOLD analysis project Ga0075120, IMG submission 69792) | Saline lake microbial communities from Ace Lake, Antarctica - Antarctic Ace Lake Metagenome 02UKL | ecosystem: Environmental > Aquatic > Non-marine Saline and Alkaline > Saline | place...
CTTCGGCAGATGTGGTTATGGCGCATAGCCACATCTGCCGAAGGAGCTATGGAGACAGCCCGTAATATTCCCAAAGGTGCCATGTTTTCCGTAAAAAACACAGGCGGTGATTTTTGGTTGAATCAACCGCTTACCAATATTGTTACGGATGATTTGGGCAGGGAATATCCGGTAATGATTGTATTTGATCCTTTTCGCCAGTATGACGGGTGGTCACGTGCATTTTGTTACATGAAGAAATATGGTGAGAGGGTGCGTTTATGCCATGAGCATAGCATCTCTGCTATAAATGCCTGGGGAGCATGGTCTCCGGGGTGCATATGGCCAACCAATGTACCGGGCTATTTGAGGGGTGCTCAGGAGGATGTTGACTGGGCAGGTTACTGGAACCAGTTCAGGATATTCACACGGGGATTCACAGCCGGTCAGTCTAATGTGTATCTGCTGGGGCGTTTAATGTGGGACCCGAATGCTGATCCCTTCGAAGTAGCACAGGATTTTGCACGTATCCATATAGGTGAGCAGAATGCAAATTCAGGAGCCCAGGCGTTAATGTGTACTCAGGATGCCTGGTATGAGTTATACTCCATACCCAATTCCAATTCCGGTTATTTAAGCTGGGCTTCGATATTTGGTCCAAGGAACACTGAAAATACATATAACAGTACTACGCTGCAGGAAATCCTCGATGGCAACAAACGAGCTCTGGAACAAGTGGACAGGATGAATGCATATTTCGACAAGACAGACAGGAATGCAGCTCCGGACAAAATAGTTTATGATAGTTTCAAAAGGGCTGTTGATCTGACCTCAGTTACATTAAAGTCGTTTTACCTGTTTCGGGAATGTTGGTGGCGAAATCGTGCGGCAAAAGACTTGCAGGGAGAAGCTAAAGATGAAAATGCTGTACAACTGACAAAAGCCCTTTCAAAACTTAAAAGCCTGATCGATAATGACTGGGCTGATTTCCCGGAAGAGGCTGCATACTGGAGGATTACGTATAAATTTGGAGGAGAACCCTATGTACTGAAAAGGGATATATTCCCTTATTGGTGGGAAAGTAATACTACTATGGACAAAATGGTATCCGAGATGATGAATAGTAAATAAAACGGCAAGCAGATATTATACTATGTAAATAAATGGATATAAGTATTTATAAAGGATAACTTATAATGCAACGCGTAATATAAAATTATTAATAGCACAAAAAAACAGCAATTATGAAGCACAGGTCAGAAATACATATAATACTTATATCAGGCATAATCATATTGGTTGCATATATATTCTTTGGTTGTAATAATATTAGTAAATAATCCTCGGGGCAAGCCCACGAGGCATTGAAGAAAATATTTTTGGATCCCGAGGCAAGCCTCGAGGTATTAAACCTTAATGAGAATAAAGAGAGTGTTGACATAAGTACTGTATCAGGACTTAAGATGATTCCCATTGAAGCCGGAAATTTTGTGATGGGCTGTGATACCGGAGATTATGATGAAGTTCCGGTACATAAAGTAAACATTAAGAAACCGTTTTATATATCTGCAGAGCCTGTCACATTCAGACAATATGAGGAATTACATCCGGGATTTCGCGATTCCCTTATGAAAGTAATGCGGTTAAACTACGATAAAGAAGTGAAAAGCATACCTGAATATGATAGTATATATAAAGATACTGATCCTGTTGTGGGTATTACATGGCACGATGCAGTTGAATTTTGTGACTGGCTTAATAAAAAGGAAGGCCGTCCTTTAACAAATCATTTGATTTACAGACTTCCTACTGAAGCAGAATGGGAATATGCTGCACAATTTGACAGTACAGTTTTGGGATTGAAAAAAATATTGGGCATCGAGCAGTGGACCATGGACTGGTATGGGCCATATATTGATAAAGACCAATCTAATCCTGCCGGCTATAGTGATGGAACAAGCAAAGTAACCAGGGGTGGTTCAGAATGGACATTTAAAGAATCAATGAGGCCTTCAAACAGAATGAGCTTTCTCCCTGAAGACAGATTTGCAAAACTTAGTTTCAGAGTTGTACTTGGGGAACCATCTTTTTCATATATTAAAGAACAACCCATCCCTAACTGTGAAAAAAATGTATCACAAACTAAATATAACTGGAAAGAGCATAATAGTACGGCAGACAAAGTAATTTTTATTCCACCGATTCCTTTCGTGAAAATACCAGAGGGCTCCATGGGGCCGCTTTTTTCAGAACATAATCATTTCCCATCCATTACCTGGTGCCCAAATGGCGATCTTCTTGCTACATGGTATACCGATTTAGGCGAATCGAGCACACAATTAAATATTGCTGCTTCGCGTATGCGTTGCGATAATGATGAATGGGACCCCCCATCATTATTTTGGAGCCTGGCTGATCGTAATGATCATTCTTCCGCTATATGGACTGACACTACGACCGGTCAACTATACCATTTTCAGGGTATTGGCAGTTTTCCTCATCAGGTTAATCAGGCTCTGGCTATGCGAACCAGTAATGATAATGGTGCAACCTGGACGTATCCGGAAATAATCAATACTGTTCGTTCAATGTGGAACCCTCATGTAGTAATGAGAACCCGTGAGGGAACATTAATTGTAACCAGTGATCTTAATTGGATACGGCCAATTATCGGGAGAATTATTCTTAGTCATGATAACGGGAAGACATGGCATGCACCAAAAGGACATATTATTGGACAACATCCAGGTATAGTGCAACTTAAAGATGGCAGTATTATGGCTGTTGGCAGAGATAACTGGTTCCCAAACTCTCTTTGTCCTGGTTTCGGACTTCCAATAAGTGAGAGTAAAGACTGGGGTGAAACCTGGTCATATAGGCGCGAGCCTTCTTTGAGTGGTGGAATAGACGGGAGTCAGCGCCCCGTCCTTATCCGGCTTAGGGAAGGCCCTATCCTGTATATTGGTTTTACAAACCAGAAATATGCCAAACCACCTCAAGGCATAATGATCACTGATGAAAATGGTAATCAACATATGGTATATGGTATGTTCTCTGCTCTTTCATTCGATGAAGGAAAAACATGGGAATACCACAAATTAATTACTCCGGGGCCGGAGAAGAAGGAATATAACGGGGGTGGGAACACAAGGATATTCACAACAGATGCTACTCATGCGGAGCCTTTGGGATATCTCCAGGCAACTCAATCTCCTGATGGCATAATACATCTGATATCAAGCAGACTGCACTACAGATTTAATCTGGCATGGCTGAAAACACCAACTGTGACAGAATAGTAACCTACATTATTATATTTCGGATGAAGAAATCATTTCAAATAATTGGCAGTAAACCGGTCTTATTTTTATTGGGAATATGCAATGATCTCGTGATAAGTCCTTTATGTCAAGTCAGCAAAAATAAAATGGCTGCTGTTAAAGAATATTTTGAAGAATCAAATTATAAAAATTTAATTTAAGATGCATGTCTAAACTATCTTTAATAGACTTTTTTGTAATAATTACATATTTAGTTGGGGTTTTAGCAATAGGATTTTATTTCAGTAAGCGTCAAAAATCCACTAAGGATTATTTTATTGCCAATAAAAGGATCCCCGGATGGGCAATGGGGTTTGCCCTTGTTGCTACAATAGTTAGTAATATTACCTTTCTTGCTAACGCAGGAGCTGCATATGCATCCGGATGGGAGCTTTTTACAAATTCATTTATGGTATTTTTGGTAATATGGCCCATAGTGTTTATAGCAATACCCTTTTACCGGAATGTTATAGGGATAAGTCTATACGAATACCTGGAAAAAAGATTTGGATATGGAGTAAGAGCATATGGTTCAATTGCATTTATTCTTTATTACATAACCAGACTTGGAGTAATATTTTTTGTATTGTCCCTGGCTGTAAGTACTATGACGGGCTGGAATATTTACTTTATTATCCTTATGCTGGGATTATTAACGTTAATTTATACATTTATGGGGGGTATTGAAGCTGTTACATGGACAGAGGTGGGACAAGGTATTTTGCTTATTGGGGGGGGACTAGTTTGTTTGGGAATAATTTTTTCAGATGTTCCTGAAGGACCTGATTTCATCCTAAGCAAAGCATGGGAAGAAGGCAAATTTAGTTTGGGTGAGATGAGCTTTAACCTTAAAGATAACACAATTGCTGTGATGATTTTATATGGACTTTACCAACATGGCCATAATTTCGGAACAGACCAGATTATGGTTCAACGCTACCTTACTGCAAGAACAACCAGAGAATCCATGCGCGGAGCACTTATCAGCGGCATTGCCTGTGTACCTGTCTGGGGCATGTTTTTTTTAATAGGTACTGCATTGTGGGTCTATTATAATTTTACATTAAATGATCTACCCCCGGAAATTGTTGGAAATCCTGACCAGGTATTTCCATACTTTATAATGACTAAATTACCCAAAGGGGTTACGGGATTAATCCTGGTCGCTTTGTTTTCAAGTGCTATGTCTACCATATCAGGAGGATTAAATAGCATATCCACAGTGTTCACTACAGACCTTTTTTCAAGGATATATAAGGAAGCTGAAAGTCGTACCCGATTGCTTGTTGCAAGGCTTGTAGTAATTGTTACAGGCATACTTTCCTTAATTTTGGCAATATGGTTTGTCACCAGAACAGGTCAGGCTTTGGATCATTATTTTATGGCTCTTTCAATATTCGGCGGAGGTATTTTGGGCTTGTTTTTATTGGCAGCATTAGTTAAAAAAGCAAATCTTCATGGAGTTACTATAGCAATAATAGTTAATATAATTGTGACAGCCTGGGCTTCTTTGACCAGCAATAATGTTATTGATTTAGGTGCTTTTAATTATACCCTTCATCCATTTTTGATAGGATTAGTCAGCCATATTACAATTTTTGTAGTAGGATATTTAGCAAGCTTATTTTTTATTGCCAAAAAAGAAAAAGAAATTAGTAATTATTGAATATATGATTATTACTAATTTTCATATTAAAAGGAATTTGAAATGACAAAGCGATTAATGGAGTTCTGTTTTAAACTTTTAAATAAATAATGCCACTAAAATGAAAAAGATAATTAATAAACCAGAGGAATTTGTCGATGAAATGCTTATGGGAATTATTGCTGCGCATCCAAAACAACTTAAATATGTAGCAAATGATATCAGATGTATTGTAAGAACTGATAATATCAGACAGGGTAAGATTGGACTTGTAACAGGAGGAGGATCAGGACATCTTCCATTATTTTTGGGATATGTCGGGCATGGAATATTGGACGGTTGCGCTGTAGGAAGTGTATTTCAGTCACCTAATTCTCAACAAATAGTGGAGATAGCAAAATCTGTTAACGGAGGTTCAGGTGTGATATTCATTTACGGAAATTATTCAGGAGATATAATGAATTTTGAGATGGCTTCCGAAATATTGGAGATGGAAAAAATCAAAACAGCCCATATTATTGGAAATGACGATGTTGCATCAGCTCCCAAAGGAGAAGAGAACAAGCGAAGAGGAGTGGCTGGAATTTTTTATATTTATAAAATAGCGGGAGCCTATGCTGAAGAAATGGCCTCTTTTGATGAAATAATACGGATTGGTCATAAAGTATGTGGCAATTTGAGGACAATGGGAGTCGCCCTCTCTTCCTGTATTATTCCGGAAATAGGTAAGCCTACCTTTGATATTGAAGAGGATGAAATGGAAATTGGCATGGGCATACATGGTGAACCTGGTGTTTGGTCAGGTCCCCTGAAGACTGCAGATAAAATTGTTGAGGAGATCATTTCAAAAATTCTGGATGATCTTCCGTTTAAATCGGGAGATAAAGTATCTATCCTGATGAATGGTCTGGGCGCAACGCCCAAAGAAGAATTATATTTAATGTACCGGAAAGTTGATGAAATTTTAAAAACAGAAGGCATAAGCGTTTATAATACTTATGTTGGTGAGTTTGCAACCTCTATGGAGATGGCAGGGGCATCTATTTCATTGCTTAAGCTTGATGATGAACTTATTCGCTTATTGTCAAAACCGGCAAGTTCACCTTTTTTTGAACAAGTACAGATATTTACAGATTGATTTTAGAGTCTTTAAGTGAATATCTCTTTATAATAATTTATTTTATTTTTTAAATAAATAACAATGAATGCTTTAGTAATAGATGATCTTAAATCGGTTTTTTCTTTGCTTTCTGAAGTGATGAATATAAATAAGGATTTTTTAACTAAACTCGATGCTGCAGTTGGAGATGGCGATTTAGGTATTACTATGAGCAGGGGCTTTATTGCTATTGATCAGGCAATACAAGTTTTTGATGCTGCCGATATGGGTCAACTGTTCTTAAAAGCCGGAATTACTATTTCGCAGACCGCACCTTCTACTATGGGAACTCTTATCGGTTCAGGTTTTATTAAATCCGCTAAGGCTTTAAATAATAAATCAGAATTAAATCTTGCCGGTTTTTCTGAATTTTTATCACAGTTTTTGGATGGTATGATGTTAAGAGGAAAAGCAAAACCAGGGGGAAAGACAATAATTGACTCAATTTATCCTGCCGTACAGGCATTACAAATTGCATCCAAAGAAAACAGGACCTTAAAGGATGGCTTACAGTTAGCCTATGAAGCTTCTCTTAATGGACTTGAGGCTACAAAAAAAATGGTTCCTGAATATGGCAAGCAGATTGCTCATCGAGTAAAATCTATTGGATTGCAAGATCCCGGGGCAACTGTAGGAATGCTCTTCATACAAACATTTATGAAATACATTAAAAATGAAAATAGTTTATAAATTATATGTGGTATGAATGCTATGAAACGTCTTATTATTGAAACTTACTTATCAAACAACATATCGAAGTATCATTTATTGTTGAGATGTTTTGATATGTTATAAAAGAATATTTTTTAGTTTGAGAGTTAGGTTAGGTTAGGTTAGGTTAGGTTAGGTTAGGTTAGGTTTTGAGGTATGTGAAATGCTGATCATCAGATTGGCATTTCACTAATTTTACATTTTTAACTTATTATTTCTTCATGATAGATAATTTGCCACTGACTCTATTTAAAAAGAAGATTCCCAAACAGCCATATATTAAGAATTTCTTACCTTTGGTTGACAACAATAATCCCAGGAGTGGAATTTCTGTTGGTCGTATTATGTTTCACGATCAGATGAAAGAATTTAGACTGCACTACAGGTTTAATCTTGAATGGCTTAAAATACCTACAATAACTACCAATTGAATCATAGGTTTATTAAATTACTGTGTATCACTAAATTAATACATAAAATGAAAAGAAGAACGATTCTTTGTACCGGAATTAAAATATTGGTTTTCACAGGATTTATTATTTCCGGCTGTTCAAAACAGGGAAATATCACATTAGTTAACAAAGGAAAAACTGAATATTTGATTTATTTCGATCCAACTGCCCCTGAATCTGTAAAACGGGCAGCTGAAGACCTAAAAGTATATTTCGGGAAAGTAACAGGGGCATCTCCTGAAATTCTTGTTTCTGACAAGATTCCTGAAAACCATTTTATCAGCCTGGGAAAAACCAGTGCGGCAAAGGCTTCAGGATTTGATCCTGATGCTATTCCCAATGATGGGTTCCGGATAGTGACTGCTGACAGTAAAATTTTCATTTTTGGCCCCGACACACCAGATGGTGAAGTAAACAAAATGGGGGGTAAAAGTAACGGCACTTCAAATGGCGTTTACACCTTTATTGAAAATTACCTGGGAGTTAAATGGCTTATGCCGGGGGAACTGGGTGAGTATTATGAAACAAAAAAAACTGTCTCAATACCGGACATTGATAGCACTGAGATTTCACCGTTTAACTATCGTGCACAACCTTTTACTACATCAGATCCTGACTGGGATCGCAGGATGAAGCTGGCAAAAGTGGCTAATATAAAGCATAGTCATGGCTGGGACATTATTCCAAATTCCCTGTATAAAAAACATCCCGATTTTTTTGCTGAAGTAGATGGAATACATGTTCCTCCCTACAGAAGAGCTAAACTGGAAACAACTAATCCTGCCCTTGTACAGGCTTATGCCGATTCAATAATATCAGCTTTTCGCAGGAACCCAAATTTATATTCCTTTTCTCTGTCTCCCAATGATGAAGGCGGGAACAGGTGGAGCAACAGTAAAGCAAGTCTTGCCCTTACAGAAAAAGATCCTTTTGGAAACGTTTCGCGTACTCCTCTTATCCTTAAGTTTTATAACGATGTCGCTAAAATTGTTGGAAAAGAATTTCCGGACCGTAAACTCGGTGGGTATATTTACTCATGTTATCTCTTTCCTCCATCAACCGGTATACCTGAAATTGAACCTAATCTGGCTCTGGTGATTGCTACATCAATAAGCTATGGATTCCAGCTTTATAGACCAGAAACGCAAAAAACCTGGGATAATTTGATGGAAATCTGGGGCGAAAATATTAAAAGAGATAACTACCTTTATTACTACTATGACCTTCCGGTATCAATAGTACAGCCAAATGGCATTTTATACCCTCCTGCACCTGAAATCATGAATTTTATTTTTAGCCGGTTAACCAAATATGGCATTATGGGGGCTTATATATATGGAAATCCTTTATGGCCGGCCAGTAGTGCTAGTAATTATATCATTGCAAGGTTACTATGGAACCCGGATCAGGATGCAGGTCTTCTTTTAAAAGATTATTATTCTGCTGCTTACGGTAAAAAAGCCGCTCTATACATTGAAAAGTTTTACTCTGTTCTGGATACAGCATTCAGGAGTTTCATGATTAGTCACCCTAAAAATAATTACAATCTTACCGATGCACATTTAAAAGAGATATATGCGCCAAATTATCAGATAATGGAGCAATTTTACCTGAAAGCACATAAAGTCAGAAAAGATACCAACCAGCAGAAGCGCCTTGAGTTATTCGGACAGGTACTTTCGCTTACGCAATACTATTTACGCGACTGCGGATTACTTGCATCAGATTACAAATCACTACTTACACTGTCAGATGACGAAGTAGATGAGCTGTTGACAAATCAGGACAAAAATATGCGTATTACAACACAACCAGGCGGAGGAGTAGAAAATTTTAACGGTATTGAACAAATGCCGGCTTTGCCTGATGCAAAATTGCAACAAGAGATAGCTTTACCTGTTTATGCAACGCAAATGCGAATGTTATTATATGCCAGCGATTCTGGTGAAGTAAACATTCATGTAAAATTAATGGATGATTTTGATGGCATTGCCGAGTTCCTTCAGTATTCAATAACCACTACCGATGGGAAATTCATAAAAACCAGTGCATTAAGCAGAGGGAAAAACATTACATTCAAAGCAAGAGAAGGAGGGAGTTACTTAATGAATATCTCAAGTCGACTGGCATCAGTAAAACTGGAAGTGACAGGAGCCGCAACAGCTTACAGAGCAAATTTCTTTTCTCAGGGCATGGGATTTACTGCAACAGAAAAGTATATGGATGAACCAGTTACACTGTATTTCTATGTGCCGGAAAATGTAAATAATTTTAATCTGACTTTATTACTTGAAGGCGCAGTAGCTGATTTATATACGCCAAATGGATTAGCTGCAGGTCAATTGAATTGCAAAACGAATGAATTAGTCTCAAAGGAATTTAATGCAAAAAAATCAGGAGCCGGTTTCTGGAAAGCAGTCATTCATCCGTTTGAAAAAGACCATAAATTCAGCGGGTATCCAGTTATAAAATTTAAGCTGGACGAAAAATTGCCTCAGTGGATTATCCCTGATCCGGGCAAACCATTGAAAATTTATTAATCACGGCTAATTATGACAGTTTTTTTTATGGTATGAATTATGAAAAATGGAATACTATATCTTTTGTTCACAAAATTTATAAAAATAAATTATGAGATCCATCTTACTTGCGGCTATAATATTAAAGATTATCGAACAGGATATCTGTTTGCCATGCTCATTTTACATCAGTTGATCCCCGTAGGCAGACCTGTAAATATTTAGTTTATAATCATATATTATTACTTAAAATAACATGAATAGTAAGGAAAGAGTGCATAAAGTTTTAAGGCACAAGGAGCCTGACAGGGTACCATACGATCTTGGTGCAACCACAGTTACTTCAATAACAAATAATGCATATAAATCAGCGATGAAATACAAAGATCTATCTGCTGATTATCAGAAAATGGAAATTGATCCTGTTCAACAAATAGTTACTCCAATCGAAGCGAACCTTGTAAAACTTAAAGTGGATACAAGGCGCATTGGAGCCCT
>Ga0075120_10003763_pt1 | contig 10265 bp, 7 predicted proteins | sample AntAceMetag02UKL_FD_69792 | JGI IMG/M metagenome (GOLD analysis project Ga0075120, IMG submission 69792) | Saline lake microbial communities from Ace Lake, Antarctica - Antarctic Ace Lake Metagenome 02UKL | ecosystem: Environmental > Aquatic > Non-marine Saline and Alkaline > Saline | place...
AGCATCGGGAAAATAGACTCCTCCCGCCACGCTCGGCTTCTGACAAATCTGAGCAATCATCTAATGAGCAAGATCCGGAATACTCCCGATTCTTAAACCTAAATTATGCGGTTAGGCAAAGCGTTAAGTTACTGCTTCGGAATTTCCTCTCTCCCGAAATACTTCGGGATCCCGGTTGGTTGAATTGATATTATCGGGACCGAAATCCTTCGGGATCCCGATTTGTTCAATATAAATATCGGGACAATAAACCGCGGATTAAGCGGATTTGGCGGATTGCTTTTTTCTTTTAATCAGCATAATCCGCTAAATCCGCGGTTAAATAAGTTTCCCAAAGCGGAGTAACGGACTAAGTTCTAAACTGAGACTGCGGCTTCCCGGAAGGAATCGAGTGTGGGCTGGATGGAGATCGGTTCTCCCGCCACCTTGATGGCCGACTTGACGTCCTTCAGGCCATTACCCGTGACCAGACAGACTACCATCTCATCATCACCGATCGTGCCCTCTGCTCTTATCTTCTCCAATCCCGCGTAAGCGGTAGCCCCGGCCGGTTCGGCGAAGATACCCGCTCCCCGGGCGACTGTCAGGATAGATTGGAGGATCTTTTCATCGCTGACCAGAACCCCGGTTCCCTTCGACTCCTTGACCGCCTTAACCGCGGCTTCACCGTCCCGGGGGAGATCGACCGAGATGCTGTCGGCAACCGTGGTGGCCTCGATCGTCCTCACCTTACCGTCGCCCAGCAGGGCATCAACCACGGCGGAACTCTTATCGGACTGAACCGCGATCAGCCGGGGGAGCCTATCGATCAAACCCACGGCCTTGAGGTCCTTAAAACCCTTCCAGACACCGGAGATGATATTTCCATCCCCAACCGGCACCAGTACCGTATCCGGGACTTCCCAGCCAAGCTGCTCGCAGATCTCAAAGGAGACGGTCTTCTTTCCCTCCCGGGTATAGGGGTTGTACCCGGTATTCCGGTTGAACCAGCCGTACTCCGCGCAGATCTCGGTGCAGAGGTCAAAGGCTTCGTCGTAGGTCCCCTGGACCGCGTAGACAGTAGCCCCGAAGACCAGGAGCTGGGCTACCTTAGCCTCGGGGGCGGCGGCAGGCACAAAGATGGTCGGACTGATTCCCAGGCTGGCGCAGAGACAGGCGGTGGATGAGGCGGCATTTCCGGTCGAGGCGCCGGCGATAACCTTGAAATCCAGCTCACGGGCCTTGCAGATAGCAACCGAACTGGCTCGGTCCTTAAATGAACCACTCGGGTTCCTCCCGTCGTCTTTCAGATAGAGAGATTTCAGCCCCAATTCTTTCTCAATCCGCTGGGCGCGATATAGCGGGGTCCAGCCTATCTGAAGTGGCATGATATTAGACCGATCATATAAAGGAAGCAACTCCCAGTACCGCCAGACAGAGTGGTCGGTATCCTGAGCGAGGGATTCCCGGGTTAAGCAAGTAGCAATCTCTCCATAATCATAGATTACATCGAGGTTCCCACCGCATGCTTCGCAGATATACTGCATCCCTTCAACTGCGTACTCCTTTCCGCAGGAGATACATTTCAGTCCTTTGATATTGCTCATACTCTTACTCCATTTTATAAATTAGCGCATTCGGTGCAAACTCGTAGTGCAGGACTTCAGTCCTGCCCGACGAACTTTTTGAAATTCCGAAACAGTAAATTAGCGGCTGCCTTTAGGCTACCACACGATGGCGACCTGAAGGTCGCCTCTATGAGCACGGGGCAACGGGGATCACTGAAACCTTACCAATTATCTTTAAACGAATATTTCATGGATTATTGGCGTTGACCTCGGTCAAGCCGGTAGTTTATCTGACGGACAGATTTAGACAGGAAATTCCCGAACAGGCAATGGAAAGCCCTGCAACTACGCCGCATAATCACAACATAGCTGCAGGGCTAATTATTAATTTTTTCTAAAAGGAAAAATTAGAACTGGCCATCCGGAACAATCCGGGTACCGGACTTACCAATCAACGCGTTGATCGCGTTATCCAGACTGGTGATGATAGCCATCTGGCCGCCCCATTCGATAAAACGGAGACAGGCCTCTACCTTTGGCCCCATCGAACCGGCTGTGAAGTGACCTTCCGCGGCAAGTTTCTTCATCTCCGAATAGGTAATACGGCCAACATCCTTCTCTTCCGGTGCTCCGAAATTGATCTTAGCGTGAGCTATATCGGTGAGGACCAGGTAGATATCGGCGCCGACAACCGTGGCCAGAACCTCTCCCGCTTTATCCTTATCGATAACAGCGGCGGTTCCTTTCAGATTTTTCTTTTCATCATAGATAACCGGAATCCCGCCGCCGCCGGAGGCGATAACCACCATTCCATTATCTACCATCTTGCGGATGGCGAGATATTCGACATTCCGGATCGGTTCCGGTGAAGCAACTACCCGACGGAAGCGCTTTTCTACACTCTTCGGTTTTACTTCCTTGATGATGTATTCCGGGCGTTCAGCTTTGATTCTCTCGGCTTCTTCCTTGGTATAGAATGGTCCGACCGGTTTGGATGGGTCCTGATAGTCGGGGTCATCTTCGCTGACCAGAACCTGATTGATGATGGAGATCACCGGGAGTGGTATCTGTTCGTCCCAGAGCATATTCTGCATGCACTGCTGGAACATGTAACCGATCTGCCCCTGGGTCATGGCCCCTACAATATCAAGCGGCTGGGCGGGAACTTCGGCCACACCTGCTTCCTGCTGGATCAGAAGGTTTCCGGCCTGGGGGCCGTTGCCATGGGTAATGACCAGGCGGTGGCCATACTTCAGCATACTGACCAGCTGCTCACAGGTGGTAGCGACATTAGCACGCTGCTCCTCGACCGTTCCTTTCTCGTCAGCCTGCTTAATGGCGTTTCCGCCTAAAGCGATTACGATTACTTTTCTCATCTATGTTCTCCTTTTGATAAGAAATAATGGAGTGGTGGAGTAATGGAGTACTGGAATTGCCCTGGCGGACGTTTTCCCATCACTCCATCACTCCATTACTCCATTACTCCATCTTACTTATATTCCACTCTATGCAAAACCCGGCAGGATTATTATCTCCCGGGATATTATTAATCAAGAAACCCGGCCATGGTGGCGGCCATGATTGCTTTCTGGCCGTGAAGGCGGTTCTCAGCGACATCGAAGATGCAGGAGTTGGGACCGCTGGCCACCGCGTCCTCCACCTCGGAACCCCGATCAATCGGCATCGGGTGGGTAAAGATACCGTTGTCGGTCAGAGCCATCCGGTCGGCGGTACAGGTCCAACCCGAGTACTTCATGGCCTTCTCGATCTCAGCCTGTTTCATAAGCTCACCGTCTTGATACGCTTCCGGGCTCATCCAGTTCCGGGAGTAAACAACATGGGCTCCCTTATATCCCTCTTCGGCATCGTTTGTCTCCACGAACTCCCGGCCGTTCTCTTCACAGTTGGCCTTGGTCGAGGCGATGACTTCCGGGTCGAGTTCGTAGCCTTCCGGATGGGCGATGGTAACATCCATCCCGTAGCGGCTGGCGATCAGGGCAGCCTCCTGGGCTGAACACCAGGAACGACAGAGCGCGCCCTGGGACCAGGTGAGGAGGAGTTTCTTGCCGGCAACCGCGGCCGGGTTGAACTCTTCGGCCAGGGTACCGGTATTATGTTTCCCCTCCGGGGCCAGCCATTCCATCCAGCCCATCAGGTCCGCGATCCCCTGGCAGGGATGAAACTTGTCATGAGCCATCGAAATAACCGGCATCTTAGTATATTTGGCATACTCTCTAATGATAGCGTCAGCTTCCCCGTATTCACTGATCTTGGCTTCCAGCATCCGGATGCCAAGACCGAAGGCGTAGCGATCCATCACCTGGGCCGCGTCCTCGATCGTCTCGCCGGCTGATTTGGCGGTCTTGAGCCGCATCGCGCCGGGCTCTAGGAACTGAGCATGGGCACCGAGTTCGGTGGCGGCGGCTTCAAATGACTGCCGCGTCCGGAGCGAAGGGTTAAAGAAAAACATGAAGAACTGTTTCCGGTAGAGAATATCCAGAAACTTATCGCCGAAGCGGTCCTGCTTCATCTCGAATGCCAGTTTAAATATTTTGTCCAGGTCTTCCTTACTCCAATCCTGAGTACAGATTAAATCCTTGCCTAATAACTTCCCCATTACTTCCTCCTTTTTAATTTGCGCCTGCGGCGTAAATACAATTTATTAGTTTTGTCAATCCTCTACACTTTGTGCAGAGCCCGTGGATAGTAGGCTTTTCCAGCTGTTCAGTCAACCTATATTTTTGGAGGGGATGCGTGAGCTTCTAAATAACATCGAAGAGAAAGAGTCCGATCATCAGGAGGCTGAAGACCACCTTCATCAGCATCCCCCCCATAAAGCCCAGCAGGCTTCCTCCACCCACTTTAAGAGCGGCGCGGGTATCTTTCTTACCCTTCCATAGCTCCATAAGAACCGCACCGGCAAAGAGTCCCACTATCATCCCCGGAATGTTAAAAACAAAGAAACCGATCAGGCCGCCGATCAGCGATCCCCAGATTCCCCACCCGCTCCCGCCGAATTTCTTCGCTCCATAGGCTGAAGCCAGATAATCCAATAATTGAGAGACGGCGGCCAGAAGTCCTAACACCAGGAGCATCACCCAGCCCATCTCAGTAAATCCGGTAAGCAGACCATATATAAGCGCGCCGGCAAAGACAACCGGCGGACCCGGCATCCCGGGAATGATACTCCCGGCCAGGCCGGCCAGAAAAAAGATGGATACCATCACCCAGAGAAGAATTTCAATTGTTACGCTCATAAAAAATAATTGAATAGTTGACGTTACCAGCCACCTTATCTATATTACCACTCTTTAAGGAAATACCGAAAATATATTCGCGAACGAAGTGAACTAATTTACTGCTTCGGAATTTCAACAAAATAATTCGATTAGTGATAATTGGACTATTTTCGGTGTTGCGCCAATCTAATTACGATAGTCATTGTTCAAAACATAAAAATTGCGGCGAAGCCGCTAGTTTTATTATGAGATGGATTTTACGTTCAAAGATACACCGGGCCACGGTAACCGAGGCCAACCTGGATTACATCGGCAGTATCACCATAGATCAAGATCTGATAGACAAGACCGAACTGATGATCGGGGAGAAGGTCCTGGTAGTCGACAACACCAACGGCGCCAGGGTTGAGACCTATGTAATTCCGGGAAGACGGGACTCCGGGATCATCTGCATGAACGGGGCCGCCGCTCACCTGATCAAGAAAGGCGATCAGGTCATCATTATGGGATTCGAGTTAACCGATACCCCTATCAAACCAAAAAGTATCCTGGTGGATAATAGAAATAAGTTCGTCCGCTTTCTTTAAGCAGGACTATTGCCCTCTACCCTGTCCCCTGAAAGATAGTAAGCGGTAAACGGTTAGCAGTTAGCAGTAATAACAACGCCCGAGGACCTCGCCCACCGCTTACCGCTCACTGATTACTGCTTACCTTTTTCTCCAAATCGTCTTGTCAAAAATCGTCCCTATCAAAATTACTTTTTCTTGAACTTCAGTTTAAAGAAAAGAGAATATAGGACGGGGACGTAGCCCAGAGTCAGCACGGTCGCAAAAAGAAGTCCCCCGATAATCGTCCAGGCCATCGACTCCCAGAGCGGTCCGCCTTGAAATGCCAGCGGCAGCAGACCGCAGAGGGTTGTGATCGTGGTCAGGAGGATCGGACGAAAACGCTTCTGGGCGGCCAGAAGAATCGCCTCCTGGCCTGTCCTTCCTTCATCCATCTCCAGTTTGATCCGGTCGATCAGGACAATGGCGTTATTGATCACAATCCCGGCCAGGGCGACCATCCCCAGCATCGACATAAAGCCGAAGGCGCTCCCCGTCAAAAACAACCCCAGGATCGCCCCGATCAATCCCATCGGAATGGTAATAATGATAATCAGGGTCTTCCGGATCGAGTTGAACTGCCAGACCAGAAGCAGCAGGATAATAAAAGCCGTGATGGGGAGCTGGGCCATTATCGACTGGTTGGCCTTCTCATTTTCTTCAAATTCACCACCGTATTCCACCTCATACCCGGATGGCCATTCTTTCACCAGAGCGGCGATCTTGGGCTTGATCTCACCGAGCACCTCGGTCGCGGTCAGGCCCGGGATAAGATCGCACTTAATATTCATAACCCGTTTCCGGTCGCGACGGCCGACTTTGGCCACCTCGAAGCGGAACTCGGGGCGGGCGATCTGGCGGAGAGGGACACTCTTCCCGGTACTGAGCGAATAAACATTTAAGCCGGCGATCTTTCCCAGGTCCTGACGATTGGCCTGGACTGAACGGAGTTCAACCGGGATTATCTCATCCGCCTCACGGTATTCGGTGGCCTTGTATCCGGCCAGCTGGGTCTGAAGTGAGACCGCGATATCCTTACTGGTGAGACCAGTCTTTCTGGCCCGGGCCTGATCGACTCGAACATAGAGTTTCTTGATAGGCGACCCCCAGGAATCACGGATCGATAGGGTGCCGGCAGTCTCTTTCAGAACCCCTTTGATCTCATCGGACAATCGATAGATATTCTTAATGCCATCAGAGGTAATATCTTTTCCGGAGACCCGGATCTGAATTGGGGCGCCGACCGGGGTTCCGGCCTCCAGTTTCTTAACCACCGGGTTGACGTTGGGACAGTTCTCCCGGGTAAAGATATAGGCATCCTTCATCAACTTATCCATCGTCTCCAACGACTTACAGTTAACCAGGAAGAAAGCGTAATTCTCGTTACTCTGCTCCTGGGAGAGCCCAAGATAAAAGCGGGGACTCGACTCTCCTACGTAAACCGAGAAATTTTTAACTTCAGAACGATGGTTAAGAAAATCTTCCAGCGGGAGCATCTCCTGATAAGTCTGCCGGAGGTGGCTGCCTTCGGGGAGACGGAAGTCGATCACAAACTGGGGACGGACCGCCGGGGGGAAGAATATTTTAGGGACATAGGCAAAAAGCTGCAGGACCCCGAAGAATACCAGCAATATAATAATAATGCTGAGGGCCCGATGAGTAAGAAGCCAGGTCAAGAAATTCCGGTAGAACCGGTAAAATCTTCCTTGAAAATCCTGGGGTTTAGAGTCTTTCTTTGTTCTGAGAAACCATACGCAGAAGAGGGGAATCATAGTCAGAGCCAGTATCCAGGAGGAAAGAAGAGCCATGGTAACCACGACAAAGAGACTCTGACAATACTCTCCCACTGTGGATTGGGCCAGAAAGATAGCCAGGAAGGCCGCGCAGGTGGTCAGAGTGGAAGTCAAAAGGGGGACTGCCAGTTCTTTGCCGGCGGCAACGGCGGCATCGAAACGGGCAGCGCCGTTCTGGAGGCGAACCATTATATCCTCGCTCATCACAATGGCATTATCGACCAGCATCCCCAGGGCAATAATCAGAGAAGCGATCGATACCTGCTGGAGGCTAACTCCGAATGAATTCATTAATAAGAAGGTCAGGAGCATGGTCATCGGGATCAGAGAAGCCACTACGAACCCGGTCCGCAACCCCAGGAAAAGCAGCATCACTATCAGAACCGCTGCTATTCCCTCCAGAAGATTTACCATAAAATCATTAATGGCGGCGCTGACATACTCCGGCTGAAACGCGGCGTAATGGAAGTCTATGCCAACCGGGAGATCTCTGCGCTGTTCCTTCAGGAAAACGTCGATCTCCTTTCCCAGCTCAACAATATTTCCTTCTTTTGCCATATTGACGGCGAGAAGAACGGATGGCTCCCCATTATAATGAACGATGGTGGCCGGGGGGTCGACATAACTTCGGGTAATAGAGCAGATGTCCTTCAGGTATATCAGACGTTCCCCGCCGTCACGGGAAAGCCGGAGAACGGTATCGCGAAGATCTTCAACATTCTCGTAATTCCCTGTCGGCTCGACCACGATCTTGTCCGGGCCAATATTAACATAACCCCCCGGTAGAACTATATTCTCAGTCTCCAGAGCATCGGCCAGTTGAGCCGGACTCAGACCCAACTCGGCCAGGCGGGAGTTAGAGAACTCCACAAAGATCCTCTCCTCCTGGTTCCCCATAATGTTTACCCGCGCCACGTCATCGATCAGGAGTAATTCTTTCCGTACTTTCCTCGCGTAATCATCCAGTTCAGCCTGGGAGAAACCATCCCCGGTCATGGCGACCATAATCCCGAAAACATCTCCAAAATCATCATCAACAAAGGGCCCGTGGATTCCGTCGGGAAGATCAGGCTTGGTATCATCGACCTTATCCCGGAGTTTCCGCCAGATCGGACTCATGTCCTTGTACTTCTCCTTGATCTCGACGAAGACCAGAGAGACCCCGGTCCGGGATTCGGAGGTGATATGATCAAGTTCCGGCAGTTCCTGGAGTTTCTGTTCCAGCTTATCGGTAACCAGCTGTTCAACCCGTTCCGGAGAAGCACCGGGGAAATAACTTCTCACCAGTGCCGTCCTGATTGTAAATTCAGGATCCTCCGACTGGGGGAGAGAGAGATAACTTGATACCCCTCCCACCATGATCACCAGGAGAAGAACCAGTGTCAGTCGGCTGCGTTTTAAGGCGAATTCTGTCAGGGACATGAGAGAACCCTCATTTTATCAGTTAAATATAACTGCCGTTGGAAAAAGAACGTTGAAGAAACCATAATTTCAATGACGAAACTCGAATGACGAATGACGAAAGAATGACAAAACTAAAATGTCTAAGCACCTTCCGCCGAACCGCCTTCGCCAGATACCTATTGCCCGGAGGCCACTAATTTTGACATTTGTGTTTTGGAATTTGGATTTCTTTCGGATTTCGACATTCAGATTTCGGATTTTATTGCTTAATCCTATCTAAAATTATCCATTAAATGAACATACTTCGAAAATGAACATTACTCTAAGATCCTGCCCCTCTGTCCTTCCTCCAGCCGGTGAACGCCGGCGGTCACCACGACTTCTCCTCCCTTCAGCCCCGATATGATCTCTATTCCATCGGCAACCAGTTCTCCGGTCTTAACCGGATACTTCTTTACCGTCCCTTCCGAAAAGACCCAGAGATAGCGAACCCCGGTCTGGATATCTTCCAGGAGAGCGGAGGTTGGAACAATAAATCCATCCCCACCGGTAAAATCAAAAGTAAAAGTAACTTCCGCGGTCATCCCCGGCAGAATTTCCGGAGCCGGATCAACAATACGCGCCGTTACCGGGTAGGTTCCGGTAGCTGTATCCAGAGCGACTCCTACTTCATGTATGGTTCCCACGAATTCTCTTTCCGGCAGACTCTCCACCGCGATCGCGACCGATTCTCCTTCCTTCACCTGAATGATCAGACTCTCCGGAATACCGACGGCTACCTTCAGTTCCCCCGGATCAACCAGAGTAAAGACCGACTGGCCGGCGGCAACATTCTCAAATTCCTCAATATTTTTAGCTGAAATATATCCGTTGAAAGGTGCTTTAAGGCTGGTATAGGAGAGTTGATTACGAACTTGATCCAATTGGGCGGAGAGAGCGTTCACCTGAGAAAGGTCGGAGTTGCGCTGAGCTTCATATTGATCCAGCTGGGATTTACTTATATTTCCGCCCTCATAGAGACTCTTCTGACGTTGATAGGAACTTTCGGAATTCTTAGAGGCCGCCCGGGCACTGGCGAGATTGCTCTCGGTATTCTTCACCGAGAGTTCATAATCATGCTTATCCAGCCGGGCCAGGACCTGGTCTTTCTTCACCTTACCCCCCACATCAACCATAATCTCCTCCACCTTGCCGCCCACCCGGAAAGCCAGTGATGCCTCCTGCCCGGCCCGGACCGTTCCGCTGAAGGTACGCTCCAATCCTCCCCGGACCGATCCCACCACAATTGTCCTGACCGGACGGATGAACTCTTCCTCCACCACTACTTCTTCCTGACCGCAACCCGCGGCAAAAATACCGACCACCATTACTCCCGCTATGAGGAGGCAGTCCATTGAATTAATCTTCATTTTTCGCTCCTTAAATTAGCCACGCCGCCGGCGGGGCTAACGTTAAAAAATACAAACGTTAAAAAGAAAAAACGTTAAAGATCGTTAAACTCCGCAACTTGTCTGAACCACAGAGAAAGATAAAACAATTCCCTATATATTTTGTAAACTTTCAGTGAACCCGGTCCCCTTGTAGCGGCTGCCTTTAGGCTGCCACACGATGGCGACCTGAAGGTCGCCTCTACGAGCACGAAGCGAAGGGGTTCACTGAAACCTTACTATATTTTAT
>Ga0075120_10003764_pt1 | contig 10264 bp, 9 predicted proteins | sample AntAceMetag02UKL_FD_69792 | JGI IMG/M metagenome (GOLD analysis project Ga0075120, IMG submission 69792) | Saline lake microbial communities from Ace Lake, Antarctica - Antarctic Ace Lake Metagenome 02UKL | ecosystem: Environmental > Aquatic > Non-marine Saline and Alkaline > Saline | place...
AGCAAAGACCCTGGAGACGGTAAGCTCTGATCTTTTTGAACTTGTCCAGGTTTTCAAGAATAACACCGATATTGTATCCATGAACAGTTACAAGCTGATGGAACGGGTTCTTAAAGAACAGTGTATAGTAACCCAGACCGATAACGGCAAAGCGGTAACATTGAAAAAGCCCAAAGACATCCCCTCCGATTCCCTTCAAAATCCCTCTGATCCCGATGCCACATATGATGGTCACAAGGGGCAAGGGTATCAGATACAGTTAATGGTGACATACACCGAGAAAGAGAAAGCAGTGGGTGAACCGGAGAATGATTCGGATTCTGTTCCAACACTCAATCTGATAACCCATGTTGAAGTTCAAACTGCCTGTGAAAGCGATGCCAATGCCCTGATTCCCGCCATTGAATCATGCAGATGAGCGAGGCCTGTTACCTGAAGAACTTCTTGCTGATTCACTCTATGGCAGCGATGATAACTGCGAGATCGCAAAGGGACTTGGTACAGAGGTTATTGCTCCCACAATGGGCTCACAGAAGGAGGATGTCATACCTCTTTCCGATTTTACCTTTTCGGAAAAGGGCAAGGTGATTTCCTGTACGAAGGGTCATGCCCCTGTAAGCACAAAACACAAGAAGAACAGGCGTTAAAAACCTTCGTGTTCGGGGTATGAAAGCTGTGCGGCTCTGCGCCACATTGAAGGCAGTCGGCATCAATCTCTTCAGGGCAACTGCGGTCAGAAATGCGAAGATCTCTCCAAAACCCATCCGGGGATGGGTACGCTGGTGTGTTTCTCGGCTATGGTTTTATGTGAAAGAACAATATTGCGCTCTTTTGAGCAATTTGGATAAGATATTTTCCGAATCTACGTTTTCAACCTGTTTTTCGTGTAAATCTGCCGGCTGACTTTTTACGGGCATATCAATGTTGACAAACTCGTAAAAAGTCGAAAAAGATGTCATTGCGAGCGGAGCGAAGCAATATCGCACATTATAACTACCTGTATTTATTAGATTGCTTCGTCGTTACGCTTCTCGCAATGACCCGGCTTATGACTTTTTACGAAGCCGTTAATGTTTAATTGTGAATGTTTGATGTTGAATTAACGTGACTACTCAGGTTGTTTAGACTGTGGGCTGAAGGTATTTAGGTGACAAAATATCGCCGCCCTAGTTGACAGAAAGGGCGGAATGGGGTATCAGGACTGAAAAGCAGAAAATGTCTGCGGCGGTCGAAACCAGACTGCCGCAGACAAATAAGGTTATGCCAGGCAAACGCCATCCCGACCTTTACGGGGTGGCGTTTTTTATTTTTGTATACCTTAAAAGTGCTATTGAGGCGATTCCAAAACCTGACCTGAATAAACCGGAGCTGAGATTAGAACCTGCCACCAAGTCACCAAGGAATTTTTCAATCTTTCTTTGGGGTAGGGCCTTCATGGCAAGGAACCTTTACAACTAAGATACCAGGGAGTATCCCTTGATTACCAAAATTACCGTACTGGTTGTTTATTTTCTGATTGTTCTGTGTATCGGGCTGATTGCCCGGACCCGTTGGAAATCATCGCCGGAAACGTATTTCCTGGCCAATCGCAAATTGGGAACCGTCGTCCTGCTGGGAACAATGGCGGCCACCAATTTTTCTGCTTTCACGGTTTTCGGCACCTCCGGGGCCGGATACCGGGACGGATATGCCTTTTTCCCCATTATGGCATTCGGTACCGGCTTTATGGCCCTGACTTTTTGGATTCTGGGCCGTAAAATATGGCAGGTGGGCCAGGATCAAGGTATCGTTACGCCACCCGAACTGGTGCGGAAATTGTATCAAAGTCCTTTTTTATCCGTTCTGTTTGCCCTTATCATGATTATTTTTACGATCCCTTACCTGGCACTGCAACCTATGGCTGCGGGCTACGCTCTGGAGGAACTGGTGGGATTGCCCTACCTGTACGGGTGCGTACTGGTGACTGCCATTATTCTGCTGTATACGCTGCGTGGCGGGTTGCGGGCCGTGGCCTGGACTGATCTGTTCCAGGGATTGCTTATGTTTTTTCTGCTGCTGGCGGCATTGATTATGGTGGCCCGTTTTCATGGCGGATTTATAGCGGCCAATCAAAAAGTGCTGGCATCTTTTCCCGAACTTTTTTCAAGACCAGGGGGCCAGGAGAAATTTACCTGCGGTATCTGGTTCAGCTATATTCTGCTCTGGTTTTTGTGCGACCCCATGTTCCCCCAGCTGTTCCAGCGTTTTTTTTCAGCCAAAAGCCAAAAAATCCTTTCGCGAATCATGTTTTTGTATCCCCTGGTCTGCACGGCTGTTTTTATCCTGCCCATTTCAGTGGGGGTCCTGGGCCGGCTAACTTTTCCGGAACTTGTCGGCAAACAGGCCGATCGAATTCTGCCCATGGTTCTGACCCTGATTTCCGGAGACTTCATGGCGGCCCTTGTTATAGCGGCCGGTCTGGCAGCCCTCATGTCCACCATGGACTCTCAGCTTTTGACTTTAAGTTCGATTTTTACCCGGGATATTCTTCCCTTGGCAGGTAAGAGCAAAAACAAAAGCAAAGGCGGTGCCGCCGGTCGGATTTTTGTCATTTTTCTCAGCCTGGCAGGCCTCGCCCTGGCCTGGAAGCCGCCTGCAACGATTCTGCAGATTGCCACCCAGACCTTTACCGGGCTGGCGGTACTTTTCCCCACCGTTGTTTTCGGACTCTATTTAAAAAAAGTGTTTCCTCTGGCAGCCATTTTTTCGATTTTTATCGGTGAAGGTGCGCTGCTGGTCTTTTATTTTAAGCTGGTGCCTGCCGGTCCGTTCCTGCCGGTGATATGGGTGATGCTGGTTACTTTTACAGTCTATCTTATCACCCATCTAGCACTGCTCTGGAAACAGAAGGCCCTGGTATTCCAAACGCCGGCATGGCTGCTGGATCCCTATTTCTACCTGATATCGTGTGTTTTTATCCTGGCCATGGATTTCTGGGCCTGGGGAAAGGTACATCCCATGTTTTGTGGTCTTCCAGGCTGGGCAGTCTATTTCATCATCCTGTCGGCAATCCAGACCCTTTTAATGGTTTTGATGGTACGCAGAACATACCAGCCCGGCTGCCGGGTTTTAGACCAACCGGATGCCCGCTCAATTTTTTCGGGGGATGCGTCTGCGGGGTCATAGGCTCGGATGAAAGCATCCGGGGACAGCCCCGCATGGAACACGCGAGAAACCAAAACTACAAAATGGCCGCGAGCGAAACGTGGCGGAAGGCGACGTGGCAATCCCCCGGTCATTGCGAGGAGCAGAACGACGTGGCAATCTATTATGATTATAGGGAGTTAGAGATTGCTTCGTCCGCGATTATATCAGGACTCGCGACAATGTGGGTATTATGCAAACGTCTCGAGTAGTCACCATTATTTACGCATAGGGAATCTTCAGCTTCTGACCAACATATATCCGGTTTCTGGATCTGATTCTGTTGACCTTCATCAGAGCTCTTATAGTAGTGCCGTGCTTCACGGCTATATTTTCCAGGTTATCTCCTCTCTTCACAACATATACCAGTGGCGCAAAATGCCGGGAGGGAATCTTTAATTTCTGGCCGACATATATCCGGTTCCTGGATCTGAGGTTGTTGGCATTCATCAGAACTCTTATAGTAGTGCCATGTTTTACTGCTATATTTTCCAGGTTATCTCCTCTCTTCACAACATATACCAGTGGCGCCGAACGCCGGGAGGGAATCTTTAATTTCTGGCCGACATATATCCGGTTCCTGGACTTGAGGTTGTTGATCTTCAGGAGATCATTCACCGTTGTACCGTTCCTGCCGGCAATCCGTTCCAGTATATCCCCCCGCTTCACGACATACACCGATGGCACCGATGCCAGAGATCCTGAGGGAACTTTCAGTTTCTGGCCAACATATATACGGTTTTTGGACTTGAGATTGTTGAGCCTTATCATAGTATTTAACGTCGTGCCGTGCCTGCCGGCAATCCGCTCCAGTATATCCCCCTTCTTTACCTTGTACGTGACATAGGTTGCCGGTACGGAGGAAGAAGACACCTTCGAGCTGAAGACCTTTTTACACCAGCTCCTGTCCGCCACGTAGGGAAGCGGAACGAATTCATCAACAGCGTAGGCTATCGCCCAGGCGATGTCGGTCTGATAGGAAGAACTCCGGAGCATGAGTTCTTCTCTCGAGTTGCTTATAAAGGCGGTTTCTACCAGCAGGGACGTGATATCGGGGAGCTTAAGAACCTTAAAAGGAGCTCTCTGTACCTTTGAAAATTTTAAATGATTTACCTGCCCCATCTTTTCCAGAGCGACAGCACCGAAGGCCCTGGAGCGGTTTATGGTCTCTGTCTGCAACATATTGAGGGTTATCGGATTAGACTCTCCATTGTTATGCCCGTTATGTGAACCACCCACTATATCCGACAGATTCTCACTCTTCGCGAGAAGCTTCGCGGCCTCGCTGCTCGCCCCTCTGGTTGACAGACAGTATACAGACGTCCCACGAACGCCCCGGCTCCTGCAGGCATCGGCGTGAATGCTGATAAAAATATCAGCACCGTATTCTCTGGCTATCTTTCCCCTGTTTTTTAAAGATATATAATAATCTCCCTTTCTCGTAAGAAAGGCCTCGTAACCCCTCTTTTTCAAGATTCTTTGCAATTTCTTCGCTATACTAAGAACCACATCTTTCTCGAACGTTCCCCTGCGGCCCACGGCGCCGGGATCTTCTCCGCCATGCCCGGGGTCAATAACCACTATTTTCTTTTCCAGTACCTTGACCTTCTTCCGCTCATCACTTTGCTTTTTCTCCACGTCCGGAAGCACTACGTCAATAACGATACGATATGGTTTGCTGGGTATTTTCTTAAGCTTAAATGCGTTGATTTCGACATTGTCCGCTACCTGCAATTCCATCCTGACCCCTCCCTTGGGCAGAGAAGTCAGAATGATCCCCTTGACAGCAGGTTTATCAATGTCGTACGTATGGGGAATCCTATCGGGTAGAACCGCGTCTTTCATGTTGACATATATTCTGTGATCCTCCCGTGCAACAGTATAAGACGTCTTACCACTCACATCTAAAACAACTCTCGTGTGATCCGGAGCTGTCCAGTGCCTGACACTGAGTATGTCTACCGAACCGAATGCCTCAGGACAGACCACAGTCACCAAAAGTAGAATCAAAAGAAAAACAACGTGGAATATTTTTTTCATTACGTTCCGGACACCTCTCCTGTTTTCAGGGCGGAAGTCTAACAGTTTTACCCTGGGTTTACAACCCTGTCCGGATTTTCATTCAGAAAAAGGGTTGACAACAGTACACTCAAATGACATTTATAGCGCAAGAAATTGCTGGAATGATCTATGAAGATAAAAAATATATTCGAAAAAAACAAACCCACCCTCTCATTCGAAGTCTTCCCGCCATCAAGGGATGGTAATATGGAAGAACTGTACCGCGTAATCGGTGAACTTGTGGAATTGGAACCCAATTTCTTCTCCGTCACCTATGGAGCGGGAGGCAGCACACGGGAAAAGACCGTGGAGATCGCCTCTAAAATCAGGAATGATTTTGGGAGAGAGACACTGGCACATCTGACATGCGTTCAGGCAACCGGAACTGATATATTACAGGATATTGGCAAGCTGAAAAAGGCAGGGATAGAAAATATTCTTGCCCTGAGGGGAGACCCGCCAAAGGGTAGTGAGACTTTTGTCAAGACAGAAGGCGGTTTTGAATATGCCAGCGAACTGGTGGAATTTATCAAACTGAACGGTGATTTCTCCATAGGTGTCGCGGGCTATCCCGAGGTACATCCTGAAGCGCTCGATATGGAACATGATATTATCAACCTGAAAAAGAAGATCGACGCGGGAGCGGATTTTATAATAACCCAGATGTTCTTCGATAATGAAGACTTCTACCGGTTCCGCGACAACATAATATCAGAGGGGATACACGTTCCCATAATCCCGGGAATCTTTCCGATCTTCAACTATAAACAGATATCGCGCGTAGTCTCACTCTGTGGCGCAAAGATACCCTCAAAACTGCATGATAAATTATCCCGGATAAGCGACAGGAGTGAGGAGGTGGAAAAATACGGCATAGAGCATGCCCTCCGCCAGAGTGAAGACCTTTTGAAAAATGACGTTTCGGGCCTGCATTTTTACAGCATGAACAAGAGTCGGCACGTTATGCGCATTACACAGGAACTTTTCAAAAAATAATGCACCCGTAAAAATCAAATTTACCGGCATTCTAAACAAGGGCGATTAGCTCAGTTGGATAGAGCGTTGGCCTCCGAAGCCAAAGGTCGTGGGTCCGAATCCCACATCGCCCTCCAAAATATAATCAAGGGGTCAAACCTACACATCTGACAAATGGCTCTTTGTCTCTATTGATTTAATATTCCGCTTTACCGAATTCTCTTTTTTAGTCTTTATCTTTATCCGTCGGCTGGCTTGAGTTATACTCGACTCAATAATTTAGTATTGTGGCCCCGGAACTTCCCAGGAATAATGCCGATATTGCCTACGGTGATCCCTACGAGGTAGCAGATGAAAACAGCGCCTATCTTATTGAAAAACTCATAGCGGAAACAGAGCCAGATCGCCAACACGGGAAACAGGATATAAAATCCTATCAGGATAACTACCATTCCCCCCCCCTTTTTTGCTGAAATTCACGGGACATCCATAATTATCCCCTATGTTAAAAAGTTAATAGAACCTGTTAATCGACTAAACCCGCTACAATTATATGTCAAGAAATATCATGATGAAAATTTTGGTCGATTATTCTCTTTGTATAATCTGTCCGATATCCATGATCATGAATCGAGAAGGATCAACGTTCTGTTCGCGCATCGCTTTTTTGAGATCAAGTACCGGATACCCCGGAGGATTGTCTCCGAGATGAAAGGTGCCCCACTGGGTCGGAATAAAATATTTTGCACCAAGATCTCTAAACGCGTCGAGTGCCTCGGGCGCGTTGATATGAGGGTAATGCATGAACCAGCGGGGATGATAAGCGGTAACTGGAAGAAGCGCGTAGGTGATGTCCGGAAATCGCCTGCCTATTTCCTTGTAGCCAACGAAATATCCGCTGTCCCCGCCATAGTAAACCGAGGCGTCCGGCGTAATCACCATAAAGCTTGCCCACAGGGTGCTGTTGACAGGTTGCCCTATCCTCCGTGACCAGTGCTGCGCGGGCAGACACACCAGTCTGGTGCCACCGGGAAGATCAACACTTTCCCACCAGTCAAGTTCCGTAACAACGCCATCGTGAAGAGACGATACATACTGTTTGAGACCACGCGGAACAAACACGCGTGATTTGTCGGGCAGAGAACGAATACTTTTGGCATCCAGGTGATCATAGTGATTATGGGAAATAATCACATTCACTGTATCCGTAAGTTCTCTCAGGTCATCCACCGTGAATGCGGGTGGAGTTACTCTTTTCGGAAGTAACGCCCGCTCGGAAAACATGGGGTCCGTGAGCCAGTATTCCCCCTGAAGGCGCATAAGAAAAGTGCTATGACCGATCCACGCAATAAAATCTTTCTCATCCGAGAGGGCATCGATCCGCTCACGTAACCGGGATATGACCTTTGGCCTGCGAGTTTTTTCCTCATCGGTATAGTAGCTTTTTCTCGAGAATCTCCATCTGAGAAATTGCCGGAACTTTCCCTGCTTCTGAGGCATCCAGGGGTTAAAGTATTTTCCATGAGCAAAATGGGGCGCGTACAGCTTTTCGGTGCTCTGATTTTCCACATCCTTTCGCCACCGGGCCTCGTCGAATGAAACAGGATTATCCGCGTACAACACAATGCATGTGACGATAACCAGAAAAATAATGATTCCAAGTATCTTCATGTCGTTTCTCTCAATTTTATGCCGAACTCTAAAAGTACCAGGCAAGCCACATATAGGCACTATCGGGCGTTTTAATCAGGATCTCGGAAGGTGACATTTTGAAGCCGCCATATTCTGTGCCCCGTCCCCCGTAGAATATATTCCCGCCACAGGTAAGCTGGAGATTCTGAGTGATATCCCATGTAAGGCGTGGCTGAAGTATGCCCGACGGATCATTAATGTTATTGATAACAGTAAAGAAGATGTTGACCAGAGGATGCGCCTCCATCCTGATCTGCCCGCCGAGGTAATAGCGGCCCAGTGTGAACAGTTCCCCGCGGTCGAGACGTTCCATAATACCGTTGTTCATGATAGATTCAAAGTAGTTATCATCACCCAGGCCGTTGTAAAATACCTCTACGAATCCGTAAAAATTCTTATCCCACCAGACCCAGGAATAATCTGTATTGGCGACGAGCGACAGGAAGTTGTTCTCGTTGCTTTCTTCATCGGTGAAGGTCCATGTGGCATCGAAACGCCATGCCGCATCCCCGAAATACCCCGAACAGCCGGTGCCGATGACCTGTTCCTCAAAGTGCTTCGCGGCCATGATATCAAATTCTGTCGTACCCTTCGCGAAATGAATCTTTCCTGCCAGGGAGTCCTGACTTCCTTCCACTTTCCCTGTTGCCGGGTCGCGTCTCGGCACGTAGAGAAGCTGCGCCTCGCCCGATTCCCCGAAGGCAACCTGAGCATGGGCCATATCATCTCCGATCTTGTATTCCCGCTCTATATCCGTGGGCGCAAAGGGGTTGAAAAGATCCATCGGATTAAAAAGAAAACCGTTTCCCCAGGTGACGGCCTGCCTTCCCATACGAACAACAAATCGTCTTTGTTGAACCGTCAGGGAAAGGCGGTCGAGTCGATGATAGAGTATATAATCATCATGGTCCTCCAGTGTTTTCGTGAGATCCATGAGACGGCGGTCATCTTCAACCGCGGCTGACAGATAATTTCCTATAACAGAACCCGGTAAGAGCATTTCCAGCTCTTTTTGTTTCCTCCTCGTATCTCCGCCCGAAAGGATAATCTCATAGTGTGTATCAAGATAGACCGATGAACCGAGATAGAAGCGGTTTTTAAGACGACCCTCAACGCTTCCGTCATAGTATGTTCCCGCTCCCACGAGGCCGTACAATGAGTCGTCGTCGGGCCATGAAACAACCCCACGGCATTTTATGTAACCACCCCACTTCGTCTCTATGGCGTTTAAAAGGGTTTTTGAAGTTTCAGGCTGGACGGGCGGGACCCCGGAGTCGGCCAGGGCCGGCGAAGTGTCTGCATTTCCGCATATGAACAACGCGATCAGCAGAAGCCCGATGATTTTGAGGCTTATTATGTCCGGTTTATTCACGATTACATCAGTCCTTCACCTGATCATCCGCCACCAGGCCATCCCTGATATGAACGAGCCGCCTGGCATAATCCATCACCATCTGATCATGCGTGGAAAAGATGAAGGTAACATTTTTCTTTTCATTCATTTCCCTCATCATCTCCATAAGTCCCTTACCGGTTTCTGAATCAAGATTTGCCGTGGGTTCGTCGGCCAGCACTATCAAAGGATTTGAAACGATAGCCCTGGCAACGGCGACCCGCTGCTGCTGTCCTCCAGAAAGTTCAGCAGGTCGTCTGCTATAGGCATCTTTAAGACCAACATCATCCAAAATTGCTGTTGCTCTTTCTCTTCGCTCCGCCGCCGGAACACCCTGAAGGAGCATGACAAATTCGACGTTCTCCAGGGCGGAAAGGACGGGGATCAGATTGTAGGACTGGAACACGAATCCTATATTGTGGAGCCGGAGGTTCGCGAGTTCCGATTGGCTCATCTTATTGATAATGTTACCATCTAATGTGATACTGCCGGAATTGGCGGAATCCAGACCGCCTATGATGTTCAGCATGGTGGTCTTACCTGAGCCCGAAGGACCCGCAAGGGCGATGAAACCACCTTCCTGTATGGAAAGACTCACGCCTCGTAGCGCGCGAACTTCAACCTTTCCCTGTTGGTATGTTTTTATAACATCCCTGCATTCCACTATGTTCATATGAAATCTCCCATATAAAATTTCATGTGTGCGCCATTGCTTCCACGGGGGTAAATCTGGCGGCTTTAACTGCCGGATAGGCACTAACTACAAGTCCCAGGATAAGAACAACAAGGTTTGCCACAACAATATCTTTGATGACTATAACGGGATAGATTATCCGGGACATGCCCGCAATTTCCAACCCCTCGGAAAGCGCGGAGAGATCTATGCCTGTGCCAGCCAGCGCTAATACACTCAGAAGACCAAGCGCGTTTCCCGCCACCATACCGAGTATAAGGAGAAAA
>Ga0075120_10003765_pt1 | contig 10263 bp, 1 predicted proteins | sample AntAceMetag02UKL_FD_69792 | JGI IMG/M metagenome (GOLD analysis project Ga0075120, IMG submission 69792) | Saline lake microbial communities from Ace Lake, Antarctica - Antarctic Ace Lake Metagenome 02UKL | ecosystem: Environmental > Aquatic > Non-marine Saline and Alkaline > Saline | place...
GTCTTCGTCAGCCACCGAGTTGCCGTCGGCGTCGATTCCCGCGATTGGGATGTAGTCGACCCAAACAGCCACGTAAGAGCCAGCCAGAGGGCCGCTGGTGACTCGGGCGACGGCCGGTTCGGTCTGATCGCTGAACTGATAGACGCTGGTAAGCTCATCGCCATCAGCGAGCACACCCTCTACCGTGTTGGTATTGACCGACGGATCGGTGTCGCCGTAAATGGGCGTGCCGGGCGAAAGCTCGTGGACCTGGAAACGGATACCGAATCCGCCGGTCGGGCTAGTGGCCGGGCTGCCCGGATTGAGGCCGTCGGGCCGCAACCCCGTGCGGGCCAACGGATTGCCCGCCACGTCCTGTACCGCGGTGCGAACCATCAGCGTGTAATCCGCGTTTGCCAACGGCGACGGCAAGAAACCGCCAGTGGCTCCGTCGCCGTCGAACCAGACCGTTGCCTCGTACTTGTTCGTTGCCGTGTTGAGGCCGAAATCGACATGCTGGACTACCCCTTGCATCTCGTCGTCGGCGGCGTTCAACAATGTCCAGTTATTGGGGTTAAGCACGCTATGCTCGCCAGTCGCGCCACCAATGGTCGACATATTTTCATCGAAGACCACAATCATGTGATCCACGTCGTCGCGGAAGATGGTGTAGTTGTCGCCCTGCACGCTCTGCCGCGTTCCGCCCGGCAAATCGGTCCAAAGCTCCGTCATCAACGGTCCGGCCGTGTCGGTCGGCTCGTCGTAACGTCGGAAGAAGATTCCGTGCTGGTCGCCCACGCCGGTGCCGCTCCAGACCACGATCCGGTCGCCGTCGGGTTCCATGGCGATGGTGGGGAACTGCTGAATACCGGCCGAGGTCATGTTGACCCGCGTTTGCACGGTAACGAACTCGGAGGCCGTCGCGTTATCCATGGCGTGGAACTGACGGACCCAAATACCTTCCAGATCGGCATTAGTCGTCGTTTGTGTCATGGGATCGAGTGCGTGCGGTACGGCGCCGTTGCCGTTCCAGACGACCGAATAATCGCCGTCGGCGTCCATGGCAATCGAGGGGTTCACCTGGGCAAAAGCGAACTTGTCACTGTTGATGTTCGGATCGACCACCGAGGCGTCGGTTTCGGGTGTGGTGATTACCAGGTTCGCCTGGTGGTCGCTGGTCATTTCCTCCGAGCCGTCGGCAAGGAAACGTCGGAAGTAAATGCCGTAGCTGTCCGCGGAGCCGGATGCATCCAGATCGTTGTCTTGCAGGGACTCCCAAACGACGGTGAAGTTGCCTTCGTCGTCCATTGCGATCTGCGGGTTTCGGGCACGGCGTTCGGTCTCATTGCCGCCACTCGCGTCGTGCTGCGGGTCGTGCTGCGGGTCGCGTTGGAAGTCTGAATCGCCCACGTTGACCCGGAACTCATCTGTACTAGATGTTTGAGCATTCTCTCTTGGCGTGCCGTCACTGTTGAACAGTCGGGCAACAATGTCACTTTCGATGGCCGCCCCATTGCGCTGGTCGATGATCTGGTCCCAGGCCACGACGAAGTTGCCTTCCGCATCCATGGCCACGGCAGGGTTAAGTTCGACGCTGCCGGGTACGATGCTTGTACCCGGTATATTCACCTGGTTAACCATGAACTCTTCGCCAACCATTCGCCCGCTGTAGTCGAACAGTTGTGCATGAACGTCATTAAAGTAGCTGAACGATTGTCCCGTCGTGGCCCAGACGACCACAAAATTACCAAAGTCGTCCATGGCCACGGCTGGATTGAGATGGTTGTTGGCGCTGTCGGTATTGACAACGAATTCCAGGTCCGTGTCGGCAACGTCTACCCTGCCGTCGCGATTGGTATCGGATTTAACCACGACTCCGCGCGAGTCGTAGCGGCGAGCGAAGACGTCCCAGTTGCCGTTGGCATCCTCACCCTCCCAAGTGATGACGAAATCGCCGTCGGCATCAATTGCCACGGCACCGTTGCGCTGGTCGCCAGCGACGGTGGTGTTTACGAGCATCTCGCTGGTCAACGGGTTGTTGTTCCGGTCGAACATGCGGAAGTAGACGCCCGACCCGACCGAATCACTTGGATCATCCTGACCGTAGCTGGTCCAAACGACCACAAAGTCGCCGTCATGGTCGACGGCGACTGAACGGGTAGTCTGCTCATAACCCAGACCGGTTCCGAATGCCTCGGAAATCCGCTGCTCCGACGAAACTGATTCATTAACGCGGAACTCGGCACCATACTGTGCGCCGCCGGTTACGCCAAACATCAACTTGTAACCCGTAGCGCCGGAACCGTCCAGTCTTGTGCCGGGAGCCCCATCGAAGTCACCATCCAGGTTGTTGCCCCCGAAATAGTCGCCGTCGGCGTTTGGGATGTAGGCGTCGTTGATTGTGTCGTGGATTACCAGGGTGTAGTTCCCTTCGGCCAGGGATGGCGTTCCAGGTTCAAGGCCATTCCCGTCCAGCGTTAGCACGGCCTCGTACTTGCGCGTGGTTGCGTTGTATTGGAAAGCAATATCTGTTATCACATCCGGCATCTCGGTGCCATCACCCTGCAATGTCCAGTTCAGCGGATTGAGTACACTGTCCGGTCCGGGCTCGTTCGTGCCTCCATTGGTGATTTCCCGGATGGACAAGTTCTCGCCGAAGACAACAATCAACTGATCAGCCGACGCCGGAGCCAGAATACCTCCGTCTAGGATGCGAGTGCGGTTGGACGAGAGCACATCGGTAACCATCGGACCTGACGTGTCTCTCAATAGGAGCGAGTCGAGACTGTCGAATTTGTACACCGACGTTGTGCCTGGCGCGGCTCCCTCGCCAGTCCAGACAACGATGAAATTGCCGTCCGCGTCGGAGCCGACCGAGGGCATCCACTGGTTTCCAGCGGTTTCGGAATTGACACGGGCTTCGTCGCCCAACTGCCTGGCGGCCGCATCAAATCGTTGATAGAATACGCCGTGCCCCGAGGTGTCCTCTTGATCCGTCCGGTCGCCGCGGCCGCTCCAGGTCACGACAAAGGCTCCGCCGTGGTCCATCGATACCGACGAGTAAGTCTGTTCGCCAACGACAGACGAACTAACCGGGAACTCGCTTGACGCTCTCATTCCGATACCCGCATCGATTGACCAAGCCTTGAGCCATCCAAGTTGTCTATCTGGTACTGGTTCGAGTTCCCGGTCCACAATCCTGAGTCTCCACGTACCTCGCACTTGCTCGCCGTTGAACGCCGTTAGGCTATCCGGTGAGGGTTGCCATCGACCCGTGAAAGGCGGTTGAGCATCTGGGTAGTCGTCGATCGACAAGAGTGCCTCATCGTCGAAGATCGTTCCACTGAAGTTCGCTCCATCAACATACGGAGGACTCAGGTCGGGATCCTGTGGCGCCCGCTCCACTAGGGTCACTTCCGTCCCTAGCGGGCTGATCAGCGAGATTATCAGATCGCTAACTCTCCAGTGCTCAATGTCGATACGCACATCCAGGTCGGCGATCGTGAAATTCTGATTGATATCAATGGTGGAAAATACCGTTCCCGACGGCGGAATCGCTATTCCGCCCGGGGGTAGATCGGCGGCAGTCAACACTCGCGGTACCACGTTGGCAACCGTTTCCCGGCCAATCTGACGTCCAAACACCCCGCTGTGGTTGCCGTCCGGACTCGATCAAGTCACGACGTAGGAGGTGCCGGCCGGGTTCATGGCTACATCGGGGTAGATTTGGTTGCCATCGGTCGTCGCGTTGACGAGGAGTTCACCGAAGAGGTAGCCGATTCCCGAACCCGTGGGTTGAGGTGTTCCATCGGCCCAGTAGCTCCTCGCGATGATATCGGTGCCCACTCCGTTCTGATCGCTGGTCCAGACGACCGCAAAGCCGCCCTCGGAGTCCATCGCTATGCTGGAGAACTGCTGATTCCCTTCGGTGGTCACGTTCACCAGAAACTCGGATGCCAGCGGTTGCCCGAATGAATCATATCGTCGTGCATACACCCCATACCCGGAACCCAACTGATCGCCATCCTCTTGGCTGTAGCTGGACCAGGTCACAATGAACTCACCAGTGGCGTTCATTGCCACGTCGGGCCACTGCTGAACGTTGGTCGTGTAGGTGTTCACGCGGAACGCTAGCGGTCCAGTCGAACCGTTGTCCATGGGCGTGCCGTTGGCGTAAAAGCGACGCGCGTGGATGTCGACCTCGCCGCTCCGGTAGTTGGTCCAGGTCACGATAAAGTCGCCGTCTTCGTCGCAGGCCACGCTGGCGTATCGCTGTTGGTCGCCGGTGAACCGGGCGTCGCCCTCGGTTACGGCAAGCGGCACCGCCAAGTCGATTTCACCCGGCTCGATTACCCCATTACCATTGAGGTCCGAGTCGGCGGGCGAGCCGTCGGCGTCGAATATCTGCACCCAAACCCGCTGGTCGTCACCAGTCCAGGCAACCACGTGGTTCCCATCGCCATCCACCGCCACGGCATTGGGCGACTCGGGATACGTTCTCCCGTCGGCAATGAAAACATCACCACTTGGTCCCGGGTCTGGACCTGGGCCAGGCCACGGACCGCTCGACAACACGCGGAAATTGCGCGAGAAGTCCTCGCCTCCCGCAGTAAATCCGGTGTGTCCCAACGGGTTGCCGACAACGTCGCGCAGGCCGCTGTTGCCGGCTGACGTGTTCGTTGACGAGACCGGAGCAATTGCTTCGATCGTGTAGTGGCCGCTGGCAAGCGATCCGATGCCGGCCAAGTAGCTCCCGTTCCCATCCAGCATCAGGACGGCTTCCCACTTATTGGTGAGAATTGGATTCAGGTCGTATACTCCACCGAGCGGATCGAACTTGCCTGCCAATTCGGAAGCCATGTTCATTCCAAATGCGACGTGATAGATCGCGCCGGGAATCTCGATCCCGTCCTGAAATAGCTTGAAGTTCTCGGGGTTCAGGATGCTGTCCGGGTTGACATCCGGATCGCCCACCATCATCGCCTCGTCGAACGTCAGCACGATATACTGGACGGGCGACACCAGGGCAATGTCCGCGTCCACGCGGTTGCCCGCCGTGTCGATCAGGTCGCCGATTCGCGGCCCGGCCGTGTCGGTGGCTTCGTCGAAGCGGCGGTAGTAGATGTTATCGTTCGCCCAGTCGCCGTCGGTGTACTCCTCGTATTGAGTCCAGACCGTGGCGAAGTCGCCGTCGGGCTCCATGCCGATGGAGACGTTGCTCTGCCAGATTCCTCTGTCGCCCTCGGTGTGCATGAAAACGAACGGCATCGGGGCACCGTCCTCCGCACCCGCTCGGATTTGTGTCGAATAAATGTTACCTGGATACGGACTCGTACTATCCGTCGGCGTGAGGCCGGCAATAGGCGGTTGATCCACGCCCGCGCTGGCGCCACCGAAAGTGATCCGGAAGTCGAACGGCGCGCTGCTACCCTCCGGCGGTGATATCACGGTCACACCGGCGTAACCGATGGAAATCAACCAGCTTTCGATCAACTGGCCCATTCCGGTCAGGTTGCCGGGGTCGAAACTCCAGTCGGGGCTATCAACGCCGCCAATCGACAAGTAGAACTCGCCCGTGTCGTCGGTCGTGAACGTTAGATTTTGGATCTCGGCAATGTCGTCGGCGGTCAGGTCGTTGTCCTGCAGCCAGAGGCCCATGTCCGTATCGTGCACTTCGCCCTGGAACGTAACCTCGTAGATGTAGCTGCTCGGGTTGGACCCCAACGCGTAGGGAGTGCTCGAACGCGCGATTACCTCGGAATCCCCGATTATCCGAACATGCACGGGGCCGTCGTTGGTGTCCTCGGCCCAGTTGACGCCGGTCCGCTGCGCGGCCTCCAAGGCGGCGTCAATCACGTCGCGGGTCTCGACGACTTGCAGCACGCTGTCGACGAAGACGGGCGTAATATCCACTTCCTCCCAGCCGCCAACAGACGGATGCGAAAGCCCCAGCGTGAAGTTGCCGCCGGTGACGCTGGAGTCGATCTCGATGATGAATCGGGCGTTGTGACCGTCGCGCTGGGCATTGAGCACGCTGTCGCTGTAGAGCGTATCGAGCGTGCCGAGTTGCGGGTCGGCGTCCCAGCGGGAGAACAACGCGCCGTTGGCCTCGCCGCGCATCAGCCCGGCCTTCTGGTCCAGGTAGGCACGCAATTGGCCGACCTCCACGTCGCTTGCCCCAAGGGCATACGCCTGAACCAGCAGGTACTCGATGGCTTCGTCAATGTCGTAACCCCAGAGGCCTTGGAAACGCGGATCGAAAAGATCCTCGGGCGCGTTAGGGGGGTCGAATGTCAGATTCAGCCAGTCCATGAAGTAGGAACCGCTCATGGCCACGAATTCCGAGGAGTCGGCGCCGAAGCCGTCGTAAGTAACGACCAGATCGCCGTCGGCGTCCAGGGCGGCTTCCGAGCCACCTTGCCAGAGCGGCCAGCAGGCATTGAGGCTGGTGTTGAACGTGGCGCTGTTGACGCGGAAGGTGTCGCGAATGACGTCGCCGGTGACGTTACCGTTCACGTCAAACAGCTCGTACATCCGGCCTTGAACGCCTTCGCTGCTGACGCCTATATTGTCGTTGTCGGAGATGCTTTCCCAGGTGATGATGAAGTTATTGGCCATGTCGAAGGCGGCCGAAGGCTCACCCGCTCCGCCAGGACCGAACTGGGATATCAGCGTGTTGCCCTGGGCGTCGAAGACCTTGGCCTGGATGCTGGCGACGTAGCCGTTCCCGGCAACGTAGTCGGGATCGTCGGTGCGGCTCCAGGCGACGACGAAGTTCCCCGCGTGGCTTACCGCCACGTAAGGCTCGATGTGGATCGCCGTGTCCTCGGAATTCACCAGGAACTCGCTGCCGATCCGCACGCCGTCGCGGTCGAACTGCTGCGCCTTGATGCCGTTGAAGAAGCCGAGCTCCTGCCCGCCGTTGGCCCAGCCGATTACGAAATTGCCTTCCTCGTCCATGGCCACGGTCGGGTCGAATTGCGGGTTCGCGGTCGACTGATTGACACGGACGGTGTAGAAATCCTCCGTCTCGTCGGTTACCGTGATGCTGCCGCCGAGCGAACCGGCCTCGATCACCTCAATCGTCACCTGATCCTTGCCCAGGCTCGTGCCGAAGGTCGACTCATAGTTGACGCTGAACGCGTAGGGGTCGGAGTAGGAATCGACCGTCACCAAAACCTTCTCGTAGCCGGCTTCGTCAAGCGCGCTGGTGATGTCGGCGGCAACCTGGGACAAGCTTGCCGCGTCGGTGCCGGCAAAGCTGATCGCCGCTGTCGTGTTGTCGTCGATCCGTAGCTTGAAAGTACCCGGCGCTGCCGGACCGTTAAACTCGATCACTTGTACAATCTGCGCCTCGGGCGAGGCCAACGCGCGGACACCCGGCGTGATCAGGCCTTGGTTGTCCGCGAAATCGGCGTCGTAATCGGGATTGGCACCGCCGCCCGGTAGAGTCGGGTCGGTGAATTTGTCCAACGAACCGACTGCCGCAAAGTGCCGCGAGAAGATGTCGCTGTAGCTGCCGGAGTTCTGCGAATTGGGTACCTCGCCCTTCCAGGCAATCACGAACTCGCCGTCCGAATCAATCGCCACGACCGGCTGTGTCTGGTCGTAAACGTCCGGAAGGAACGTGAACGGATTGTCAACCTCGGCCGGGTTCACCCGAAATTCGTCGCTCGTCTCCTTTTGCGTCGTGACCAGCGCCAAATCCTTCAATGCCGTGGCCGTATGATCGCCGGGAATAATCGTCTCGTTGCCAAACTCGTCCTTCACCGACGAAACCACCATCAACGAATGGTTCTGCTTGGCAGCCGTGCCCGTGAAGGTAATGTCAAAAACGGTGCCGGCCACAATCCGGTCGTAGTCGCTAGTCACGGTCGCGGCCAGTGGCGATGCGGCCGGCACGTACTCGACTAACTCCGGCACGGTGCCCTGCTTGAAGGCGATATCGAAGGAGAACGGATTGTCTCCGCTCCCCACGCTGACCTTGACTCCCGGATAGAACCCTTCGAGTTCGCCCTGGATGCCGCTGGCGACGCCCGCAAGAGTGGAGGCGTTGGTGTTGTTGAATACGATGTCGTTGAGCGTCGTCTCCGAGGGATCGATCGAACCATCACCGTCCAGGTCGAATCCCAGACGGAAATTACCGATTACCGGGAGAACTGCCCCGCCCGTGTCGAACGTGAGCACTTGAACGTCAGGATTGACCGTGGCCGCGACCGGCGTTACCGAAACGCTGGGGGCGGGAGCCTGGGCCTGAATCGGCTCGTAGTACGGCGGGGGACCGATAACATGAATCCGGTTTTCGGGCGGGAAGTCGGTCGGCGCCAGGTCGTAACTGGTTGCCGCCTGATTCGCGAACCAGTCCTCGATTGCCTGGGCCGTCAAATCGGGATTGTCGGGTGAAACCGGAATGTCGGTGATCGTGATCGGATCCCGCACCGTCTCGATAGTAACCGCCGGCAGGAAACCGGAACTGAACGTCGCGTTGGATTGGTCTACCCAGCAAAGCTGCCTGAGGCCATCGCCTACGTGCGCGTCGCCTGCGTGAAGCAGATACTCGCGCGGGCTGATCGCTTCGACCCAAACATTCGCCCAGTCGGGTATATCAGACAATTCCTCCTGAATTTCCATGGCGTTTTCTCGAAGAGACTTGGTCTCGTCGAAGTCAATCAAAGGGGTCGCCACCTCGATACTGCCGGCTGAGTTGAGGTAGCCCAACTTGAACGAACCGGCGACATTCTCCTGGAAATAGGTGAACGGCTCGTACGTCGCCGAGATCGTGAGCTTCTGGACCTCGTAACCGTAGTCCAGCGAGAAGCTGCCGTACCCGCCCGACGTATCCGACAGGACCTGCTCGGGAAGCGTAAGCCGCTGGACTTCGTCGGTGAAGTATCGAGCGTAGATATTCGAGTCCTGCAAGTACCCGCCCGTTTCCGGATCAATAACCGGATTGTTCGACCCGTCCAGGTACTGTTCCCGCCGCGTCCAGGCAACCACGAAGTCGCCGTCGTTGTCGACGGCAATCGCCTGCTGGGCGTCGGTGTACTCGGTACTTCCCAGGTAGTCGTCGCCCGGTATGCCGGCGGTTACCGTGCGGTTGACGAGCAGGTCGCTCATGTCGGCCGGCGAGAGGCTTAGGAGTTGCCGCTCCTCCAACGGATCGATCAACAGGCGGCGAAATGCTTTGTCGCTCGCGCTCCTGTTCGTGCGGTTACTAAAAGCGCCGCGAATGCTCTTCATTTTGGATGCAATGCTCGGCAGCGTAGGCAATCGGAATAGCGACATCTTCTTTGTCCTCAAATACTATTGATCTCTGCATAATCAATGCGCGAATTAAAGTCGCTCATTGGCAATGTAAGACAATAAAAACACCGGAATGCGGAATCGACGCGCCGCTTTCTTCCCAAAACTGAGAATCTCGCAAACAGCGCCTGACCGTGACTGAACGCCGTAAAACTCCTCACATCCCCCAAGCAGCTTCTTGTATTGCGGTGGACTAAACGGTGGAGAAACCAACGCGCGACCGGCTCGCCGACTCGCGACCAAGTAACGCATGCGCTGGGACTGGCTCGTGGGGCGGCGACCGTTTCTCGCGGACCGCTGGGCCGGACATGGGACCAACATAAGATGCGCGGCGGACGACCGAGCGGCCGTCAACGCAAAGAGAAGCCGACTGCGCGCACCCCAATCGCACAGCCATCGTTTGCCAGCACGCCGGATCGCCCGGACTACTCTTCCCATTCCACGCCTCGCCAGGAGGATTCAAGCCGTCGCCCGCCTTGCCCGGGCTGACACTCAAACTCCTCCGCATTCCTATATGGAAACCAATTTCTACAAGTTTGTCAAACAGCCTCACTGCATATTGAGGAGAAATGAGCAGATACGGACTGGTTGCCCGCGCTTCCCCCTCTTCTCCAGACTAGCTATTTTATCATGATTGGACGACCCCCAAACGTCAAGACCTTTCCCAGGATACGCAGACTATTAGCCCAAAAAGGTCGTCGGTAGATGGGTAGCCGCACACATCCAACGAGGGGGCGCGGAGAGTCTGCTTCGCGGCCCGCGGCCCAGGCTCGTAGCTGGATTCGCAAGAATTCAGCCCGCGAGCGACCAACCCGTTCATTCGTCGGGCCCAGCGAAACGCAGAAAGAGCCAAGAGAGAGGGAGGGAACGGCCTGATGCCAGATTGCCTCGTGCCGTAGCCGTGGGATGCCAGGAGAAGGCTACGTGCCGAGCGGCGATTCAGACTTCCCCGGCAAACCCGGTCCAGCACGGGGGAGTCGG
>Ga0075120_10003766_pt1 | contig 10261 bp, 8 predicted proteins | sample AntAceMetag02UKL_FD_69792 | JGI IMG/M metagenome (GOLD analysis project Ga0075120, IMG submission 69792) | Saline lake microbial communities from Ace Lake, Antarctica - Antarctic Ace Lake Metagenome 02UKL | ecosystem: Environmental > Aquatic > Non-marine Saline and Alkaline > Saline | place...
ATGGGTACCGCATTTTTCCTCTAAAAGCCTCTCAGTACGGGGTAAAGAGGCTTTTAAAGGAAAAATGCTATTGATTGATTAATGTGAGACTTTCGTGCCATTTATTGTGAGACGTAGCATTTATCGTAACCAATGGTGCAACTAACTTAACAGAACATATTGTCATGCAGCATTGTAGGGAAAACCTTGAGCCTTTCATGATTCCGAAGTATGTCAAATTTGAAGCTTCTCTGCCTAAATTGACCAGCGGAAAAATTGACAAGAAAAGGTTGATCTGCCAGGCAAATTCCACATAACGCCTTTTCATTGATCAAAATCGTATCATGACTAACTCAGATCTAAACATGAAATCCTGCCTCTGCCAGAAGAATTCGGATATTCGGGCTTGGAATTTATTCACCAAAATAAGATGCCTGATCAGCGGAGTGATGCGGTAGGCGTTATTCGCATCGCGTTTTGCGTACTTGAAAATTCTATGAAATGTCCTTCATAACCCGTGGTAATCGAAGCGGTGTTCATGGTCGTCCCAAATGATGAGTTGACCCAACTAACAAATGTGGAGGAGATAGCATGAAAATCAGTATTTTCGGGTTGGGATATGTAGGTTGCATAAACCTCGGTTGTCTTGCCAGGAACGGCCATGACACGATTGGGGTAGACGTTATTGAATCGAAAGTCAACCTGATCAACAGCGGAAAATCTCCAATTATTGAAAAAGATATTGATGCAATTTTGAAAAAACAGCATGGATCTGGACGAATCAGTGCCACAGTAGATGGCGCTGCTGCTGTCAAAGATACTGAGGTCTCTCTCATCTGTGTGGGGACCCCTCCAACAGCGACTGGTCATTTGGATCTGCACGCCGTTTTCAAGGTAGCAGAAGAAATCGGGGATAGCATCCGTTCCAAGAATGGCTTCCATATCATCGTCATCAGATCAACTGTTATGCCTGGAACAAATGAGGAAGTGCAGCAGATCGTAGCAAGAAAGTCGGGCAAGAGCCCTAACAAAGATTTCGCCGTCGTATCAAACCCGGAATTCTTGCGAGAAGGAGTGGCAGTTCATGATTTCTATAATCCGCCTTTTACCCTAATCGGTTCAAACAACGAGAGGGCAATCGCCAAAATGAAATCTATGTATAACCAAATTGACGCGCCTTTTGTCGTTACTGATGTCCGTATTGCTGAGATGTTGAAATATATTAATAATGCCTTTCACGCACTCAAGGTAACGTTTGCCAATGAAGTGGGAAATATCAGCAAGCAGCTGAGAATAGACTCACACGAACTGATGGAGATATTCTGTTTGGACACGAAACTGAATTTGTCCGAATACTATCTCAAACCAGGTTTTTGCTATGGTGGTTCGTGTCTACCAAAGGATCTGAAAGCATTGCGACTATTTGCACACGATGAATATATTGATTCGCCACTGTTGGAGAATATTGAGAAAAGCAATGAGCATCATAGAGATTTGGTGCTGAACCAGATAATCAGTTTCCAAAAAACAAACATTGGAATCTTGGGACTTAGCTTTAAAAATGGGACAGATGATCTTCGTAATAGCCCAATAATAGATATCATAGAACGTTTACTTGGAAAAGGTTATAAGTTGAATATCTATGATCATCAGGTGCAAATGTCAGCATTGATTGGTGCTAATAGGGAATATGTATTATCTAAAATACCCTATATAACTGAGTTCATCGTGCCTAAACCAGAAACTCTGGTGGACAATAGTGATGTTATCGTTGTTACAAAAAGCGAGAAGGAATTTGAGACTATATTGGATCAAATTCCTGAAAACAAGATTATTTTTGATCTGGTAAATATTCAGTTTCCAAGCAGAAAAGACAAACGGAACTATAGAGGACTCGCATGGTAAAACAAAAGCATGTGTTATTTATTGTGGAAAATAATTCCGTTCCTGATGACGAAAGAGTTTGGCAAGAGGCGCTTGCGGCAAGGGATTTCGGCTTCCTTGTATCCGTGATTTGCCCAAGAAGTAAGAGTTCTCCAAAGCCGGCTGAAGTTATCCAAGGTATCAAGATCTATAGACATCCCACATTCGGTGAGGCTCGGAAAAAGAGCATGTTTTTTGTTGAGTACGCTAATGCGCTCTTTTGGGAATTTATTTTCAGTCTCCTAATTTTTTTTCGCAAACCTTTTAAGATCATTCATTCGGCAAACCCTCCTGATCACGTCTTTTTGATCACGCTATTCTTCAAATTGTTCGGCGTCAAATACGTCTTCGATCATCACGACATCTCTCCTGAAAATTATCTTGCAAAGTTTGGGGAGAAAGATTTTTTCTACCGCGGCCTTTTGCTTTTTGAAAAATTGACCTTCATAACGGCAGACGTAGTCATATCCACTAATGAAAGTTATAAGAGAATCGCACTGAGCAGAGGGAACAAGAATAGTGAAGAAGTGTTCGTTGTAAGAAATGGACCGGATTTGTCCAAGGTAAAGTTTATGCCACCAAACCCGAAATTGAAAAACGGATTTGCCTATTTGGTTGCTTATATAGGTGTGATTGGCAGTCAGGAAGAAATTGACAATCTTCTACGATCCGTAGAATACATTGTCTACAGACGTGGGATCACAAACACAAAATTCATTATTGTTGGTACTGGCCCAAACTGGCAGGAAATGCTCGAACTATCCCAGGAAATGGGGCTTTCAAAATACGTACATTTTACCGGTTTTGTACCCTATGATATCTTTTACGAAGTTTTGGCTACTGCAGATATCGGTGTGAATCCAGAATTCAAGAACAGTTTTACAGACAAATCAACGATGATTAAGATTATGGAATATATGACATTTGGACTGCCAATAGTCCAATTTGATGTCACAGAAGGAAAGGTAACTGCTGACGGTGCCTCTGTATATGTACAAAGAAACGATGAAAAGGATTTCGCGGAAGCCATTATCTGTTTGTTGAAGAACCCCGAAAAAAGAAAAGTAATGGGCGAAATCGGAAGAAGAAGAATCCGGGAAAAGCTCAGTTGGGACATTCAGAAAGGCAACCTGAAAATGGCGTATGAGTATCTTCATGGATGAGGGAACGGGATGTTAAGATGGGTTGTGGCGGATGACATCAAACTCGTTGATAGTTTGGCTTCACAGCCAGAATGTGAGTGTCAGCGTAACATAAGCGTCTAAGGAACCAACTTTTTATCACTGACCAAGTGGGCTGTTGTCATTCCCTACCGGGTGGCGCATTGGGATACGAGTCAGGTATTTACACGATTTATCGAATTTTTTATCTCTCATAATGTTCAACATGCTAATCGTTTTATAATTGTTCCTATGTAGCCATGCGTCTTATGCTAAGCCTTTTCCAGCTTGGCGTTAGCTGTCAAAGACTTATCTGGGGGACAATTTGATAGACTATTTGCTAAAGCCGGGTACATCGCCGTTTGTGAAAAAATACAAAAATCCTTGCCGCCTTCAATCCTTTTTCCGTCAAGAGGTAAGGACAATGATTATTTACTGGGTTCATCGCTGCGTTGCCCTTTGATATACCGCCATATCATTTCGTCTGTGGTACCTGTCATGGAACCTACGACAGTGTAGACCCCCACATGGAAGCCGTTCGATATCAGGGAGATGTGAAAGCATATTCCTGGCTGCGACCTTTTTCACTTTGCCTATGAGACTCGCTTGGGGCAAATGGAGATGTCATTCTTTCTAAAAGCAAACTTGTGTGGTTTATGGCATATTCTGCCAGAACTGGTCTGCATAATCAAAATGAAAGACAAAGAATGATCGATAAATCCAAAAGGCGATATCAACATCTATTCGATACAGAACACATCAAGAACGACTTGAAAAACAAGTCACTGCAAAGTGCCTTCAATTCATTAGCAGGGGAGAGCATCACATTTTTCTTAAGAATCGGGTCAACAGCTATTCTCGCCCGTCTGCTCATGCCAGAGCAATTTGGATTGATCGGCATGGTCTTTGCCATAACAGGTTTCATTACTTTGTTCACGGACTTGGGGCTTTCAGATGCTACTATACAAAACAAAGAAATTTCTCATGAACAAATAAGCGCTTTGTTCTGGATAAACGTAGGTGTGGGTGCAATATTCATGGTGCTTGTGGCTGGCGTATCACCGCTTATTTCCTGGTTTTATGGTGATGATCGATTAACTGGAATTTCAATTTTACTTTCTTCATGTTTTCTTTTAAGTGGACTCACCGTTCAACATCAAGCACTCCTAAATCGTCAGATGCGGTTTTTCAAATTGGCATTAATTCGTGTTATTTCAATTTTGATTAGTTCATTTATAGGTATTTATTTAGCGTGGAGGGGATTTGAATATTGGGCTCTCGTCTGGAAGGAGGTTGCAACTGTATTTTTTATTGCTTTAGGAACCTGGCTCATGTGCCGATGGTGGCCCGGTCTTCCAAAACGGGGAGTAGGCGTTGGTCCCATGTTACGATTTGGGAGGAATATAACTGGATTTAACATCGTCGACTACTTTGCCATAAGCATGGATGCAATCCTGCTTGGACGCTACTGGGGGCCAGGACCTTTAGGATTATACACAAAAGCGTCCCAACTTATGACTCTACCAATGAAACAGATTCGATTCCCTCTGACGCGCGTGGCCGTGCCAGCGCTGAGTTCCCTGCAGCAAGATCCAGATAAATATAAGAAATATTTCAGCAAATTGATTTCAATTCTATCATTTGCCTATATGCCATTGGTAACGTATATCGGTTTTTTTTCAGAGAATTTCATCCTCCTCATATTGGGGTCAAATTGGATTGAGGCAGCGCCGATTTTTCGAGTTCTCGCACTAACGGCTTTTATACGACCGGTTGTAACTACGTGTGATGTCGTTTTGGTTAGCCTTGGAAAAACAAGAAGATATTTCAGATGGGGATTAATTAATGCGGTTTGTTTGATTTCGGCCTTCTCGATTGGTGTTCATTGGGGCCCTTTAGGAATTGCAGCGGCGTACGCCATTGCCACTTACACCAATCTTTGGCCATCTCTGTGGTATCGGTTGAGAGGTACGCCAGTCACGATCAGTCAATTTCTCAAATCAATATCTTTACCGGTATCTTCGAGTGCACTAACGGGGCTTCTGCTGGTTCCGATTTCCAGGATTATATCCCCACTGACCAACTTGGAACAAATTGTCGTTTCATTTTTTTCTACTCTTATAGTTTACCTTGGAATATGGTGGTTTCTTCCGGGTGGAAAACGGAAACTGATCGAATACTTAGGCTATGCATTTGCTGCATTCAAATCAGTGTCATTTATCAGAGAATGATTTATCTATTTGAATTTACCTAATAAATTGCACATACTTTAGTAGTTTTTTCGAGGCTCTTAGTCAATACTGAAGTCAACGGCAAGATGAGCCTGAGAAACAAGATTATTGCTGAGCAAAAAAGCAGGACCCCTAAACAACAAGATTTTGAAATCTGGGGATCAAATAGCAAACTTGATTTTTCCAGGTGCCTGGAAATATTGCAGGTCAATGAAAAGTTATGAAATTGGCAGATAAGGTGAAATCCAATCCTTTTCCACTCACTTCGTTGGCAAAACATGAATCACGTTCTACTCCACTGCTAAGGAGTTTGAATGGTCTTACTCTGCTTCGTTTTGCTCAGGTTAAGAGAAACGCGGGAGGAATAGAACACTATCTAGAAGATTTAAATAAGATACTATTGGAACGTAATGCCATGACTATCATCCAGATAGGTTTAACAGAAGAGATAGGCCGATCGGATGAAGAATCCGAACGCATTGGGAAGGGAAACCTAATAGGAATGGGTTTGCCAATGCGACAATTCGAACAAGATGCTCCAAAAGGGCCAAAAAACATCCTTGATAAATTGGCAATCAAAGATTTTATTCGAGATCGGATAATTTACAATCATTTTTTTTTGTTTTTTCTCCACAAATTTGTCGAAAGACATAACTATTGTCATTCACATTATGAGGCTGTTGGTGCTGGAATGGCAGTCAGGGAAATCTTCAAGCAGCATAAAGTGGATCTGGTGGTGTTGCATGCTCTTGGTGGTTCAGATGCTTTGGAGATTATCAACGAGGCGAGGTTACAGGGGGTACCTTATTCAGTTCAAAACCACTTTAATAATAGCCAGTTCAGACACATAAGCATCCGGGAACAAATAGCTGATGCGGTTGGTGTGGGCGGTGTTTCCAATATCGCCACACCTACTTACCTCACTCATCGTTTCGTTAATCTTTCTGACGGTATTGACACCGCCTTTTTCACGCCAAAAAGCGTAGACAAAAGAAACCTTGAATCTGGCGACCCGATAGTATTACTGCCAGCCCGAATCGTTCAAGGTAAAGGGCATTTGGATTTAATAAGGGCGATCGAATACCTCAAACGAGAAGGCGTGAGAATAACGGCTGTCTTTGCAGGTCGATACGATCGTTATTCGGAAAAATACTACGAAGAAGTCCGGGTGTTGCTGTGCGAATTAAGAGTATCGGATCAAGTACTGTTCGTTGGTGAACTCACACAGGAAAAGCTGAGAGATTGGTACGCACGGAGCAAAGTAGTAGTCTTGCCTAGTTATAGTGAAGGTTTGCCCAGAACAATTTTGGAAGCACAAGCTATGAAGATCCCAGTTATCGCTTACGATGTAGGAGGAGTTGCAGAAGCCCTCCAGGATGGCAAAACTGGCTATACTGTCAGAAACGGAGACTTTCAAGGGTTAGCAGAGAAATTATGTGGATTGATGAAGAACGATAACATTAGAGTACAGATGGGGGAAGCAGGAAGGAATTTTGTCAAACGTGAATTTAGTCTTAATGCTTTGGCGATAAGACATGAAAAATTTTATTTGGATGCTCTCTCAAAGAAGCATTCCGGTTTTCACAAAATGTTTTGATATCTCAAGATAAATTTGAGATGACGAATGCTATTGAGCCCGATGGACAATATCGGCGCATTACACCATAGGCATAACTGAAAGGGGATGCCAAGAAATGAAATTCCTGAAATATCTTCCAAAAACCAAGACTGTGAATATGATGCTCGTTATTTTTGCTGCGGGGTTTATCGCAGGTGTGCTAACAGGCTGGATTAGAGGGATACCTTTTTTAATAAGTGAGCAAAAGTTTTCAATAGGAATTTACACTGGGGATTCTCCTTTTGCCTTAAAAACTTTCAATGATACCGATAATCCCGTGCTAACATGGAAAGATGTAACAGATGTAAAGGCTGACTTTGTTGCAGACCCTTTCATGGTGAATCATGATGGCACTTGGTTCATGTTTTTCGAGGTGTATAATTCAAATGACCAGCAAGGAGATATTGGCCTGGCGTTTAGCAAAGACGGTTTCAACTGGGATTACAGCCAGATCGTCCTCGATGAACCGCATCACCTTTCCTATCCTTACGTGTTCAGATACAAAGACGATTATTACATGATACCAGAGAGCCATGCAGTGTATGCTGTTCAACTCTACAAGGCTCTTGATTTTCCAACAAAATGGTTACTCATTAAGAATCTTATTAGGGGCAATTATTCGGACTCGTCAATTTTTGAATATAACAAAAAGTGGTGGATATTCTGTTCAGATCGGAATGATATTCTTCATCTTTTCTGGGCGAATGATTTAATGGGTCCGTGGAACGAACATCCCAGAAGCCCAGTAATTCTCGGGAATGGCGACATTGCAAGGCCAGGTGGAAGGGTTCTATTGATCAACGGTAGGGTGTTCAGGATCACACAGGACTGCTATCCAACCTACGGCTATCAGGTTCGTGCTTTTGAGATAGTGGAGCTAACTGAAAGAACTTATAAGGAAAATACAATCCCCGAGAACCCTATCCTCAAACCCGGTGGCAATGGTTGGAATGCGGAAGGGATGCATCATGTCGATGCACATTTAATTGAAAAGAACCGCTGGTTGGCGTGTGTGGATGGAATCGGGCTGTATTGGAAATTTGGATTTCAATATTAAGCAAAGACCACCGGTCCTTTTAACTTAGGGAAACTTTCCGTGTTTGATTCTATCGACATAGTTTCTATATTTGATAAATTTATATAGACCGATTATGAAGAGATGCACACGGCTTAGTAATTGCTATCTTAAGAAAATGGTTCTTAGAGCAATGTGCCCCATAGACGCAGCACCACGCTTTGATATGTAAGCTAAAGGCATATTACGGTATGAAATTCACCAAGCGGAATGGACGTTAAATGATAAGTGTCATCATCCCAAGTTACAACCGCATCGATAAATTGAAGCAACTTTTGACTTCTATTTTTGGGCAAAATGGCACTGTCTTTGAGGTGGTAGTTGTTGATGACTGCTCGTCTGATGGCTCGGCTGATATGGTTACCAATTTTTTTCCCATGGCCCACTTAATAAGATTTAATGAGAACAGAGGACCTGCAATTGCACGAAATGAAGGTATCCGCGCTTCAAGAGGCAATATTGTAGTGGGCCTTGACAGCGATGTTATTCTTCCAGATTCAAATTGGTTGCAAAATGTGGCGGATTTGTTTGAAAATCGTCCAGAGCTGATGTGCGCTGCGTTTCGGATAATGAACAAATATACGCGTAAACATGATGAACTTCGTTGGTGGCACCCACTTCCATTAGATAGATATGGTGATAGACCGTTTTTCAGTGACTATTTTAGCGGCACCGGCCATGCCTTTCGCAGAAATGTCTTTGAAATAGCTGGCTACTATCCGGAAGACTTATTCATGTACATGGAAGAGAACGATTTTGCCCTCCGTATTTTAGATGCCGGTATCGATATTCGTTACAGTCCAGAAGTGACCGTAATTCACGATGTATACCGATTCAGAAATAACCCTCGCTACGCATTTTATTACAAGCGGCGCAACCAAATTTGGGTTGCATTTCGTTACCTCCCGTGGTGGCGGATTCCTATCTATTTGGTTCCACGGGTTTTCAAGACACTTGTCCTTTCCCTGATTAGAGGATATTCTGCAATGTACTTCAGAGCATTATGGGATGCAGTCTGCGGGATGCGCGATGTTCTGAAAACGCGCAGACCTATTAAATCGACCACTTTGAGGCGAATAAGACGCATCCGATCTGGCAGTTATCCAGTGAGGGAGGCCTAAAATGCCCGATTTCGTTGAGCCGGATATCCTGTTTGGGAGACTGTGGCTATTATACCGGTGGGGACGGTTTGCCCTCAAATCAAGTTTCAATATGGACCTCGATTTCTGTTGGAATGCTTTCCGTGCTGCCGCTCTCCTACCCCTGTATACTCTGAGAGACGTCTTCAACAGGGAGTATGAATGCAATATCTGTGGATGGCGCGGTTCGCAGTTCTATCCAAACACCGGACCTGGCAACTTCGAAAGAAATACGATATGTCCGCGCTGCCACTGTCAGAACAGGCATCGAACTTTGTTGAGGCTCCTTTTAGATAAGACAGATCTGTTCGACCGCTCTCGAACAGTCATTGAGGTAGCCCCCATGAGAACTTTCCAGAAATATTGTCTGGCCATGAAAGGGCGTGACGGCTATATAAGCTTCGACTACGAAAGATTTGCTATGGAGAAAGGCGACATCACCCAGATGAGGTACGATAATGAATCCTGCAATTATTTCATATGCATGCATGTTTTGGAACATATCATCGAAGAAGAGAGGGCTCTATCTGAGATCATGCGAGTATTAAAGTGCGGTGGAGCGCTTGTCATCCAGGTACCGATTGATAAAGAACTGGATGAGACCATAGAATACGGCAAACCCGACCCGCGCCAGTCGGGGCATGTCCGACAATATGGAAGGGACTTTGCCGACAGACTCACACATTATGGATTCGAGGTAGAAGATCTAACTGTTACAGACTATTTGCCCGAAGAACAGATTGTTTTTCATGGCTTTTGCAGAGAGCCCATATACATTGCCAGAAAGCCAAAAGTACCCACAGGCTAACCAAAACAGCCGATGCATGATCATTGACAAACCATAACTTGACGTGACCAATGATTTGTTGATGCTGTATAAGAAACTTGCCTGCCGCCTTGGGAATATGTCAATGAAAATGAGACACACGATCCAAGAAATTAAACTCTAATCATACAGCACCGAATCTGCTGCAGGTTTGTTTATCCAAGCCGCTTTTGGCAATATCGGGGGTTTAGGTACATTTCCCTTGAATCTTTTGGGGTTAAGGTTAAAAGCCGATTTCAAGACTTCAACTCGATCTTCATAGATATTTTGTGCCATGCCATAGTGAACATTTTCCGGTGTCATAAGAGCA